>Ga0304728_1000813_pt1 | contig 24530 bp, 26 predicted proteins | sample C_130625_MF_Meta_FD_190476 | JGI IMG/M metagenome (GOLD analysis project Ga0304728, IMG submission 190476) | Freshwater microbial communities from Lake Croche, Canada to study carbon cycling - C_130625_MF_MetaG (v2) (version 2) | ecosystem: Environmental > Aquatic > Freshwater > Lake | place... | reverse complement strand
TATTCAAGTCGTAGGTGCAAGGGTGCATAATTTAAAAAATGTATCTGTTGAGTTCCCGCGTAATGAGTTCATTGTGGTAACTGGGGTTTCTGGAAGTGGTAAATCATCTCTTACCATTGATACCTTATTTGCGGAGGGCCAAAGGCGCTATGCGGAAAGCTTATCTTCCTATGCAAGGCAATTTATGTCCCGTATGGGCAAGCCCGATGTAGATTATATTAAGGGGTTATGTCCAGCTATTGCCATTGAGCAGAAAGTAGTTACTCGTACACCGAGAAGTACAGTGGGCAGCATGACCGAGATATATGATTATCTGCGTGTATTTTATGCTAGGGTGGGAAAAACAATTTCACCAATAAGTGGACAGGAAGTAAAAAAGCAGGATGTGCAGGATGTATTGGAGTTTATCCAAAAAGGGAAAGCGGGAGACAAGATGTTTATTATCGTCCCCTTTAAACAACAAGCAAAAAGAGACATACAAGAGGAACTAAATATATTATTACAAAAGGGATTTGCTAGGATCTATCTAAGAGTAGTGGATGAGTCAGCCAATTTAAAATCTGCAAAAGCAAAAAATAAAGTAACGGAAACCTCAAGTATTCTGAGAATTGAGGATGCTTTAGCAATGTCCAAGGCTGAAATTACAAAAACCATAAAGGCACATGAAGTATATGTATTAATAGATAGAGTGGTGGTGAAAGCATTTGATGAAGATGACATTCATCGAATGAGTGATTCTATTGGTACTGCTTTTTATGAAGGGGAGGGGGTATTGTGGGTAGAGCAAAATGAAAATGTATTAAAATCTTTCAATAATAAGTTCACGCTAGATGGGATTGAATTTGATGAACCCAGTGCTAATTTATTTTCTTTTAATAACCCTTATGGCGCTTGTCCAACCTGCGAAGGCTATAGCCAGGTGTTAGGTATTGATGAAAATTTAGTCATACCCAATACCAATTTATCGGTTTATGATGGAGGAGTAGCACCTTGGAAAGGGGAGAAATTAGTTTGGTGGAAGGATCAGTTTGTAAAAGAAGGGAGCAAGGCTGGTTTTCCTATTCATCAACCTATCAATAAATTAACTAAAGCGCAAACCACGCAATTATGGAAGGGTGTGGGCAAGGCATTAGGCATAGATGCATTTTTTGAAGATGTAAAAGCGCACTTATATAAAGTACAGTTCAGAGTCATGCTAAGTAGGTATCGTGGAAGAACCAACTGCCCCGATTGTGAAGGTTACCGTGTGCGCAAGGAAGCCTTGTATGTAAAAATTGGAGGCAAGCATATTGGAGAATTGTGTGCCATGCCTGTAAAGGATTTACAAGTATGGTTTAGTGCATTAAAATTATCTGATCATGAAAAGCAAGTAGCAAAAAGATTATTAATAGAATTAGAACAACGCATTCAAACATTAATGGATGTGGGCTTGGGTTATTTAACTTTATCGAGGCTTGCCAATAGTTTAAGTGGTGGAGAAAGTCAAAGAATACAACTCACCAGATGTTTAGGAAGTAATTTAACCAACTCGTTATATATTTTAGATGAGCCAAGTATTGGATTACATTCAAGAGATACAGAAAGGCTAATTAAAGTTTTACAAAATTTAAGAGACTTAGGCAATACCGTGGTGGTGGTAGAACACGATGAACAAATTATGCGTCAGGCCGATCATATTATTGATATGGGCCCCCTTGCAGCGCATCAGGGCGGAGAAGTAGTAGCAGTAGGCAATGCAGCTGCACTTATCAAAGATAAAAATAGTTTAACCGGAAAATATTTGAGTGGTGCTATGAGCATACCTATTCCTGCTAAAACAAGAATTTCTAAACACGCTATAAATTTAGAAGGCGCTTATTTGCATAATTTAAAAACTATCGATGTACAATTTCCACTACATAGTTTATGTGTAGTAAGCGGAGTGAGTGGAAGTGGAAAAACTACCTTGGTGAAACAAGTATTGTATAATGCATTATTAAAAGCAAAATCACTTCCTACAGAAATAGTGGGAGGTTATAATGCCATTAGTGGCGACATACATTTGATAGATCAAATAGAAATGGTGGACCAGAACCCCATTGGAAAATCTTCAAGATCTAATCCAGTGACTTATATTAAAGCCTACGATGCTATAAGGGACTTGTATTCCAAACAAGCCCTTTCAAAAATCAGAGGCTTCTTGCCTAAACATTTTTCTTTTAATGTGGATGCGGGTAGATGCGATACTTGTAAAGGAGAAGGCGAGCAATTAGTTGAGATGCAGTTTTTAGCCGATGTGCATTTAACCTGTGAGGATTGCGGAGGAAAGAGATTTAAAGAAACAGTATTAGAAGTACAGTATAAAGGTAAAAATATTTACGAGATATTAGAGTTGAGTGTAGATGAAGCCTTAGAATTTTTTAGCGAAGAAAAAAATATTGTACTTGCTATTAGTCCCTTACAGGAAGTGGGACTAGGCTATGTTAAATTAGGACAAAGCAGTAGTACCTTAAGTGGGGGTGAAGCTCAGAGAGTAAAGCTAGCTAGCTTTTTAGGCAAAGGAAAAGCAAGTAATAAAATGTTATTCATATTTGATGAACCTACAACCGGGTTGCATTTTCATGATATCCATAAATTATTAAAAGCTTTTAATGCTTTAATAGATCAAGGACATTCTTTAATAGTAGTTGAACATAATACCGATATTATTAAAGTAGCCGATTGGGTCATTGATATGGGACCAGAGGCAGGAGAGGGCGGCGGCACCGTGGTTTATGCAGGCGTACCCAAGGGTTTATCCAAATGCAAGGCCTCTCAAACTGGGAAGTACTTAGTCTAATTTCTATATAACTTGTTTAAAATCAAATAGTTAGTAAAAATAAATTTTGCTAACTTAATTTTCTAGTATTATTTTTGTTGTAACTAAAAAATAGTTGCAAATTTGTATGACAAAGAAAGATAAACTACTAGAAAGGTTCTTAAGTATACCTAAGGATTTTACTTACTACGAGCTTAAGGCGTTACTTAATAGTTTTGGATACGAGGAAAGAAATCTTGGTAAAACTTCTGGATCGAGGGTTTCCTTCTATAATAGAAACAATGGGCATCAATTAAAATTACATAGACCACATCCTGAAAAAATATTCAAAAGGGTTTATTTAAAAAATATTAAAATAGAATTAATCTTTAAAAAAATTATATGAATAACACTTTAAATTACAAAGGTTTTTTTGCATCTGTCAACTTTAGTGAAGAAGATAATATTTTATTTGGTAAAATTGAAGGCATCTATGATTTAGTAGCGTTTGAGGGATCTTCTGTTGGAGAATTAAAGGCAATGTTTAGAGAAGCCGTGAATGAATACATAGAAGATTGTAAACATTTTAAAAAACCTTTGTTAAAAAGTTTCAAGGGTTCTTTTAATGTCCGTGTAAAACCTGATATTCATAGAAAGGCGGCAATGCTTGCTACTATGAAGGGAATTAGTTTGAATCAATTGGTGCAAGCTGCTATTGAAAAAGAATTAGAAGCAGCTTAGTTTTATTAAGCTTAGTTAATTTTTATTCTTTACCAAGCTTTTTTCAGTTATTTTATTTTTGGGTGACTGTTCTTTTTTTCTTCCCGCATCCTTTAATGCTTTGTCTAAGATCATTTCAATTTGTCCGTTTACACTTCTGAATTCATCCTCAGCCCATTTTGCTAATGCAGAAAAGGTTTCATCATTAATTCTTAATACGAATGTTTTTTTTGTTAATGACATACTTGTATTTTAAAGTTTAATAAAGGGTGCCAGTATTTAAAACAGGAGACGCAGCTTTTTCACCACAAAGCACCACCATTAAATTACTAACCATTGCAGCTTTCTTATCGTCATCCAGTACTACTATATCTTTTTCGGACAACATGGCTAAAGCCATTTCAACCATTCCCACTGCACCTTCTACAATTTTAGTTCTAGCAGCAACAATAGCAGTAGCTTGTTGTCTTTGAAGCATAGCTCCTGCAATTTCAGCTGCATAAGCTAAATGACTAATTCTAGCTTCTGTAACAGTAATGCCTGCTTTTATTAGTCTTTCATTTAATTCTTGTTCAAGCATTGCAATTACTTTTTTACCACCATCTCGTAATGTAATTTGTGCATGCTCATCTTCAATATTATCATAAGGGTAGCTAGTCGCTAGGTGTCGAACAGCAGCTTCACTTTGGTTTTTCATGTATTCATTAAAATTGGTAACATCAAAAACGGCTTTGTAAGTATCACTTACTTCATATAGTATAACAGCTGCAATTTCAATGGGGTTACCCAACTTATCATTTACTTTTAATTTAGTACTCTCCACACTTTGAGAGCGAAGGGAAACTTTCAGCTTTGAATAAAAAGGATTTACAAATTGTAATCCATTTTCCCTTACTGTTCCTACATATTTACCAAAGAAGGTAAGTACAATACTATAGTTTGGTTCCACCACCATTAATCCCCTCATTAAAAAAACAGCGAAAAGAATAAATAAAACGCCAAAAAAAATTACGCCTCCGCTTGGAATAGCGTTTTGTGCTGTACTAATAATTCCAAATAAGCCTGTAATAATAGATAAAAGTGCTATTAAAGCTGCTTTATATCCGTTCATTGGGTTCATTAATTTTTCCATAGTAGTATTTTGATATTAAAATGATATCATAAAACTAGACAATTTAAAAATATTAACAAAAATTATTTGTTTAACTAAAAATATAGTTATAATATTGACTAAGAATTTAGTTAGAAAGTAAAATATTAAACTATGAAAAAACTGACACAAGCCGAAGAACAAATTATGCAAGCCTTATGGGCATTGGATAAAGGCGGATTTATTAAAGATGTTTTAGAGGCAATAGATGAGCCAAAGCCACATCATAATACAGTGGCAACTCTTTTAAAGATTTTAGTGGAGAAGGAGTTTGTTGGGATTCAAAACCCAAACAGAAATAATTTTTACCATCCATTGGTAAGTAAGGAAGCCTATTCTGCTAAAAGAATTGAGGGCTTGACGGAAAGTTACTTTGAAGGGTCTTATTCCAATGTCGTTTCCTTTTTAGTGGATAAAAAACAAATGTCCATCCAGGATTTGGAATTGCTTTTAAAACAATTAAAAAATAAAAATCATGACTAGTCAAATTGTGATCACCTATATTCTTAAAACAATATTAATATCAGGTATATTCTTAGCTTATTATTGGATTGCATTAAGAGATAAGAAATTTCATTATTATAATAGGTTTTATTTATTGACTGCATCAATAATGAGTTTAGTGATTCCCCTGTTGAAGTTTGATTGGTTTATAGTAGAGAAGCCTGTTATATATAGTTCAAATGAAATCGTACAATTTATTTTACCGTTATCTAATGTGAATAAGAGCATTCAATTTGATTGGGTGGATTATTCTTTAGTAATAGCGGGTATGGTAGCCATTACTTTGTTTAGCATACTACTTTTAAATGTTATAAAAATTCAATTATTAAAAAGAAAGAGTGATGTAACGCAAATGGATGGGTTTGACTTTATTAATACCAATGAAGATGATGCGCCTTTCTCTTTTTTAAATAATTTATTTTGGAAACAATCTATTTCATTACAAGAAGAAGGAGGACAGCAAATATTCAAACACGAAATTACCCATATACAGCAAAAGCACACCTTGGACAGAATATATAGTCAAATTATTACTTCAATATTTTGGATGAATCCATTTAATTGGGTTATTCAGAAGGAGTTAGTTACTATTCATGAGTTTATAGCAGACGAATCAGCAGTAGGGGATAGTAATGTAGAAGCCTTTGCTAAAATGTTATTACAGACCCATTATGGGGATCATTTTTTAAATCCAACACATCAATTTTTTTATTCATCAATTAAAAGACGATTATTTATGTTAAATCAAAACAAAAAAACAAAATTCAGTCATTTACGCAGGCTATTTGTTTTACCAATTACTATTTGCGTAGTTCTTTCATTTTCAATTAAAACTATCGAAGTAAAGGCATCAGCAATTATTCGAGAAAAAATTGAAAATATTAGTAATAAAATGCAAAATAATAATGATTTATTAGTGGGTGATACTACAAAGCCAAATAAGCAAACACCACCAACACCACCAACACCACCAACACCACCAACACCAACTGCTTCAAAAAGTAATAAAATTACAGTAACATCTAAAACTTCAGTTGATACTGTTGTAGATGTCAACTTAAATTATGATCTAAATAAAGATAAAATAGTTGTCTCAAATGTAACTTTAAGTACTTCAAAAAAACAAGCTGCTTTGGATGCGTTAGAAAATAAGGCCAATGTAGTAATTACAAAGAAAACTGAAGGTGGTACAGAAAAATATGTTATCGTTGAAAATGGAGAAACTGCAAGCAAACCCACATTTTACTTAGATGGAGTTAAGATCACTGAAAAAGAGATGAAAGCAATATCTCCAACTGATATTGAATCGGTTAATGTTTTGAGGGGAGAAAATGCAATAAAAAAATATCCTAAAGATGGTAAAACTGGAGTGGTGGAAATTAAATTAAAGCATAAGAATTAATAGCTATTATATTTTAATTTTTTAATGTAAACAAACCCCCTGCATTTCAATGTAGGGGGTTTGTTTTATCTAATCCTATCTGCGCTTTTAACTTTCATTTCGTCTTTGTAAATATTTACTATAGCCATTATTTGCAGTACAGGTATGATGAATAATGCAAGAGAAGGAAGGGTGAAGCCACCGCCTGGGTTCGCTAGTACTATTTTATAAATGAAGTATCCGATAAGTACCGATAATAAAAAGTTTATAATTACTACTTTTAACTGCAACATACGATTGCCATATAAAAAGATATTGATAAAAGAAAGGCATGCACTAAATGCCAAAGAGATAAGCGTGCTGTACTGAGCGCTACCATTAATTTCTAATGCAAAGGGCGTAGGTGTATAATAAAAAGGGAAACGCAGTGCAGAAAAGGCTGCAGCGCTGGCAAGTAATAACCAAATGGTTTGTATTCTTTGTATCATAGTATAAAGTTAATCTATTTCAAATAAAAAAACCTCCGGGTGAGGGAGGTTCTTTCTATACTGATTAAACTCATTATTGTTCCATACTAAGCTTACCCTAATTCTGGATACAATATAAATTGCTCCATAAACTTGTTCACTTCTTTTTTAGTGTCTGCTAATACAGTCTCATTGTCTGCATTCATTAAGGCTTTGTCAATGGCTTCTACTACAAAAGGTATATGTGTTTCAGTCATTCCTCGTGTGGTAATAGCAGCCACACCAAAACGAATACCTGAAGTAACAAAGGCCGATTTATCATCGTAAGGCACCATGTTTTTATTGGCAGTAATATCGGCATGTCCTAAAACTTGCTCTGCTTTTTTACCACTGATGTTTTTATTGCGTAAATCAATTAGCATTAAATGATTATCGGTACCACCACTAATAATTTCATATCCTTTTGCAACAAATGCTGCCGCCATGGCTTTCGCATTGGTTTGTACTTGCTTTTGATACACCATAAATTCATCAGATAATATTTCGCCAAAAGCAATGGCCTTTGCTGCAATCACATGTTCAAGTGGTCCGCCTTGTGTTCCAGGGAAAACTGCCATATCAATTACATTTGACCATAATCTTAAATTGCCTTTTACATCTTTTAGTCCTAAAGTGTTTTCACCATCTTTAGCCATCATAATCACGCCACCACGAGGTCCGCGTAAAGTTTTATGTGTAGTTGAAGTAACAAAATGACAATGATTAAAAGGAGAGCTTAATAAACCTTTTGCAATTAAACCAGCAGGGTGTGCAATATCGGCCAATACAAATGCACCTACTTCGTCCGCGACTTTTCTAATGCGTGCGTAATCAATATCACGGCTATAAGCACTCGCGCCACAAATAATTAATTTAGGCTGATGTGTCCTTGCTTGACTTTCTAACATTTCATAATCAATCAATCCCGTTTCTTTTACCACACCATAAAAATGAGGCTTATAGGTTTTACCAGAAAAATTCACAGCACTTCCATGTGTTAAGTGACCACCCATACTTAAATCCAATCCCAAGATACCATCACCTGGTTGTAAGATGGCAAGCATAAGCGCAGCATTTGCCTGGGCACCACTGTGGGGTTGTACGTTGGCGTATTCCAAGCCAAAAACTTCTTTCAATCTATCAATAGCTAAAGTTTCCGTTTTATCTACAATTTCACAACCACCGTAATAACGACGGCCTGGATAACCTTCCGCATATTTATTAGTCATTACACCACCCATGGCTTGCATTACTTGTAAGCTGGTAAAATTTTCAGAAGCAATCAATTCAATGCCTCTTCTTTGGCGTGCTAATTCTTGATTGATGATGTCAAAAACAAGAGTATCTCTTTGCATGTTTGGAAATTTTTAAAGTTCTATTTTGCAAAAATAGAGCTTTAATTAGCCTAGTCAAAGTCCAAGTTTCAACACTTGGGTACCTAATATCCACATTTTCAAGTGCTTTATTCAAAATTGACCAATTGAGAACCAATATTGCACCATTACTAACAGTTATTTGCTATTTTTAAGTCCCCCTAAAAAGTAAACAATGAAGGCTATTATCCCCGTTGCTGGAGCAGGCGCTAAACTTCGCCCTCATACCTATACACAGCCTAAAGCGCTTATTCCTATTGCTGGTAAAACCATACTTAGTTTTATTGTAGATCAGTTAAAAGAAGTGGGCATCACAGAATTTATTTTTGTAGTAGGGTATTTAGGTGATAAAATTAAGGATTATGTTAAGGCCACCTATCCAAATTTAACCACTCATTTTGTATATCAGAATGACAGACTAGGTACCGCACATGCCATTGAATTAGCCAAGGCCATTGTAGGTAATGATGAAGTATTTATTTCTTTAGGTGATACCATTTGCGAATTTGATATTAAAGAAGTAATGGAAAGTCCTTATAGTATGTTGGGTGTAAAAAAGGTAGATGATCCAAGACAATTTGGTGTGGTAGAAATGAACGAAGAATATTTTGTAGAACATGCCGTTGAAAAACCAGCTATTCCAAAATCTAATAAGGCCTTAGTGGGTTTATATAAAATAAAAGAGTCGGCACTATTGTTTGAATGCTTTCAAGAATTATTTACAGGCGATATAAAATCGAATGGCGAATACAATTTAACCGATGCCATCGATTGTATGATTAAAAAAGGCGTTCAGTTCAAAGGTTTTAAAGTGAATCAATGGTACGATTGTGGTAAGAAAGAAAACTTACTAGAAGCTAATGCGGTCTTATTAAAGAAAACAGGCGGTTTAGCGGTTAAGCCAGCATCTTATCCTAATAGCATTATTATAGCCCCTGTAAGTATTGCAGAAGGTTGTGTAATTGAAAACTCTATTATTGGGCCACATGTAACTATAGGAAACAATACCACCATCAAGAGTTCGGTGGTCAAAGAAAGTATCATTGGTTCTTATACAACGCTTGATGAAGTGGTTTTAGATAATTCATTAATTGGAAGCGATGCGGCAGTCAAAGGATTGAGCCGCACCTTAAATATTGGCGACAATACGGAGATTGATTTCGGGTAAACTTCATTTTAGTTTACTGAAAATAAAATCACAATATTATTTAAGCATCCTTGTGTATAGTAAATGAATTTCCTTGTGCCAAGCAAGTCATCACTACATCATTGATACAAACATGTTTAGGTAAATTGGCCACATACCAGGCAGTATCAGCGATATCTTCTGCTTTTAAAGGCTGGTAGCCTGCATATACAGCAGCTGCTTTTGTGGCATCTCCTTTAAATCTTACCAAAGAAAAATCAGTTTCCACTGCACCTGGATGGATGGCTGTGACTTTGATTTTATACTGTAATAAATCAATTCTTTGCGCTTTAGTGATGGCATCCACTGCATGTTTGGAGGCGCAATACACGTTGCCATCTTTGTATACTTCTTTACCTGCCGTGCTGCCAATATTAATAATATGTCCTTGTTGTTTGATTAAATAAGGAAGTACCGCTTTGGAGCAATACAATAAACCTTTAACATTGGTATCAATCATGGTTTCCCAATCTTCGATATTGGCATTTTCAAAACTGTCTCTACCTAAGGCCAGGCCAGCATTGTTCACTAATAAATCAATGGCCTGCCACTCGGCTGGCAACTCACCCAATGCTTGGAAGACTGCTTCTTTATTTTGTACATCAAAAATCAAGGATAAGGTTTTCACTCCATATTTTTTTTCAATTTCCTTGGCCACCGCTTCTAACTTTTCTTTTCTACGCGCGGTTAAAATTAAATTCCATCCACCCGCAGCAAATTTTTCAGCAATGGCTTTTCCAAAACCCGAACTAGCTCCTGTAATTAAAATTATCTTTGACATTGTATTTATTTAAATAATGAGTTGATGCGTCCTTTTTCTATTAATCGGTAATTCAATAAGAGTGCTATGGCCATCAAAATCCATACTTCTTTTGAAAAATGTTGAGGCAGCCAATAGCTTGTGATGATTAAGGCAATGGTTGAGGCAAAAAATACCAAACCTATTTTACCAATGATTTTATTTTTTACAAAGTAAAAAACAAGTGCAACAAGGTACAATGGGTGCAGCCACATTATGTTGTAATTTTCATAACATGCTGTATGTTTTGAAACAAAACTCATATAAAATAGCAGCGCACCACCAAGGCTAAAAGTAAATAATAAAGTAATATCAAAAAATTTAGCCAGCCTTTGCGTGATCAAGCTGTTCCACTTAGAAGCCAATAAATAGATGAATAAACCTAGCGCCAAAACTAAAAATGGAGTAGGGCTATTCAAATTTTTTTGCTTGACTGTTACCAGGGTATTATTGGCTACTACTAATTTTCTAGTATTGGCAATTTGTTCATGTAATAAATTGGGTAAAAATGCAGCTTGAAAATCGCTAGGTTTTTGATCTGAGTAGGCCCCCAACAATAAATCAATACCAAGGCCAATCCAAGGTAAACCTTGCTGGTAGGGTGCTTTAACTACTTCGTATCGGAAAGAAGGTACATGAATGCCCACGGGTTGGAAAGCTGAATTTTTAAATAAACCATCTTTGATACGTGTGGTGCAATTGTCTGTAATAAAGTTGTACAAATATGCACGATTGGCTGGCAGCATATTAATTTTTAGTGCATCATACCATTTAATTTTTTCAGTGGCTGAAAGTTTTAATACTTGCTCTATTACCTGTCTTTGTTCTAATTTATATTCAGCAATAAAATCATTGTAATTATTGGCAGAAACAAAATATAATAAATTGCCTTTTATAAACTTGGCTAAAAAATTAGGCTCGTTAAAATCAAATGTGCCATAATTAAAAACGATATCGGTTTGGTTTACACTGTCCACCACTCTTACTGCTGTATGGCCCCAAATGGAATATATTTCTTCGCCTGCGGCACAAGTGATAATACTCAGTTGAATATGGGGATTTAAGGAGCTTGTATCCTGCTCCGTTGCTTGCAAATTAAAAATGCAAGATGCGAATAGTAAAAAGAAAAAAATAATTTTTTTCAAGGCCCGGGTTATAAAGGGTGAATTATTTTTTACTATAGTTAGGGGCTTCTCTAGTCACTTCTACATCATGGGTATGGCTTTCCTTCATACCTGCATTCGTGATTTGAACAAAGGTTGCTTTCTGTAAATCCTTTATCGTTTTAGCACCGCAATAGCCCATACCTGCTTTCAATCCACCTGCAAATTGATAAACAATTTCATGTAAGTTACCTTTGTAAGCCACACGACCCTCTATTCCTTCTGGTACATATTTTTTTGAATCGGCCTCATTTTCTTGAAAATATCTATCACCACTTCCTTGACTCATGGCACCAATACTTCCCATACCACGGTAACCTTTAAACTTACGTCCTTCATAGATGATGGTTTCTCCAGGGCTCTCTTCAGTACCAGCAAAAATACTTCCCATCATCACGCAATTGGCGCCAGCAGCTAAAGCTTTGACCATATCACCTGTATAACGAATACCACCATCAGCAATGATTGGAATATTTTTTCCTTTCAATGCCTTGGCTGCTTCCATAATGGCTGTTAATTGTGGAACACCTGCTCCAGCAACAATACGTGTAGTGCAAATAGAGCCAGGTCCAATACCTACTTTTACTGCATCAGCCCCCGCTTGAGCCATGGCCAATGCACCTTGAGCTGTGGCCACATTGCCAGCAATGACTGGTAAATTCTTATAAGTTTTCTTTAATAATTTCAAAGCTTCAATCACTCCTTTGCTATGACCATGGGCACTATCTAAAGAAACAATGTCTACACCTACACTTTGCAGTGCGGCAGCACGATCTATTAAATCTTTGGTAATACCAAGGGCAGCACCTACCAATAAACGACCAATATTGTCTTTGACAGCATTGGGGAAAGCGCTTAGCTGTAAAATATCACGGTAGGTAATTAAGCCAATTAATTTTCCTTGTTTATTGACTACTGGTAATTTTTCAATCTTATATTGACGAAGAATTTTTTCTGCTTTTCTTAAATCGGTTCCCTCGGGTGCAATCACTAAATTTTCTTTGGTCATCACTTCGCTCACTTTTCTTTTACGATCGGTTTCGAAACGTAAATCACGGTTGGTTAAAATGCCCACCAATTTATTGGTTTTATCAACAATTGGAATGCCACCAATTTTATTTTCTTTCATTAACTTCAAAGCATCTCCAATAGTAGCAGTTACCTCTAAAGTGATAGGGTCAACAATCATTCCACTTTCACTACGCTTTACTTTACGCACTTGCTCGGCCTGTTTTTCGATGCTCATGTTTTTATGTAAAATACCAATACCGCCTTCACGTGCCAGGGCAATGGCCAATTGTGCTTCGGTTACGGTGTCCATAGCTGAGGACAATATTGGAGTGTGTAATCTGATGTTTTTGGTCAACTGTGTGTGAATGTTAACTTCAGAAGGAAGTACTTCAGAATAAGCGGGCATTAACAATACGTCATCAAATGTTAAGCCTTGACCAAAAATGCGGGAGTTGTTGGTAATATTTCTTGTTGCCATAGGCAAAGATAGGGTCTTGGCTTATTTAGGCAAAATACTTTTTTTATAGTTTACTGTAAATGTTGCCTGCCAATAATTGTATACAACCCTCCAATTCCAGGGAGAGCAGCTGAGAAGAAAGCAAACTTGCATTGATTTTTAAGTGATTAGCGATGGTATCCCGATGAATGGGGCCTTGCATTTCAATCAGCAATAAGACCCTTTGCAGGTCGGGATCTAGTAATAGTTTTGACTGTTTGATAACAGGATTTGGCTTGGCTATGGGCCAATTCATATTTTCAAGTAGGTGGATGGGATCATGGTATACTTGTGCTTTATTGTATTTAATAAGATGTAAACAACCTTTGCTTTTTGCATCATGAATTTTACCAGGAACAGCGAATACCTCACGGTCATAACCAAAGGCTAAATTGGCAGTAATCATACTCCCTCCTTTGATGGCTGTTTCAATGACTATGGTGGCATCTGAAATGCCAGCCACAATTCGATTTCTTTTTGGAAAAAAATATGGAAGTGGGATGGTGCCTTTTCTACATTCGGTAATCAAACCACCTTGATGAAGCATTTCAATGGCCAACTTTCGATGTTGGGTAGGATAGATTTGATCTAGGCCATGCGCAAGCACACCCCATGTGGGCAAGTTTAATTTTAAGGAAGTTTGATGGGCAATACCATCCACGCCTAAAGCCATGCCACTTATGACACCAATATTTAAATGCTTTAGGCCTTCTAATAATTCTTGAATTACTTTTTGCACTTGTAAAGTATGTTGACGCGAACCTACAATACTAATGAGTTGTGGTAAATTAAATTGATCAGCACCTTTTACATACAAAACAATGGGGGCATCCTTGCATTGAACTAATCTATTGGGATAGGCGGGATCTAAAATAGAAATACATTTAATTTCATGCTTGTGTAAAAAAATCAATTCTTCTTCTACTTCTGCTAATGGCCATGCACCCAATAAAATATTTTTTTGAAATTGGTTCAATTCCGCAAAGCCTGCTTGTTGTTTTTGATGTTCTTCAAAAACCCGAACGGCCGAGCCATAAAATTCAAGAATTTTTTTTCGATCTATATCATTCAGCCCCATCAACTTACTCAATGCAATGGTATAATATATTTCTTCAGACATGCAGCAAACTTCAAGTTTTATACTACATGAATTTTAAGTATTTATACTTTATTTAAAACCATCTTTAGTATTAGGTATGGTAATGATAAAGCTACTGCGTCTATTTTTAGCCCTTCCTTCTTCGGTATCATTATCGGCAATAGGGAATTTAGCTCCAAGCCCAATATGGCTCACTCTTTTCGGTGCTATTTTTTTGGCAATTAAATAATTAGCAATGGCCTGGGCTCTTTTTTCAGAAATGATTTTATTTTGAACACTATCCCCTTTGGAGTCGGTATGTCCTTCTAAAAGGATGGTGGCATTAGGCGTAGCTGCTAAATAAGTAACCATGGCATCCAATTCAACTCTTGATTTCTTTTTTAGTTTGGCAGAATTTAAATCAAAAAATACGTTTTTAAAATTTTGAGCAAAGGAACTAATTATAGGCGCTAAGTAAAATTGAAAATTGGTACCCGATAAATATTGTAAACTATCTGCAGAAATAAAAGTGCTGGCATAAATATGATTGGGGCTATTGACTCTAATGCCCAAGCTATCAAAATAGGGAAGCCCTAAAACAAAATAACCATTGCTATCTACTTTTATTTGCATGTTACTGCTGTCATCCGTTGGATTCATTAAGACTACTTCTCCAGCCAAAGGCTTTTTTGAAACAGCATCGGCAATAAATCCTTTCAAATAAAAAGTTTTGTTGGCTCTTGTTGCTGCCGATAATACCACTTGGTAAATGTCCAATCCGCCTTTACTATCGCTTCTATCACTGGCAATATATGCATCCATGCCATTGCTAGCAACTGCAATACTACCTTCATTTTCAAAGGTATTGATAGGATAACCAAGGTTAGTGGGTCTAGACCAGGTATCGTCCAATTTTTTTCGTGAAACAAATAAATCAGCGGCGCCAAAACCAGGCCAACCATTGGATGAAAAATACAAGCTTCTATTATCGGCATGAATAAAAGGGGTTTGTTCATCCCCCGCAGTATTAATATTTGGTCCCATATTTTCTGCTTCATTCCAAAAGCCTTTTTCGTTTCGGTAGGCCACATAAATATCAATGCCTCCATAACCACCTGGGCGGTTGCTACAAAAATAAAGTGCTTGGCCATCTGGTGCAATACTAGGGGCGCTGTCCCAGAAATCTGTATTAATATTTTTACCTAAATTTTTTGGTTCAGACCAACCTTTGTCAGTTTTGGTCACTTTATATAGGTCATAACGGCCATAACCTTTTGGGCCATAATCGGCTGCAAAATACAAAGTGTTTAAATCCTGGGTCAGGCTCATGCTGCCTTTTTTATCGGCGTCGTTTAAATTATCTGCCAAAGGCATTGCTTTTGAAAAGCCTTTTTTGCCAAGGGTGCTGTAATAAAAATCTTCTCTAGCTAGATTGGATCGACGCATAAATAAAAACAAACTGTCTTGGACCGTAACACTTGGAAAATATTCAGCAGCATCGGAATTAATACTATCTCCTGCATTGGTTACGCTGATGTCATTTTGAATGGGGTTGCCCATGGCAAACGCACAAACTTTTAATAAGTCCTCAGCCTTGCTTTTTAAATAAGCGGGCAATTGATTGTTTTTTAACAATAGGTTTAATGTAAAAAAAGGCTTTGTATAGTTGCCCAAGCTAAGATAAGCAGTGGCATACTTTACAACAAAAGGCAATGCTTCATTGGGATGGGCACTTTGAATTTTTTCAAAAACTAAAATAGCTTTTTCGTATTGCTTGGTATCTAGATAAGTTTGAAATAAACTAAGGTAGGCATCTGTTAAGCTAGTATCTTTTTGAATGGCGTTTTCAAGCAAACCAATGCCACGTGAGAAAGATTTGTTGTCAAGTTCAATAATGGCTTTTTCATAAATTTTTTGTCCTGCAGATTTATTTTTTGAAATATCCTGTGCGTTTAACTGCAAACTCGAACCTAAGGCTAATGCAAAATAAAAAAATAAAAATTGCTTAATTTTCATAGCACTACTAAAATATATTGTAAATATACCAATTAGGGAACTTGAATGTACTTATGTAATTGTGCGCTTAGTTCCCATTTAGGGTGGGCCTTGATGTACTCAATTACCAGTGGAGTAATTTGATTGGTCTTATCCCATTCAGGTTGTAAGTATAATTTGCAAGTAGGACCTACTTGTTGGGCATAGGTTTCGGCCCATTCAAAGTCATGCACATTAAAAATAACTACTTTTAATTCAGAGGCAGCTTGTATGCTTTCATTAAGTGGTGCTTTAAATTTTTTGGGCGAAAAGCAAACCCAGTCCCATTTTCCAGACATGGGGCTAGAGCCAGAAGTTTCTATATTCAGTTCAAAGCCTGCATTTTTTAATGCGGTAGTTAAGGCATCTAAATTATACAATAAAGGTTCACCGCCGGTAACAATGGCCAAACGTGCTGGATGTGCCAAAGCGCTTGAAACAATTTCATCAATAGATAAAACCGGGTGTTTACTTGCATCCCAACTATCTTTTACATCACACCAAACACAACCTACATCGCAACCGGCCAAGCGAATAAAATAGGCCGCTTTGCCTTGGTGGTATCCTTCGCCCTGCAAAGAATAAAACATTTCCATCACAGGATATTGGGTAGAGGTATTCAAATTTATAGGTATAAAATTATTTAAAGACCATGGTAGGCCTTCATGGTATTTTTTAAAAGTCCTGCAATGGTCATCAGTCCTACGCCACCAGGTACAGGTGTAATAGCAGAAGCTTTGGCACAGGCTTCTTCATAATTTACATCGCCCTTAATTCTAAAACCTTTTTTAGCAGTCGTATCTTCAACTCGGGTAATACCTACATCAATAATAACGGCCCCTGGTTGAATCATATCACCCGTTAAAAAATTAGGAACACCTAAAGCAGCCACAATAATATCGGCGCCCAAACAAATTTCTTTTAAATTTTTTGTGTGACTATGACAAATAGTTACCGTGCAATTGCCTTGGGCAATATTGCTGCTCAACAAAATACTCATAGGTCTTCCTACAATATTACTACGCCCAATGACTACTGCATTTTTTCCTTTGGTTTCAATATTAAAATGTTCAAGCATTAAAATAATACCATAAGGTGTGGCAGGAATAAAAGTATTAAGTCCTTGTACAAGCCTTCCCACATTTACAGGATGGAAACCATCGACATCTTTGGCTGGGTCAATAGCTTCGATGACATTAGATTCTTTAATATGTTTAGGAAGAGGTAGTTGAACTAATATACCATCACAATTAGGATCTTGGTTGAGCTCGGCAATTTTTGCTAAAAGAACAGCTTCTTCGACATCTGCCTCCATTCGGTACAAAGAAGAACCAAAACCAGTTTCTTCGCAGTTCTTCACTTTACTCGCAACATAGGTTTCACTCGCCCCATTATTACCTACCAATATGGCAGCTAAATGTGGCATTCTTTTGCCAGCGGCTTTTAGGGCTTGTGTTTGCTCCAAAAGGGTTGCTTTTACAGCGGCAGCGGCTATTTTTCCATCTAATACTAACATGAAGCAAATTTAGTTCTTGTGTATTGCAGTATTGTAATTTTTTTTTAACATTCCATCCCCTGTATCTTTGTGTCCTTAATATAAAGTATGGAACAAAACCCGAACCAGCCCTTAAACATTGAAATTAGTGAAGAAATCGCCGAAGGAGCTTATGCTAATTTGGCGATTATCACCCATAGTAATGCTGAATTTGTAGTTGATTTTGTCAATGTCATGCCAGGCACCCCAAAAAGTAAAGTAAAAAGTAGAGTCATCTTAACCCCAATGCATGCCAAGCGATTTATGAAGGCCTTAGTGGAAAATATAGAAAACTATGAAGCGGCCAATGGAACCATTGCAGATATGCTACCTGTAGAAATTCCGATGAATTTTGGAGGCCCTACTGCGCAAGCCTAAAAAGATTTTCAATTTTACCAATTGCCATTTTGTTCAGCATAGCTATAGTAACCCTCAAGGCTTACAATGATATGATCGATTAATTTTATATCAAAATAAGCTGCTGCCTTTTTAATTTTTTCTGTTAAAATATTGTCCATTTGGCTGGGTCGCAATTGACCACTGGGATGATTGTGGCATATAATAAAGCCAGTGGCTTCATGGCTCAGCGCTAGTTTAAAAATAAGCCGAGGATCAGCGACGGTTCCAGTAATACCACCTTCACTTAATATGGCCTCATGTATAATTTTATTGGCTTGGTTTAGTAACAATACCATAAAAATTTCTCTATTTTCAAATTGCAATAAGTATTTAAGGTGTTGCACCACATCGCCACTCTGATGAATATTTTTATTTGTAATGGGCGTCGAAATTCTTCTTGACCCAAGTTCAATAGCAGCCAAAATGCGAATAGCTTTTACTTTGCCTATACCATTTATTTTCAGTGCTAAAATATCTGATACATTTAATTTTGCAAATTTTTGCAAATTGTTTTGTGAAGCACTAAGCAATGTTCTAGCCAATTCTATAGCATTTTGATGTATTGTTCCATGCTGTATTAAAATGGCTAAAAGTTCAACATCGGTAAGGTGTTTAGGTCCTTTTGAATATAGTTTATGTATCGGTTGATCTTGCAAGGCCCAAGTTTTGATATTGTTTCCCATGGGCACAAATCTACATGAATCAAAAAATGCTATTACCCGTATAAATACCTGTAAATAAGCAATATGTGTATAAGTTAGTGAGATGTTGAAAAGTAGCACCTATATTTTTTATGTTTTGTAAGCGATAATTATAACTTTGACGCACATCCCATTTTACATGAATCCTTCAGTCAAAATATTCGCAGGCACTGGCTCTCAAGCCTTAGCAGAAAAAATTGCACAACGCTTTGGTGCGCCCATTGGAAAAATAAATATTCAAAAATTTAGTGATGGAGAATTCCAGCCTATTTTTTTAGAAAGTATTAGAGGAGATTATGTTTTTTTAGTGCAAAGCACTTATGCGCCATCTGAAAATATAATGGAATTATTAATGATGATTGATGCTGCCAAAAGAGCAAGCGCCTACAAAATTATTGTGGTTATTCCTTATTACGGATTTGCAAGACAGGATAGAAAGGACAAGCCAAGAGTAGCTATTGGGGCTAAATTAATTGCCACCTTATTAGAAGCAGCAGGCGCCAATCGTGTGATAACCATGGATTTACATGCTGCACAGATTCAAGGTTTCTTTGATGTACCTGTAGATCACTTAGATAGCTCAGCCATCTTCATTCCTTACATTCAACAATTGAAATTACAGGACTTAGCCTTTGCAGCGCCCGATGTAGGAAGTACCAATCGTGTGCGTGAAGTGGCTAATTATTTTAATGCTGAAATGGTTATTTGCGACAAGCATCGTAAGCGTGCTAATGAAATTGCGAGTATGGTGGTGATAGGAGATGTGACAGGAAAAGACATTGTTATTGTAGATGATATTTGTGATACAGGAGGAACCTTGGTAAAAGCTGCAGCCCTTTTAAAGGAAAAAGGAGCTAAAACAGTGCGTGCCATGATTACGCATCCAGTACTCAGTGGTAAGGCTTATGAAAATATAGAAAATAGTGTTTTAGAGGAATTGGTGGTTTGTGATACAATCCCTTTAAAACAGCCATCCACTAAAATACAAGTATTAACCGTGGCCGATTTGTTCGCCATAGCCATCCGAAATGCCTATGAAAATAAGAGTATCACCAGCCTATTTGTTCATTCCCAATTAAAAGCAAGAAGCTAATAATCAACTAGTTATCAAATAAAACGAAATAGTAAGGAGAGACTTTGGTTTCTCCTTTATTATTACATACCTTCGCCGTCCAAATTATTTATATAAAATAAAAAAATCAGTAATGAAAACAATTACAATCGAAGGCCACTTGAGGACCGAAAATGGCAAAAAAGCCGCCCGCCAGCTTCGCTCTCAAGAAAACGTGCTGGGTGTAATTTACGGGGGTGCTCAGGAGGTTAATTTTTATGCTCCTGCAAAGGCTTTTAAGTCTTTAGTGTACACAAGTGAATTTATGTTAGCACATGTAACAGTGGAAGGAAAAACGTACAAATGCATTTTGAAAGATTTGCAATTTGACAAAGTAACCGACTTATTATTGCACGTTGACTTATTAGAATTAGTAGACGACAAAAAAGTAGTAGCTACTTTACCTTTAAAAATGGTTGGAACTTCTGTAGGTGTTAAAGCAGGAGGAAAACTAATTATAAAGATGAAGACATTAAAAGTGAAAGCTTTACCAAAGGATTTAAGAGAGTTTATCGAATGCGATATTACCAATCTTGAATTGAATGGTAATATTCGTGTACAGGATGTAATCGCTCCCAACATGGAGATTATGAATCCTCCACGTATTCCAGTAGCATCAGTTGTATTAACTCGTTTGTTAAAGCAAGAAGAATCTGCTGCACCTGCTGCTGGCGCTGCTGCACCTGCCGCTGCTCCCGCTGCAAAAGCTGCTCCAAAAAAATAAGCAATTATTTAAAACGCATATTGAATCCCTTCTCGAGCAATCGGGAGGGGATTTTTAGTTATACATGCTTGCTTTTGCTTAAATTTGAAATTGAATTGTATACAAGAAATGTCAAAATTTTTAATCATAGGACTGGGAAACATTGGTCCCGAATACGCGCACACAAGACATAATATAGGCTTTGATGTGCTAGATGCATTTGTGATCAAGCAAGGAGGCTTTTTTAAATCGGATAGGCTTGCTGATGTAGCAGAAGTAAAATGGAAAGGCAAAACATTTATTTGTATTAAGCCCACCACTTTTATGAACTTAAGTGGCAAGGCTTTTAAATATTGGATGGATAAAGAAAAAGTAGAAGTAGAAAACACCTTAACCATTGTGGACGACCTAGCCCTACCCATTACCAAAATAAGACTACGCGCCAGCGGGTCGGATGCTGGGCACAATGGATTAAAAGATATTCAACTTACCTTAGGTACCGATGCTTATCCTAAATTAAGATTTGGTATTGGTAGCGATTTTAAAAAAGGGCAACAAATAGATTTTGTTTTAGGCAAATGGAATACCAATGAGAAAAAGATAGTAGAAAGTAAAATAGAAAAATGTGTGGAAGTAATAGAGTCGTTTGCAAGTATTGGACTATCCAGAACTATGACCATGGCGAATGCATTAGAAATAACCGAATAAAAATTATAGTATGAGTATATTTTGTATTGGAAGAAATTATGTAGCGCATGCACATGAACTAGGGAATGAAGTACCTACTTCGCCAGTCATTTTTATGAAACCTTCTACTGCTGTTTTAGCAGAAGGGAAAAACTTTACCATTCCGTCTTTCACCAATGACTTACATTATGAAGGTGAACTAGTACTTCGTGTAAGTAAAGAAGGTAAAAATTTAAAAGCGCCCAATGTATTAGATTATTGCGATGCGATTACTGTTGGCATTGACTTCACCGCAAGAGATTTGCAAAATAAATTAAAAGAAAAAGGGTTGCCTTGGGAAAAAGCAAAAGCATTTGATGATGCAGCTATATTAGGAAAATGGACTCCCTTAACTGCTGCAATTGTAGAAAATCCTATTCATTTTTCATTGCATAAAAACGGAGCCATTTTACAAGACGGAGATTCTTCTTTAATGATTTTTCCGCTAGCGACTATTTTAGAAAGCCTTACAGAATACTTTACCATTTACCCCGGTGACCTTATATATACTGGCACACCAGTAGGGGTAGGGCCAACCCATAAGGGAGATGTATTTGAGGGCTATTTTGAAGCAAATCAAGTATTTAGCGTTACAGTGAACCCTTAATTCTCAAGAATTTTAACTAAATTTGCCACCCCATAAAAGGGGTAATAACCATTCGGCGAGGTAGCTCAGTTGGTTAGAGCACAGGATTCATAACCCTGAGGTCACGAGTTCAAATCTCGTTCTCGCTACATGAAAATCAAGGACTTACGTTAAATCGTGGGTCCTTTTCTGTTTCTGCGTGAGGTTTGCGTGAGGTTTTGCGTGAGGTTTTTGTCATTTCTTTTTGGTATTTTAAATATTAATCGTATTTTTACGATGATTATGGGAGCAACAAAAACAACAGATTATACACTTCAAGAAATGTCTATTGCAAAATATGCAAAGGCGTTTTCTCATCCTGCAAGAGTAGCAATACTTAACCTTTTACTAAAGAAGCAGGCTTGTGTATGTGGTGATATAGTGGATGAATTACCATTATCTCAAAGTACAGTTTCGCAACATTTAAAAGAATTAAAAGAAATAGGCTTAATTAAAGGAGATATAGAAGGGGCTTCTGTGTGTTATTGTATTGACGAGAAGGTTTGGTATAATGCTAAGAAGCAATTAAATCAACTATTTGATAATGTGAACTTGAGCAATAAGTGTTGTTGATTTTTTTTGGATATATTCATCGGTATATTACGATATTGTTAATAAATTAAAATAAACGTTATGCAAACAGAAGAACAACTGAAAGAAATTGTAAGAAAAAAGTATAGTGAAATAGCACTACAAGATAAAGAAACCAACATGTCCTCTTGTTGTGGTGCAGGTGGATGCTCTACAGAGATATATAATATTATGAGCGATGACTATACAGTGTTAAATGGATATAATCCTGATGCTGACTTAGGTTTGGGATGTGGTCTTCCAACACAATTTGCTAAAATTAAAGCAGGTGATGTGGTTGTTGATTTGGGAAGTGGTGCAGGAAATGATTGTTTCATAGCAAGACATGAAACAGGAGAAACAGGTAAAGTAATTGGTATTGATTTTACCTCGGCCATGATTGATAAAGCAAGAACAAATGCCGAAGTTAGAGGCTTTAATAATGTGGAGTTTAGACAAGGAGATATAGAAAATATGCCTATTACTTCAAATGTGGCTGATGTTATCGTTAGTAATTGTGTTTTAAATTTGGTGCCAAATAAGAATGCGGTTATTAAAGACATTTACCGAGTATTAAAACCAGGTGGTCACTTCAGTATTAGTGATGTAGTGTTGGTAGGCGCTTTACCTGAAGGGTTAAGAAAGGATGCTGAAATGTATGCAGGTTGTGTTTCAGGTGCGATTCAAAAAGAAGTATATCTAGAGTTAATCCAAGCCAATGGGTTCACAAATATTACTATTCAAAAAGAAAAACCAATTATAATACCTGATGATATTTTAGTTAACTATTTAAGTTCAGCAGAAATCCAACAGTTAAAAAGTGGTTCAACTGGTATTTTCAGTATTACTGTATATGCAGAAAAGCCTTTAGTAGAAAATGCTTGTAAACCAGGCTCAGGCTGTTGTTAAATTTCCTAAATATGAAACAATTTATATTAAAATATAAAAAACCTATAATTATTACCATAACTATTACTGCACTTCAGTTCGTATTTTGTTTTGATCCGAAATTTACAATTATTAACATCATTTGGTTATTCGTTTAAATTATGAAAAAGAAAATATTAGTCCTTTGTACAGGTAATTCCTGTCGTAGTCAAATTGCACATGGTTATTTACAACAATTTGGAGGAGATAAAGTAGAAGTTTATAGTGCAGGAGTTGAAACTCATGGCGTAAACCCAAAAGCAATTAAAACGATGAAAGAAGATGGAATTGACATTTCAACTAATACATCCAATAATGTTTTGGAATATCAAGGAATTGATTTTGACTTTGTTATTACTGTTTGTGATAATGCAAAAGAGAGATGTCCTTTTTTTCCAAGTAAAGCACAGAAATTTCACCATAATTTTCCTGACCCTTCAAAAAGCGTAGGGACTGAAAATGAAATTATGCTTGAATTTTCAAAGGTCAGAGATATTATAAAACTTTATTGCAATGAGTTTATTCAAGAGCATTTGAAATAATCTTTGCGTGAGGAAAACACCCCCTGAATTCGGTTAAAATCGGTTGATTTTGGTTTTGTGAAAATATAACACACTACAAATCAACGCTTTCATTTTCTCAAAAAATCTTCATAACCCTGAGGTCACGAGTTCAAATCCCGGTCTCGCTACATGAAAATCAAGGACTTACGTTAAATCGTGGGTCCTTTGTTGTGTCATGAAAACATCACTTTTTATCTTGAAACACTTGCTATCATTGGGTTTCATTGTGTGAGGAATTGTGTTAGTTTTTATCATTTCTTAGTTTAAGTTCTGAAATGTGAGCACAATAAGACAAGCCATCAGAAATGATGGCTTTTTCTATATCAGTCAGTGAGTTAGGGTAGTTACATCTTTTTGTTTTTCTTTCATTAACTTCAGTACTTAAATAATCAAACGAATATAAAAATGAAAAGAATTGCCCTCCTATCACTTTTGCTTCTACCATTTCTTGGTTTTGCACAAAACACCCAATATACGGTTACCTCTTTTTTACC
>Ga0304728_1000809_pt1 | contig 24602 bp, 26 predicted proteins | sample C_130625_MF_Meta_FD_190476 | JGI IMG/M metagenome (GOLD analysis project Ga0304728, IMG submission 190476) | Freshwater microbial communities from Lake Croche, Canada to study carbon cycling - C_130625_MF_MetaG (v2) (version 2) | ecosystem: Environmental > Aquatic > Freshwater > Lake | place... | reverse complement strand
TCCACGACCAAGCACTTGCGGTTCGTTTGGGCAACCAGACTGCCGAGGATTTTGCGGCTTCGCTTGCTTCACTGCCCCCATGGGCAGAGGGGCTTCCGCTCAAGGTCGAGGCCAAGATTACTCCATACTATACCAAATGAAACACCTCCCTAATAAGTATCAGATTTTTGACAGCCCTGTCGAGGTCTCCGAAAAGGACATTGCCCGCTTGAAATCGCATCTCGGGGGCTGGAACCAACTCAACGAGCTTTTCCTGATCGGAATCGCCGAGATCGACCTGCGCCGTCTGATACTCTTGGAGGTCCACGGTGCCAGCCGTATGCCGATCATAAACCGGTTGCTGGGACGTCTTGCCAAGGTCGAGCGCCGCAAACTTTTATCCCGTATCCAAAAACTAGCTATATGAAAACCAAAAAGTATTACATCGCAGCCAACATCCTAGGTGCCGCCGAGGTCAAAGCCAACAGTCCCGAGGAGGCGCTTGCAAAAGCCGAAAAGTATTTGTCCAAGCGTTTCGCGCTCCAGCCCAAGCCCACGGGTCTGATGCTGTTTGAACGCGCCGACCAGATCACGCCCGAGATCATAAAATGAAAAACAACACGCCACGAACGCAGGACGCCATAAACAAGTTTGCGGACAATCCCTGCAACCTTCAGCCGTTTTTTGATTTTGCCAGAGTTCTCGAAAGGGAGCTGAACCAAAAGAGCGACCGGTTAGAGGCAGAAGTTGCGATACTTCGCGCCGCAATGGGGGAAATAATCGAGCTGGAATCCGATCTAAACATCCGTTCTTTCGGGCTCGGAGACATAGCCCGTAAGGCACTCGCATCTGAGCAGAGCGAAATCGTCTCACCTCCCGGTTTCCGATGGCTTCTCCCGACGGAGCTGCTTGTGAGTGGGGACTGGTGCCTGAACACCGACGGTGCTTTCCGTCCCATCATACGTCCAGACGGGGACGAAGTGAACGCTTCCTACCAATACATCCGCGCAAAATGAGCTATAAACTACGACCGCAGCCAGAGGACACGCCCCGCGTAAATGCGAAGGAGTATGCATCTGACTCGGACTGCTACGGGCAAATTTGCGGGCTTATTGGCTCCAAACACGCTCGCGAAATTGAACGCGACTACAACAAGATGCGTGCCTTGGCGCAGCGCCTCTATCGCAACCTTTGCCAGTTTGATTGCGACGATGACAGGCAAGATTTGAAAAATGAAGCCGAACGCGAACTAACATGAATACCGAAACTACTACTTACGACTCCCGCGCCGATACGTTGGCGCACATTCGCCGGGTCAACGAACTGCTGCTTGACTGCTGCGGTGGGTTGCAACGCCGCGCCGCAATCCACGATACCAGCAAGCTGGCCGAACCCGAGAAGGCTACGTTCGACGTCTGCACGCTTAAGTTGAAGGCGATCGCATACGGGTCGCCGGAATACAAGGCGGCACTTGCCGAACTAAAGCCTGCACTCGATCACCACTACGCGGCCAACTCGCACCACCCAGAGCATTTCACAAACGGTGTCGATGGGATGAACCTGTTGGACGTAGTTGAGATGCTGATGGACTGGAAAGCCGCGACAGAGCGTATGGCTAACGGCGGCGACATTCGCCGGTCCCTCGAAATCAACACCGAGCGATTCAATCTGTCTCCGCAAATGCGCTCCGTGCTCGCCAACACGATTGAGGCAATGGGCTGGTAAACGCGCAATAAAATGAAAACTGGTTTCACAATGATTACAGCTACTCCAGAACTCTTACTAGAATTGCGAGAGGACTCTAAAGCCATGAAACTTGGGCGACTGGCTTGCCCACAATCGGAGCGGATGGCATTAGCTTTTTCCTTTGGCTGGCGATTTGGCGGCTATGCACCCGAAATGACTGCGTGGGAAAAGGATAGTGCTGCCTTTGGTCGGGACTCAAAACGCCTGTCCCGTACTTTGCCGGGAAACGAACCGGGATTTGAAGCCCATGCTCGACGCTCTAAGCGTTCCCAACCCAAGCCAACCCAGTGAGAGAATCTGCACTGGAGAGAAAGGTCGTCAAATGGTGCTCCGAGCATGGGGTGCTGACGTACAAATTTGTGAGCCCCAACAATCGTGGGGTGCCGGATAGGATCATCATCTGCGACGGCCACATCCTGTTCTTGGAGTTGAAACAACCCGGCAAAAAGCCCACCAAGCTTCAGCTTCGCGAGATGCGGAGATTGCAAGAAGCCGGTTGTTGGGTCGATGCATCAGACAACTGGCAGCACTGCTGTGACGTGCTTCGAGAACTGCAAGAAATAGCCCACAATGGAACTACCGATTGAACCCTATCAGCGAGAGATGGCCGACTACCTTATCGACCATGACCGAGCCTACGCCAACGTGGGGCTGGGGCTGGGAAAAACCGCCTCAACCCTCACCGCCCTCAACAACCTGTTTCAGGAGGGTGCGATTCGTGCGGCCCTGATTGTTGGCCCCAAGCGGGTCGTGCGGATGACGTGGCCGAACGAAATCGCGAAGTGGGACCAGTTTCGTTGGATGAAAATCGAACACGTCTTGGCGGGTAAGCCCTCGAAAAACGCCCAGATATACCTCATCAACTACGACCGACTCTCGCAGTTGAAGGACTTGAAGTTCTGCGACGTAGTGGTTTTTGACGAGATCACCAAGGCGAAGAACCACGCCAGCAAGCGCATCAACGCCATCAGACCGCTGTTCAAGGAGCACCGACGCTGGGGGCTAACGGGGACACCAAGGCCCAACTCGCTTTTGGAACTCTTTGCCCAGATCCGGTTGCTGGATGACGGTCAGAGACTCGGGAAATCCTACACCGCATACCGCGACGCGCATTTTTATGCGACCGACTATATGCGGTATAATTGGGAGCCGAAGAAAAACTCCGAAAACAAGGTCTACGCTAAAATCTCCGACCTGACCCTGACGCTTCTAAGCTCCGACTATCTGAACGTGCCCGACGCGGTCCTTGAGGACGTCGAGGTCACGCTGCCACCATTGGCGCAGGATGCCTACGACGAGCTGGAGGAGGAGTTCCTCATCGAGACCATGGATGGTGAGGTGATTGCCCGCAACGCTGCCACACTGGCAGGGAAACTGCACCAGATTGCGGGCGGAGGAGTCTACAATGACGACAAGACTTTCTCGGCGCTCCACGACGAGAAACTGACCGCGCTGCAATCGCTGGCCCGAAAAACTACCGAGCCCCTGTTGGTGGCGTGCAACTACATCCACGAGCGCGAGCGGATCTGCGCCAAGTTCAAAAACGCAGTGGACGCATCGAAGTTTAAAGGGGACATCGAGACCGCATGGAACACCGGCAACATCCCGATGCTGGTGGCGGACCCACGTTCGCTTGGTCACGGACTCAACCTACAACAGGGTGGCAGAACTATTGTGTGGTTCAGCCCAACTTGGTCCCGCGAGCTTTACGACCAGTTCAATGCCCGCGTTGCCCGCAAGGGTCAGGCCCAGCAACCCTTGATTTATCGCATCCTAGCCAAAGGCACAATCGATGAGCCCATCGTTGAGACTCTGCGGGAGCGGGGCAACGCGCAACACGAGATGCTCCGGGTGATGGCCAATTACCGCAAGATGGTGGCACCCTAAACGCGGGGACCGTTCTTGTAGTCGCGCCGCCATCTCCAAATCAGATACACTATGGTCAAGGCACCGGATACCACGCCCAATAAGCTGTTCAATTGGGCGATCGTGATGGTGGCGACGGCGGGCGCTATAGTCGTCAGAACGTCCTTGGGGGTAAGAGGAGTATGCATTGGTTATGTGTTTATCCGAGCCAGATATGAGGCAAGACCGTCCTTCGAGACCAAAATACCGAGGACGCTGCTTTGAAAGACGGTGTCTGAGGTGGTAATTTTTACCGCCTGATCGGGGTAGCGAAGGGTCTGCCACATGGCTTCGCTGAAGGTGCCGTCGTTGTTGCGCCGGATGTGGGCAAACGCTGCCCCATCCGCATCCGTTTTGCTGGAGAAACCAGCGGCGATGTTGTAACCGCCCGGAGATTCAGTGATGCCCTCAAAGTGGGTCACTAGGCTGCTGCCTTTTTGGTTGTCGCCCTGATAAGTGCGAAAGTTGGTCATCCGCTTCGTGCGGTTATCCCAATCAGCGAGAAACGCCTGAGACGCACTGCCCAAGTCTTTCGAGGTGAAGCCGCCCGCGAGGGTGTAGCTCTCCTTACCGTTGTGCCAGATGCCGTACAGCGTCGTGGTGAGCGCATTCGGGGCGACGATGTAATCGAACGCTTTGCTCGCGAGGTTGTAGATGAACGCGAAACCGTTCGTCAGCTTGGTGTCGTAGTTGCCGACCGCCAGCCCACCCATGACGCTGTGGACGTAGACGTTCTCGGTGTCGCCGTTATTGGGCGAGATGGTGGTCCAACTGCCGGAACCGTCGAGCGGGCCTTGGTAGAGGCAACCAAGCGCCGAAGAACCGGTGGAGGTCCGTTTATACGACCCAACCCACTCGATGCCCAAGGGGTGGTTATTCGGCCCGTAGCAGGAGGTGTTTACCACGTCGCTAAAGTCGGGGCTGGTGTAGGCAAATTGATACCACTGACCTAGGCTACCGTTGTGCGAGAGCGGCCCGCGATAGATCAGGCCGTATTGGAGCGACCCGGTATCAAGCGTCCCAGAGACGAAGACATCATGCGAACCGTTAACCCCGCGAATACCTTGGATGCCCGTTTTTCCGGTGGTGGGGCAGTTAAAAGGCGAGTAGGTGACGGGTAGGTTCATAGGATCAGTTGTCTTTGAGACGCTGTTGAATCTGGTATTGGCGAATTTCGGAATCGTCAGCGATTCCCTGTAACAAATTCTGGGTGCCCAAGGTCGCTTTTGTATTCTCGGTGGCACAAACAGCGCAGATACTTTTTTCGGTCGCCAGCAACACCGAGTATGCGCTGCGGGCGTCCTTGAACGGTGTCTTTTCCACGATATCGCAAGCGCCCTTGGTGATTGCGGCGATGTCACAGCCGCCGGTGAGCCCGATCATCCGCTCCACAACAGAGTCGTAGCTGCCTTCGTAGGCTTCGTAAAACTTTCTAAATGCCTTGTGGTCCTGAAAGAAGTTGCAGCCCGTGGTCAGGTTGTGGGCTTGGTGAGCGTAGAGCTGCGAAGCGCGAAGGACTATGGCGAGGCTCTTCATTTGTCAGGTTGTTTGGAGTAGCGGGCACCGAAGAACCAGAAGACTGACGTCCAGACCCCCAGCGAAATTTCCGGCTGCATGGCGGTCTGTTGCGCGGGCGCGGCGGAAAAGTACATGCCCACGATGAACAACACTCCGATCCAGCAAAGTCCCGACCGGGTCACGCGGTTAAGCGCCTCCACGGCAGTAAAAAGGTTTGAGGCCCATGATGCGGCGTTGGCTGGGACGGCGAAGACGGCGGCACCGGCCAGTTGCGAGGCTTGGAATGCCTGCCATGCGGCGCTCTTTTCTGCCGAAGCCGATTGGGCTTCCATCAACTTGATCTGGATGTCGGCTTCTTTCTGTTTTCGGTATGTGTCGAACCACGCCGATCCAAGATGCAACAAAGCACCAAAAACTCCCCCTCCCGCAGCATTGAAAAACAGGTCTACAAAGCTCATGCGATCTCATGATTGGCTAGCCCGTAGCAATCGAGTTGGCAAGAAGAGACTTGACCGGATTTTCTTAACAAGTTAATCCCGAAAAATGCCCGCTTTGCCCGCCATGCACATGGTAGCGTGTTTTCACACGATACTGACAGACGACTATTCTCACTGCGCTTTCAGCGGCAAATGCCGCCGGTGGGCCAAGATGATGAAGCCCCTCGGATGGGACACCATCGTCTACACCAACGAGGGTTCGATCGTGCCCGACGCGACGGTGGTCAACCTTCTAAACGCCGAGGAGTTTGCAAGATTCTACCCCCGCAAGGACAAGACCGAGTTCCACGGCAACCATGCCGTGATCGGCGAGCGGGGATGGCCCACCTTTCAAAACCGTCTCATCGTGGAGCTGGCCAAGCGTGTCCAACCGGGGGACTTCATTCTCCACCCATTCGGTCGTGCCCATGAGCAACTCGTCGCCATCTTCCCCCAGTGCGTCCATGTGGAGTCTGGTATCGGTTACAGCGACAAGCCTTTCGGGGCTTGGCGAATCTTCGAGTCGCAGGCTTGGCGGCACTACCATTGGGGACATTGGGACCACGACGGATCGGTGGCTCGCGATGAGAAAGGGCAGAACCGGTTCTACTCTTGGGTGGTCCCGAACTATTTCGACCTCGACGACTGGTCCATCGGGGACGGGCGCGGCGACTACATCGTCTACATGGGTCGCATCACCCCCGAAAAAGGCATGCCGACCATTGGGGCGATAATCCGCGAGTACGCGAAGCGGTGCAAGGCGACCCAAGAGTTGCCCCCTCGGTTCGTCTACGCCGGTCAGGGCAATTTTGAAAAGGAAGTCATGGAATACATCAAGAGCGACCCACGCCCTGATGACACCTGCCTTAACATTGAGTACGTCGGCCCGGTGCATGGCCGGAAGCGTTCCGACCTGATCGGCAACGCCCGCTGCATGCTGATGCCGTCCAACTTTATTGAGCCGTTCGCGGGCTCGGGCGTCGAGGCGATGATGTGCGGCACTCCGCTGGTGTCGGTCAACTACGGCGCATTTACCGAGACAGTAATCGAGGGCGTCTCCGGTTTTCGCTGCAACACGCTTGGCGATTGGTGCAACGCGATTGAGGCGACGAAAAAACTCGACCGTGCCAAGGTGGCATCGGTCACCCGCAAGCGTTATTCGTTGGAGGCTTGCGCCAAGCTCTACGATCAGGCGTTCCGCCAGTTGGACGACCTACGCCGCGAGGGCTGGTACTCGCCCGAGAGCCATCACGTCAATTGAACCACTATTTTTCCTCGGTCGAGGGATGGTTTGAGGACGGTCCCCTTTACCGCGAGGCCGTTATCCGATTCGACAATGCCCACTTCGTGGAGATCGGTTGCTGGAAGGGGCGGTCCACCTCGTTCATGGGGGTGGAGATCATCAACAGCGGGAAGAATATCGTCCTCGACGTTGTGGACACTTTCCAAGGCTCGTCCGAGCACGGTCTGGTTGACACCAACTCGCTCAAGGCCGAGTTCCTTAGAAATACAGAGCCGGTTAGGCCGGTGATCGGTAACGTTCACGCGATGCGCTCAGTCGATGCGTCCCAGCTCTACGCGAACAACTCTCTCGACTTCGTGTTCATCGACGCGGCCCATGACTACGATAGCGTGGTCAGCGACATCATCTCGTGGTATCCCAAGGTTCGGAACGGCGGGGTCATCGGGGGCGATGATTTCGAGCCCGCATGGCCGGGAGTAGTGAAGGCCGTCGAGGAAATTTTCGGCCCTCACAAGGTAGCCGTCTACGGCAAGCGCCACTGGGGTATTACCAAGGGCTGACGAGGTCAGCAAAGCTCCTGATGTAGTTGGTGAAGTTTTCCAAACCGGACCCGGTTGCGGACTTTTCGTAGTGCGATCAGTTCTATCCTGCGAATTGCTTGGGCGTGGCAGTCACACCAGCTCGCGATATCTTGCAGGGTGAACATTCTCCCTTCTTTGGCGTGGCACTGAAGAATGGCTAGGCCCAGCTCTATCGCGTCCGTTTTATCCTGCCACTTGGTATTCACTTCAGCCTCCAGACGGTGACGCGCATTCCTTTGCGCCGCTTTTTCCAAACCCGCTGGCCGTCATAGGCGTCGTTCAATCGGGTCACATGCGTCTGGCATTGGGAGTAGCGGGGGTCCAGCTCCTTGAAGACTTTCCGGCTCCCCACCCGCAGGCTGTGAATGGCCCGTCGCAGGTTGTTCCACCGTTGGGGAACGAACCGGGCGACCATGAGATTTTTCTTACCCATTACCCTTGGTGGAACCCATGGGATTTTTCACCCCCGAAAAATTTGTCGCCGAGTTACAACCGCATTGCTCTTGGGTTCCTCGTCGTTGTCTTGAATCGGCGACATGGGTTCGGCCCCTAAATTGGATTTTGCTGGCCCACCAGAGAACGCGAGGTCGAGGTCTTTGGCTTCTGCGGAAGAGACGGGCCGCTTGGTCAGTTTTCCCCACATACGCATTGCCCGACCGCTGTCGGACATACCAGACAAAGGGACAGTTACTTGTTTAGCCATTCGGGGGGACGGGCCTTGATTGCTTCTCGGCCACCAGACAATTTAATAACCTCATCTCTGGCATCGTCAATACCCAACGACCCGTTGCGGACTTTATCATGGACCCCCTTTATCGAGGACAGGAACGCATCAGTTTTCATGTCGTCGGTGAACATGATACGGACCATCTCCCAAGTGATAGACTGCATTTGGCGCGGCAACAGGTCGCGCTGTTGGGCGGCACGGCGACCAGCTTCAAGATAGAGGGGATAAGTGCCTTGCAAGCCGGTGACCGTGGTGCCGACAACCGGCAATCTCGGTGCCGCTGGGTCGTCGGCATTCCCGCCGAAATTGTGTTTCACCTCAAAGGCAGTGCCACCTAATGGGGTCAGAAGAGACGCCGCGACGTTGTGGGTGTCGGACGTGTAAAACAGCGGGCTCATCGGATCGATGACGTTACCATTAAAATTTCGCACCTTGTGCCCGCCCCCGAGTGCCATCGTGAGATTGTTGACCGACCCATCCAAAAACGAACTCACCGCGTTGGAAGCAATCGAGATCCCCGCCCACGAGACTGGGACCGACGACCCCGGGGTCAACTGACCTTCAGGAGTCACAAGGTACGCACTCTCGGGATGCAACGACTGGGAAAGGAACCGAGTGAAGACCGTTTTCTCTTCGAGACTATCGAGGTCGGAAAGCTTCTTGCCCGACAGATTTCGGATCAAATCGTACAAGACCCGCTTGGACGCTGTAGTGCCCGTGCTTATCTTGATTGAAGCCCGGGCAGCTTTTTCCACTGCGGCGTCAAACACGGTGTCCTGATGGTTGCGTAGCACGTCCATCACGTTTTCGGCGAGACTGACGTTGGCGAACCAGTTCTTTTGCGGGGAGAGCGTGGCGATAATCGCTGCCGATTGCTCGACGGAGATGCCATATTGGTCGGCAAATTTCTTGGCTATGACGTTGGCACCGTCGTACCACTTCGACATACGCTTCACCACTTCAGGACCAAACGTGTCGAGCGCAAGATCGTGCAAGAACAACAGATTGTCCGACATGTCGTTCGCAACCATGTCGGCAGCGGCACGCACGTCTTTCGCTTGGTACGTTTCGGGGCTGAGACCGGGGTAGTACTTTTGAATTACGGGTACATGAGCCTCGGCAAGAGTGATATCTTTGCCCGCGAACTCGGACACGCCCTTGGCCTTAAAAACCTTGTCGGCATATTGACCGAAATCAATGACTGGAATTTCTACCGTCTTGTTCTTGCCCGTCACGACCGTCGGAAGAGCATTTTGCTTGGTAATGTAGATCGGAATGAACCCTTCAGAGTCGCCCCTGAGATTTTTGGGTAAATCGGCGACGTCGACGGGATCTTCGGTCACGCTCTCGCGGATCGGCTGCTTGGCTAGGAGGCTCGACCGCTCGGGCTCGGATTGCCCGAGTGCAGAGCGCCAGTCGGTAAGCTCTTCGGGCAACAACGCCATCTTCTGAGGGGCATATGGTCGGTCTTTGGCGGGGATGTTTTTGTTGACCCCATTTTCGTCGTAGTTTTGGTCTCCAAAATTGACCCACGAGTTTTGACCTCTGGTTCCGACCGATAGGGCTCGTTGAGCTTCGGGGCTGAACATCTGACTGTGCTTGAGCCAAGCATTCTCTTCGCCACGCGGGCCGAACTGATAGTCTTCGGCGGCGTGTCCGTACAGATCATGGATTGCACGAAGCTTGTCGATGGACGTAAGACCTGTTTCAGGGTCAACCTGACTCATAAACTCATGCTTACCTCCCCCTCGGAAAAAGTAGAGGTGGTTGTTGTTCCTCACGTCTTCCATCATCTCGCGAGAATTGGCGTAGGGCTGTCCATCTTCGGTCCACGGCTCAAAATTTATGCCGAGGTTCTCGACCGCAAAGTCCCACTGGTCGTTCACCTCTTTTGCAAGAGCCTCATACGCCTTTACGGTCTCAGGAGACCGATCAATTTCAGGCATCGCGTCGTAGGCTTTGGCAATCTTCCTAGCCGTAGCCTCGTCAAAGTTGACGTAGTGACCATGTTCAATCGGACCTAATCCCATCTGAGCGTTGTAGTCGTCGGAAAGTTTCCGTACTGCTTCGTTGGGTGTGCGGACAGCCTTTTTTGAGCCCGCTTTTGGCTCGTCGGGTTCGACCGGATCATCGGTCGTGCTCTCGCGGATCGGCTGCTTGGCTAGGAGGCTCGACCGCTCGGGCTCGGACGGCTCATCCGGCTTTTCCGACGCGAGAACCCCACCCTTGGGCTTCTCCGACGCGACTTTATCAACTGCTTCCTGCTGAATCCTCAAAGCCTCTTCGTACGAGACCAACGGAACGCTGTCACGAACTTCCGAATACGCATCATACTTGGTCAACCCGAGTTTGTTTTCGGGATCTCGAACCATGAACACATTGTCGGGCCGACCGTTCTCTTCAAAGTTCCATTTAGGCGGGGCGAAATCGTCGTTGAACGTCACTCGCGCCACGGGTCTGAAACCAAATCGCGAGTAATAATTCGGCAAGAACTCGTCGATATCGAACCCATCAAGCTTGGTCGCTTCTTGCGATGCATCGATGAGAATGTCGCGCATTTTGGCGGTCGAGTCAGGGTGTTTGAACACCGACACCAGATCGCCATCGGGCTTTACCACTGCTCCAGCTAGGCCGTCTTCGGAAAAGTAGAGGTGGTTTTCGGGGTCTGAGTAGAACTCTGGCGACTTAACCTCAACTGCCGCGCCTTTTTTATGGAGTCGCGCTGCTTCGGCGATAGCTCTTGCAAAATCTCCTCCTCGCTCATCAGAAGAGACATAGAAGCGGCTTTTTGGTAGTGCTCGCGCTGGTCGGGAATCTTCTTGTTCGACGCTAGTGGATTCATTGGTATTCTTGTTAAGATTTTCCGATTCGATGTCAAGGGGTTGATCCGTCGTGCTCTGGCGCATTTCTCCACTTCCCTCGGCCACCGGAGCCCCACGATCGCGAAGCTCGCGCAACAGGGCTCGTGCCGCCTCCTCGTTGGTCATCTGAATACCGAGTTTACCATTCATCCACTCTCGGATCTTGGCGATGATACGGGCAAAGACTCCCGGCGATTTCTCCTGATTGCGAGCGATCCACTCCTCCACCAACATCAGGTTGTCGGCGTTGGGGTAGCGTTTGGCGATGGCGTCGAGTTCGCCTTGGGGGATATCGCGTGTCGCGAAATCAACTAAGGCCGACTGACCATCTTCCGACGACAGGAGGCTGTGAGCCAGTTCATGGTGGACTACCGACTCGACCTCAAAAGGCTTGGTGAATGCTGCATTGACGACTACTTCCTCCGTGTTCGGATCGAAATATCCGCGAATCCCATAGTTGCGGCTGTTCCGCATATTCGGGTCGTTGATGACGGTAATATTGGTCCCCACATCAGGGTTCTGACTTCTCCACTCGTCGAGAGCCTCTTGGACCGGAGCAACGAACTCGTCCGTTGCTGCGACGGGGGGCTGACGCATTTTCTCAAGGGTCGAGACGTCTTCGGGACGTGGTTCAATGCCCTGCGAAGTTGCGGTCCGCGTATCGATAGCCGCAGCGAATTCCTCGGGGGACATCTTCTCAACCTCTTGAAGTGAGATTCTCGGGTGGTCGGTGGTGGATTCGAGAACGGTAAGGTCTTTGCTGGTCGCATCCGATGCCAGTGGCTCGCTAGACTTGCCCGCCGTAGTTTCACCCTCTGGCACCGGACGCGATATAGGTTCACGACGGGAAATTGGTTCTCTTTGGGCCAGATGCGCCCCCGCCCCAGCCAAGCCGCCGATGACGGCTCCCTCAACCGCAGATCCGCCTGTATCCGCAAAAGCCTCACGAGTGGGATCGACTGGTTTGGCGAGGACGTTTTCCGCCACTTTGGCCCCCACGTTCTGCACGGCATTCTGCGCGGCTTCGCCCGCCATGCCCGAAAGCACCGACCCAGCAGCTTTGGGAGCCCCCGCAAAAGCCCGCTCAAGGGTCTGAGCGCCCGGAATGAAAGGGGCGGCAGCTCCGATAGCTCCCGCAGCCATCCCGGTCTGTCGGGCGATCTGGAGCGCCAGAGCAGTTTTTGCCATTGAAAGGGGCTTACCTTCCCCGACCGCTTCAGCGATCTGGGGGATCTTCATCGCGTCTTCGTCCGGCATCTTGTCCAACGTCTGGACAAGGGTGTCGTATTGCGCCCCACCGCTTCCAGATCCCATCATGGCGGCGTTGGTCGCCATCGATGCGCCCACACCCACGTTAACAGCGGCGGGGGCCGACAGAACTCTTCCAGCAACGGCTTTGGCACCGGCACCGGCACCACCGCCAGCGACCAATGCCGGGGCGGTCTCGGCCAGCGTGTTTGCCGCCAGACTGGGAGTGGCGAAAGTATGCTCGACGTAAATCAGCGCCTGCTTGAAAGGGTTTTTCTCGGCGGATACTGCCGCATTGCGGGCTTGCTGGGCTAGTCGCAGGTCTTTGGACTTACCCTGTTCAAGGTAGTCAATATTTTCCTTCGCCTGCCTCGACACGGTGTTGTCCATCTTCCCCGTGATCAGACCATAGAGGTCGCCCGCCATCTTGAGGAGCCCGTTGGAGCCCACGGCAAACGAAGTGCCGAGGTCTTTTACGGAGGTGTCGAACTGGTCAAATACGTTGGGCACGTTTAGCGTTGTTTGAGGTATCGAGCTGCTGAACCCCGACCGTACTTGGCGTCAAATTGCGCGGACAACTTGGGATCTTGAATGAGCATCTTGACCGCGTTGGGAGGTGGATTGGATGGCCGCACCATCTGCTGTCCAACCTGTTGACCGGCGGTGCGGGTAGCGGCGCTTTGTAGTTCGGTAGCCAACGGAGCAATCGCAGTCGGGGCCATTGCAGCTATAGACCTCTGTTGAACACCCGGTGACAACAGGTATTCGCGTGCCGCTTTGCTTGCCACTGGTTTTGCAAAAGCTGCCGCCACCGTAAGCGGGAGATTCCCAGTTGTAAGGCCGACCGTTCCAGCCAGAAGACCCTGACCGGCCATGCCGAGGGCACTGACTTCTGGGGAAGTTACTTTGGCGGGGTCGCGCAGACTGTTCGGAAACGCGGCTTTGAACTCGGCCAATAATTTGAGTTCCGCTCCAAGGGGCACCCCGCGTTTACTCATCCGCAGCGCAACGTCCGGGTCAATGTGGTAGGTGCCCGGATTCATCATCTCGTCGATGTTGTATGTCCGGGCAATCCGAATACGGGCCTTGTCGAGGCTGTCGGCTAAAGTTGCGTTGCCAGTCCTGCGAAGCGTCGCATCGATACTCGCAGATAGTTGCTCGGCCTGCTGCTGGAGTTGGATGGCTTTCTGCTGGGCCTCGATGTTTCTGCCTGCCGAATTAAAATAGGCGTCCCACATCCCTTGGGTTTCGCCCCTAACTTTGCGAAGGTCTTCCACGCTGGCAGCAGCCTGTTCACCCAAATCAGCCATCTGTCTGCCAAACTTTGCGTCGAATGCCTCCAAATCAACCTCCGCTTGGTGCGCTGAAGAAGCGTTAGTCTCAATACTCGCCCTATCCTGTTTCAGCACGTCGAGCTTTTGTTGGGCCTTTTCAGCCAGCTCATCAATCTGTTTGTAGACGTTGGATTCCGTCGCCCGAATGCTCTTGGTGAGCATCGGGGTCAGCTCCACGTCCTTGGCCACTCCGATTGAGGCTTTGGCGAGGTCATCGACTGCGTCTGAATTGGCCAACTGGATGCGCTGATTGACAGCCGCTTTTCCGCCCAGACTCTCCAACTGCGTGGTCACAAAACTCGGGTTGGCATCCGACGGGACGATCTTGAGTCCGCGAGCTGCCCCAGCTTCCAAAGTTCGGAGTTCTTGGGGCTTATTGGCCAATGCCGCAGCCACTGCCGATTTGCTGCCACTGGAGAGAAGTTTTTGAGCCGCACCACCCAGAACCGCAGCGGGCAGTCCCGCTGTAGCCATTTCCTCTCCGGTGAGAAGCTGGCCTTTGTTGAGCATCTTTTCCGTGCCCGCAGCCGCTACACCTGCCGCGCCCTGTTTTAAGGCTTCTTTGGCAATGGCCCCCGCGCCTGTTCCACCCGCTGATCCTCCGGGCACCCCACCGAGTCCGGTGTTGGCGACGAACCTCCCAAGGTCAAATTTCTTACTTGGGTCCGAATACATCGAAACCGCTTGGTTGATGAGGTCTGCCGATCCTCCACCGATCGCACCCCCAGCCATGCGCCCCAAGGAACCAAAACGCGACCCGACCGCTTGCCCGATTGCAGTACCGACAACCTGAGTACCGAGCTCACGAGCAGTGGTGCCCAAACCGGGACCAGATTCTGGTTCGGCTGGAGCGACAGGTTCAGGGGCAGATGGTTGCGGAGCAGCCGCTGGCTTTGGGGCTGGACCAAACAACGACTCCAAGTCTTCTGGAGTGGGCGAGTGGTCGCCCTCCAAAACAATCGTACGACCAGTGAGGTTGTCCTTGACCGTGTATTTAGCCATGACGGTTATCGCTGAGAAGCCTCGGACTGTTGACGGTCAAAATCATCCACCGGTGTGGTGAGCTTATAGCCTGCCGATGCCCAGCTCTTGCGGGTCTCCCTCAGATCCCCGAGGGCTTTGGCCCGCCTCTGGTCGTCAATCTTAGCTGCCCAAATTGCCCGGTAGGCATCCGCCCAACGGTCCCCCAAAGTCCTAGCGGGATCGGCCTTGGAGTTAATGTACCAGTCGGCCAGAAGATCCGACAGAAGAGGTTGTTTCTTACCGTACTCGCGCTTGATGTCGGTGTTGGTAAACCCGAGTGCGTCAGCGACAGCCGGACCGGCATTCTTGTTAATAGTTTCGCCAGCCAAATAGCCCGTACCAAAAGCGACAGCGCCGAGCCCGCCAACTCTAGCCACACTAGCGGGACCGGAAAGTCCCGGGAGACCTTTTCTCAACTGGGCAACCGTGCGTGCCATACTTTGGTTTTTAAGAGCCGCAACCGCCTGTGGCACATATTTAGCGAGCGGGGCTGCGGTAGCGGCTGCGCCACCGGCGGTTGCCAATACCTGCCCCGTACTCATACCCGTATCGGGAGCAGCAGCAGGAACGGCAGCGGGAGCTTCCTCGGGTTCGGGGGTAGCAGAATCCGATGAAACAGTAAGCCCTGAAGGAGTCCGAGGGGCCGTGGCGGCGGAAACGGGAGCCGCGTTATCGGGCTCTCCAGTGGGATTCGACCCGTAGGGATTCGACCCATCGGGATTTGACCCATAGGGATTCGATCCATCGCTGACAGAGTCAGTGGGAGTCACCGGCTCGTCAGGCGTTGTGGAGAACCGGTTTTCCCGGGCGGTAGGTGAGCGGAAATTCATCCCACGCGGGGCCATGGAACTGGGCTGTTCGAAAGACAATTGTTCTGCCGAGGCTCGCGGAGCTGCCGAGGCGGGATCTGCGGGAGGAGTAAATCCCCGCTTTATGGCTATTTCGGGCTTACCATACGCAGCCACGACTGCTTGCCAACCGTTGGCGTTGTTCTGGAATATCTCAGAATCAATCGTTTGCTTCGCAGCGGCTGCTTGAGAAGCCATATCAACCTTCAGACGGTCTAGAACCGCAATCATTTGCGATGGCGATAGCTTACCCCCGGTTATACTAGCTAGACTCTCTTTAAGTATCACGCCTTCCTCATTCGATAATTGCCCCATTCCAGTAGCCCCGGTAGCAGAAGCGGATTTGAGCTTTAGCATATTCCCAATGGTATTCCGGCTCTTTAGAACATTCGTAGCCTCTATGAAGTCGGCGTTCGTATTCAGCCAATCGCGAAATTTTTCTGGTACATAACCACCACCAGTATTTAAATAGCCAGAGTTTTCAACGCTCTTCCGTATACGATCAATCACATCGCCAGTTATAGCGTCTTCTTTTTGTAAAGCCACCCATTGATTTAGGTGGGTCTTTTGTATATTCAGGGCTTTTAGGGCATCATTCGCTACCCCCGATAAATCGTTTAGGAGACGGGTTTTTCCCTCGTCACCTTGGACTTGATCAACTGCCGATCCAGAACTACCGTCCCCGTATTTCGCTCTGGATTTCGCTTCGGCCTGTGCGGCCTGTGCGTCCTGCTTACTCACACCAAACACGGAAGGCATGGTCGTTCCACCAGTCATTGGAGACGTTGCTACCATGCCAGCCAATGGTGCTCCAGCCGAACCCACCCCGCCGCCCACTTGTGCAGTCGGTGCCACCCCGCCGCCCACTTGTGCAGTCGGTGCCACCCCGCCGCCCACTTGTGCAGTCGGTGCCACCCCGCCGCTCATTGGCACTCCAGTTTGTGAAGATCCCGGCATCCAATCTTGGCCCGCTACGCGCATGGCACCAGAATTCGTAAACTGCACTGGAACCCCGTCGTTAGTGTACATCATGTGTACCTTATTAAGGTCAGCATCTAACTTCGCTTTTTCCTCGAGTTTAAGTTCTTGGCCCATGGCCCGACGAACAGCCAAAGTCTGCTCCTCATTCAGCTTCCCGCTATCGAGCATGCCCTGCAATTGGGTGAGCTTTTTAACCGCTGGAGACATGTTCCTGCCTGCCAGCGTCTCCTTCACAAAAGCGGGGTCCGATAGCACCGCATTTTTGACGGCCTGCGCTTGGTATCCAGTGCGATTTGCTTGTTGGGCCAGTCCCACGTCCGGCATCGCGGCATTAGTCTGGGCGGCAAACAACTGAGACTTGGCCCTATCAGCCGCCAAGGTATCCGGCAAATTGGACAGGAGCCCCTGCGCTTGTGCGGTCTGATACGCCGTTGTGGCGTCGTTTAACCCTTGAACATGTTGGAGCGTGCGGAACGTCTCGTTCTGTTTTAACGCGCTGGTGACGCTGTCGTAGATGGCTTGCGTGTCCACCTTGCCCACGTTCGTCGGGATCGACGGCGACTGTTGTAACTGCTGTAGCTGAAATCCTGATGTTTCAAGGGCCATGAGATTACGGGTTCAGTTCAGAGATTATCCAAATGGCGTCGGCTGAACTGACGCGGGTATGGCAGGCATGGAAAAGTTGGAGAAGGCACTCGGGTTCGGGTTCGACAGGAGCGAGGGGGTGCCAAGTAGATTATAACCGCCCGTCGGCGTATTATAGCTGGTCGGCGATGGTGCGCCGCCCGTCGAGGGAAACAATCCCGCAACCTGACCCAAGAGCCCGCCGCTGTTGGCTTTTTGAGGACCAAAGATCGACGATATGAGAGCCGCGTTGGCTGCGCCCTGTTGCGCTGCGATACCCGCGTTGACCTGACCGGTGCTCTGGGCAAGGTTAGAATTTATGCCTGCTTTGGCAGCGTTGAAAGAGTTCTGAGCGTTATTCTGGGAGACCATGAGCGATGCCAGCGAACCGGGGTTGAGCCCTGCCACCGGCAGTTGGTTCTGATTCAGCAGATTGGTCCCCTCAGCCAACCTCGACTGACGAAGCTGCTCGGAGTTGATACCGATCTGGGCGGCGGTGATCGGGCCAGCGGGCGCACCACTCATCGCGCCTGCGGTGCGGGATGCGCGTGCGACCTGATTGGCGGTATCGGGCGAGAGTCTCCCACCCAGCGCAAGGTCTTGCCTTACCTGTTGAGCAACCATCTGTCGGCTCGCGGCCACATCGGGGCTAAGTTCGCGCTCCAGCGCCAGCGACTGTGTCGCGTTGCTGATAGCCTGCTGCGTCGCGGCCTGTTGGAGGCTGGCGATGTTGATCGGCTCATACTTCAGGTTGTTGGCGATATCCTGCTGGGACTTGAGCGCGTCCTGTTGGGCGTTGATGGACTTGCGGGAAGCATCCGCCGAGCTTATCGCGCCGTAGGCACTGACGGCAGTAGCGATATAGGGTAATGCAGCAGCTATGGGCATGGTAGTAAGGGACTGAAATTGATGGCGAATATGACCCGTCGAACCTGTTTACCGTTGACCGTATTGGGCCAGTCCTCACGGCGTTCTTCTTGAAATCCGATTCGGCGAGTTACGAGCAGCACATGGCGGGCATGCTCCCATGCCCATGTCGTCAGCTTCTGGCATAGACCAAAGTTCTTGGCCCACGCAATCACTGCTCGACCAGCAGCAATGGCACCGGAACCCCGAAACCCCGGCAACAAACCGGAATGAAGTTCATAGGTTTGGCACTCACCAACTTGTTTGAGCAGGATGGCAAAACCAGCTTCACACTCGTCCACGACAATCTTCAGAATAATGCTGTTGGAAGCGTCCAGCACAGAGCAGTCGATTTTTCCCGTCGTGCGGTCGTCACGAATAAACGGCGAGATATCCAGATGGTTCACCATCCGGTTCAGGAACATAATATCGTGCGAAGGTTGGACGGAAACATTCATCACGGATATCCGACAAAAATCTGGGCCACGAGCCCGGTGACCGGTGCGGCGAACGCCTCCAAGAACTGCTCGGACACGGTCTGCATGGCGACGACCGCCGTCCGAAGCTCGTTCTGACTCCCGCGCAGGGTCTCCGTATTGCTCGCCAAATTCTGCGATTGGACTGGATTGTATTCCGACGAAAACGGGAGGTTCGCGATCTGGTTCTGCGGGGGCGTCGTACCGGCAACAATGACCGCCGAGTACGCTCCAGACGCCGGGAGGTTGCTGACGCCCTGAATCGGGGTCAGGGTCGGCAGTGTGCCGCCCGGGAACAATGAGTTCAGGACGCTCTGCTGGTTTGCGCTGATGCTGGGAATTGCGGTGATGGCCCGTCCGTCGCAATCGATCCACCCAGTCTGCGGACTGTCCCCACCCATAAACGTGTTTTTGATGTCACCCCATTGGAACTGGGTCACCGGCGTATAAGCCCCAGTCGAGGTGCTCCAGTATTTGAACACGTTTTGCGACGTGTTGAAAATAAGCACCGTCGTCTGTTGGGTTGGGTCCACGCTTACCAACTGAAAAAAAGATACGTCCTGATTGATCGACCCCGCAACGTACTGCGTGATGATGGTAAGCAGTTGGTTGATGTCTGCGGCTTGCACGCCGACAGGCACTGGAACCGGAGTCAGAGTGATTGGAATGGTCGCGCTCATTTAAACGGGGGGCGATTGGTAATTTGACGAATCGTCGTATACTGGTTGATAGGGGGACAAAGCAAGTTGAACAGGCTGGTCGTACAACGAATATTCAGTAAATCCCCCATCGATATGCTTCGGACATTCGGCGGCGCTTATGATGTTGAAGCCCTGTTCATCGACGCCGGTATTGAGGACAGCCTGACCCTCGGTGTTGTCAGCCCGCGAGTCCACCGCAATCCGGTAAGCCACGATGGCCCCTCGACCGCTCAGTCGAAGCAGCAGGCTAAAGGCGTGGTCGGTGCCATCCTCATACTGCGACTCGACGCCCGCCGACGAACAGACGTCGTTCGTCCCGCGCAAGTCCTCCGAGATCACCGTGCGCGTCTGCAAGAGGAACGAATAGTGCTTGGTGCTGTTTACGACCGGGTTGAACCCCGGCACCGGCGAGAACACCGAGCCCGGGGTGGCGGTGATGTACCTGTCCAGCAATTCGTGATACGACCCGCGCATCCCGCGCCAGTAGCCCTTGATGAAAAAGTTGCCTATGACCTGATCGACAAGCAGGCGGAAATGGCGGAAATTGGCGTACTCAAAAACGGAGTTCTGCACCCGGTCGAGGCGGGTCTCCACGAGCCAGTCGATCGGGTGGCTGTTATCAGCGCGGTTGGACTGGAAAGCCTCCCAGATGCGAACCACTCCATCCATGTCGAGCGAGAGTGCGTAGGTGTGCTGGGCAGAGACCTGCGCGTTGCTCCACTCGACCGGTCGCATTCCCGTCCAGACGCCCTGCCACCCGGTCGTCTCTTGATCGGTGGTCTGACGGTCGAGCACCTGAGTGTGGCGACAGTAGCAACGACCGTGCGTGACCGGACCGACCGGCACGCTCCACAGGACGTAGCTGCCGTGCTTGCCCGCGCAAGTCAGGTCGCCCGCCGGATTATTGGGGGGACACATCAGGCGCTTGGAGTACGCCATCTCGCGGTCGATGATCGGAAGGTTCTGCGTCGAGTTCACGGTGTTGACCGAGTCGAACATGACGACCCCATCGATCGAGCGCCAGTAGAGCAGCCCACGATGCACGATCATGCTCTTACCCGCCACGCACCCGACACCGCTGAAAATCTTGGTCATCCACCCCGGTGTATTGGCCCACCCGGCTCCGTAGGCCGACGGCAGTCGATTACGAACCCCGCTGAACAAGGTCCATGTCGTGGTGCGCGTGCATACGACCACCGCCGACTGATTGTTGCCGGAAGTGCCGCGATCGATGGCACCGGTGACGGCCTCGGGGAAGACCATCACCTGAAAGCTGCTGAAGTTAAGTTCCTCAGTAAAGTGCAGGGGGTCGCCCAAGTCCGAGGCGAAACCGAGTCTGCCATCGAACACGAAGAGCCGGTCACCGCTCCATGCCGACCAAAGCCCAATCCTTGTTTCGTTGTAACCGGTATCGTAGAGAGTGTTCCCGGTCGCGTCCTGCGTAATCTTCTTCTGCGGGTTCATGTGGACCCCCGATAGTCCATCCCACACCCCCGCCCGGTTCATGCCGTCCTGAATGACCAACAGGTTCCGGGGAACGATGTTATTCACATACGAACCGTTCACGATGGTGTTGGTCTGCGTGCAGAGCGTCCCAGTGAGCTGGTCAGCATTCTGGTTGAACTGGAGACCAGTAATCTGTTGTGGCTCGGCGACTGAACCATTCGGGTTTATGGTGCAGGACCAGACCGAGCCGCTCACGGCAAAAATTTTCTGAGGCGCACCGTTCGATGGCACAAAATCAACCATCATCTGGGGGTGAATGATTGGTTGTCCGGCTGCGAGCCACCACAGGTTGGCGACGCTGCCCACGACCGAGACGTCAAACACGAGCTGGGTCTTGTAACCGGGGCGGGTTTGAAGGAACGCGCCCTGCGTGACGCCGTTCTCCATCCACCGGATTTGGGTTTGAGGGACTGCCAGCGGGTGGACGTAGCTGTTCACCCCGGCGGGAAACCCGACAAAGCGTCCGCCGTCGAGTCCGCCCTCGATCATGATCCTGCCGGGTGTGACGGTTTCGGCCATAACTTAGCGGTAGTCGATGGTGCCGATGCCGAAGGACGGATCAACCTGCAAGGGCGACCATGTCGCGGCGTCCTTGATGGTTTGAATGTCGTTCAAGAGCTGAAGAGCCTTCATTTCGTACTTTTCCGCGACGTCGATATTGTTGGTCTCACGCAATCGGATAGCTTTGAGCAAATCCAACGTAGCCTGATACGAATCCAGCGGTACAAGGTCGTAGTCATTGACGAGGTCGAGAGTTTTGCGGCGATACTTGATCCGAACCCATTCGCAGGAGCAGGAGACTTTCATCCGCTTGTAAATCGGATTAGTCTCGTGGGGTGCATAGTAGCCGAGCGTCACCGCTTGACTGAGCTGCTCGGGGCGAAAGCCGATCAGCTTGATGTACCCACGAGTCACGGGCTTGGTGACCTGAGTGATCTTCTTGAAAAAGGTGACCTTGGGGTCAGTCGAGGCGAACCCGGTCAGGATCGGAATGATCACCCCCGGTGACGATGGTCCGCTCACCGGAATGGTCAGGGCCATCTTCTGGTTGTAATTAGCATCCATCGTCTCGCCCTGCACGATCAGTTCCAGCGAGCCGTTGCCGTCGATCGGGTCTTCGCAGATGGCCGCAAGCAGGCTCCAATCCTTCAGGTCTTGGAAGGTCGGGCTCCACATCTTGTCGTCCCAGTAGACGCCGCAAGCACCGCCGCAACCGGAGTTGGAGCCAAGCCCGTTGATGTGGAATTCATACCAACTGGAACGACCCAACGACGGACGCCCACCGACATTGGCCGCAAGCACCGTCTCCACGAAATCAGGCAGCGTGATGCATCCGCTGCTGTTGGAGCAGATATCGAGAGTGCCGACGTAAGGATCCCAGTTGGCCCGATAGGCCGCGATCTCAATCGCCCGCTGAAGGTAGTCGATAATCTTGGCGCGGTCAGAAATGCCCAAAATATCGTTGGACTTTGATGCGTTGATGACTCTGCCAAGTGTTACCTGCATGGATTATTTCTCCGTTTCGGCTTCGTCGTTTTCGTCGCCCTCATCCGCTTCCTCCGAGTCGGTCTCAGAGGCTTCTTCCTGATCCGAACCGCTGCCGGTGTCGATCCCCATCCCCTTGGCCAAGGACTTCATGGCGTCGGCCATATCACCGCTGTCTTCCTGAGAGCTTTTGTCCGGCAAATTGATCTCGTGGATTTCGAGGTCCGCCGAGCAGTTGCTCTCGCCGTCTCGCTCGCCCATGGTGATGCTGCGACGTTTAAAATGGATGAGAGCGTAGCCCTCTCGGGGGAGACTCTCCAAGTTTTTCGCGCCTGAAATATAAAGGCTCGGGTAAACCGGTTTTACTTTGCCGGTGCGTTCGCGGACCTTCCCGAGGACAGCAGGAAAGTCGCTCTCGTCCATGGGGTGGATTGCAAGGTCGATGGAGACAGGGAATTCGTCGTGCATGATGTTTAGGAGATAAATCCCGGCCCAGCGATGACGTTGGACGGGACGGGGAAGGCGGTGAGTTGGGCTCCGAGCAGGTAGAATTGATCGGAAGCGGCCAAACGGATGTTCTGCCCGTTCGTGACGGTGGTGACGAACCAAAAATCAAATCCTTCGGCAACGCCATACTGGTATCCTGATTCTCCAGTCTTGGTGCGACCCCACTTGAAGGTCTGTCGAACCGTGCTGCCGTCGTTGAGGGTGACCGAGCCGTCGAGTCCATTCGGACCGACCGCACCTGCATTCCACCCGATCTGCATCTTCAGGCTGAAAAGGTAATCGCCGCTGGTAAAATTGACGGTGCCAAAATCGAGCACTCGGCTACCTTGCAACACTTGCAGGTCGTCGCTTGCTACGTCGGGGTTCCAGACTGCGCCGATGAAGAACGCCACGGGTGTGCCGTTCGATCCCGCCGCGCCGGTTACGCCCTGACTGCCTTGCGACCCAATCGGTCCGGGGATGCCCTGCGAGCCGGTCGCGCCGGTAGGGCCGGTCACGCCAAAGCCCGCCGGACCTGAAGGGCCGGTCGCGCCAGTCGGACCCACAGGGCCAGCGACGATGGTGACGATCGGCACCGGGGGGGTGCAAAGGCTGGCGGATTGGTTGCATCCGCCGCCCTCACCGCAATTATTTCCGCATCCGCAGCTCATGGTAAGAAAGTGTTTAGGTTGAACCAGCGTTTAACAAAAGACATGATTTCGCGTGTATTCAGAAGTTTGTTACCAGATGGTTGATATGATCGCGTTCGACGTGCCGCCATCCGTCACACTGGATGCCCCCGTGTTGTTGATTTGATTGTTATTCGCGCCGGAATCCAAAACAATGCTCCCCCCACCGTAAAAACTGTCGCACACAATCGAGTTTATCACTCCGGTGAAGAAATGAAGAAAGCGCACGATTCCAAACGCGATGCAATTTGCGACGAGAATTCTCTCGCATGGCCCTTTCACCAAGAGGACAACGCAGTTGGCCGTAGTGAACTGTTGAAACTGACACCCCTTGATTATGACCTCGCCGCCGGTCGATGGGGTGTTACCGGTGAAGTCCAAATATATTCCCACGTTAGTGTAAGAGTCGTTCGTGTCGTTCCCTTGGTCGATCTCAACGTCCGAGAAGTTCAAAACCCCGGTGAACCCCCCCGGATAGAGATGGATACCCTCGCCAACGGCCACCAAATGAACGCCGTTGACCAAAATCCCTTGGGCGTCTGGTCCTTTAATCGAGATTCCTCGTTGGAAAAAAGACGCATTGACGTTGGCTATGTTGACGTTGGTTCCCCCGTCCAGCGTTATGAAAGCTCCAGATCCCGCTCCGCTGATTGGGACTTTACCGCTTGGAGCCGCGCCAAATCCTGAGACATCGTAAATGTGAGCCTTCCACGGGTTTTTATAGTAGATCCCATCCGTCCAACCTCCTCCACCGGTCCCCCCGAAAGCTTCCGTGTTGATCTCAACCCGCGTGACGATAGACCCGTTAACATCCTCGTTGCTCGCCGATCCGTCGTAGTTGATGTAAATGGCTTTTCCGGCTATGTTGGTTCCTGTCATCAACCCGAGATCGCAGATTTCAACTCGGCAGCGTGGCGAGCTACTGGTCGTCGTTAAATTGACCGTTATCCCGTTTTGTCCAGTTCCCGTTTGAAGGATCTGTGAGGAGAACCGCCCGTTGCCCTTGATTGTGCAAACAAAGTCCGCGTTGAGCGCCACGACGATGGCAGAGTCCACCTTGTAAGTGCCATCGGGAAAGTAGAGCGTACCTCGGGTGTTGCCGGATGAGTACGCTTGTAACGCAGTGATGGCGGCGTTAATGGATGTGATATCGTTCGTCGTGCCGTTGCCGGTAGCGCCGTAATCCTTGACGTTAAAAAGATCCCGATAAAACACGTCCTCCGTCGTGGCTCCGGTGGTCCCGTCAGGATACCGACGAC
>Ga0304728_1000804_pt1 | contig 24715 bp, 16 predicted proteins | sample C_130625_MF_Meta_FD_190476 | JGI IMG/M metagenome (GOLD analysis project Ga0304728, IMG submission 190476) | Freshwater microbial communities from Lake Croche, Canada to study carbon cycling - C_130625_MF_MetaG (v2) (version 2) | ecosystem: Environmental > Aquatic > Freshwater > Lake | place... | reverse complement strand
ATCTAAACAAATGTACTGTAAATTACGAAGTAATCCATTCTGTATTGTATTCGAGTGGTTTGCGATGTGCTTGTGGCCACTCAATGTCACTGTAGCCGATATAAAACAAACCGAGACATTTATCTTTCTCCTCTAAATTTAAAAATTCATTAGCGAGCGGAGAATAAATAAGTTTGGGAGTAGACCAAAATCCACCCAATCCATAGGCAGTGCAACTCAAATGTAGATTTTGGATGGCGCAGGCCACGGCTTCAATTTCTTCAATTTCCGGAATCTTTTCCTCTTTTTGTCGTGACATACATACAGCAATGATAACAGACGCTTTCAAGGGTCGTGTTATTAACTTTGCCAATTTGGCATCATTTTGTAAAGCTTCAGGAGTTGTTTTTAAATATGCTGCACCTAAAAAATCAGCAAGATTTTGTCTTCCATCTTCCATAAAAACCTTGAACCTCCAAGGTTGGGTATTGCCATGAGTGGGTGCCCATTGCGCATTGTTGAGCATCATTTCTACTTGTTCTTTATGGACTTTTCTATCAGAGAATTGCTCAGGATAAATAGTTCTACGAGAGCGGATCAGCTCATTAATTTCCGAAAGATTAAATTTCATCAGTTCCTTTTTTACAAAAGTACTATTTATCATCAAGGAATAAACTTCAAATAAATTCTTTGACAATTTGAATTTATCCCTATCTTTGCGCTGTGATTAAGCTTGCTAAGTCATAAACGGCCTTGTGGCGCAACTGAATAGCGCACCTGATTACGGCTCAGGAGGTTTCAGGTTTGAATCCTGACAAGGTCACAAAAAGAACCCAGCACGAAAGTGCCGGGTTTTTCCTTTTAAAGCGATTAAAGTTTATTTTCAAAAGCAATTTAAAAGGAAAAACCTGAAAACTGCAAAGCAGTTTGGGTTCTATGCTTGGAATGCCCAAAATGAGACGGATCATGAAATAATCCTGACAAGGTCACAAAAAGAACCCAGCACCAAAGTGCTGGGTTTTTCCTTTTAAAGCGATTAAAGTTTATTTTCAAAAGCAATTTAAAAGGAAAAACCTGAAAACTGCATAGCAGTTTGGGTTCTATGCTTGGAATGCCCATAATGCTTTGGATCATGAAATAATCCTGATGATGGTGATTATGGATCAGTTATAGTAGAAATAATTAAATAAAGTACTTGTAATTTCTTTAATTTTATTTAGATTTTTTTTTTCTAATCATTAATGATATTTTTAAAACAACAACAATGAAGTTTAATTATATAATTTTGGTGACAACGGTATTTTTTTTCGGAAGTTGTAAGTTACTTACAGGGATTAGTAACCCTAAAGAAAAAAGCAAAGAAAAACTAGATTCTTTTCTAATTAGAATAGGTTGTGACACTAGTAATAATTATGTGTTTTTAGAAGAGGCTTTTGACAGTTTGAAAAATCTTCCTTATAAGCCTAATTGGCCAGTGGGTTTTAGACCAATTCAATATAAAGTTTTTAATTCCTCGGGTTCACTTATTTCGCAATACGCTTCTTGTGAAGGTTCTTATAAGAAATTAAAAATATTTGAAACTTTCCCTCCAAAAAATATTTGGCCTATTGATTCAACTCAAAATTTTGCAGCTGATGTAAAAATGTATAGGAATTATAGTGGATCTAAATTAAACCTTGATGCTCAACAAGCGGAACTAAATATAATCATTTATTGGGGTACCTGGATGGGTAAATATGGGAAAGGCTTGCTCAAAGAATTAACTAGATACAAAAAGAAACACCCTGGTCATAAAGTAATCATTTACAAAGTTAATGTTGGGGAATATTTTGTTAATTAATAAAAGAATCAACTCTATTTATTTATGGCATCTATCTTTTTAATTTCATAATTCGAAACCCCCTCATAATCCTGAAGTGGGTAAAAAAACAGAGTTCGAGGCTAGACCTAGAGCTTAGAGCTGGAGACAGAGGGGCTCATAAATAGCAAGTTTAATTCTAATCTAACCTCCTAAAATCCTGACAATAAACTATCGTAAGCATCATTGAATGAAAGTCCACCTGCTGTTCTTTTTTTGGAAAGTTGTTTGAATTCTACCAAGGCCCAAAGGATAAATTCCATTAAAAATGGAGTGTCAATCGCAGCTACTTTCGGTTGGTATTTCTTTAAAAGTTTAACCAAAGGTTTGATATTCAAAAGAGCTTTTGTATAGTTGGCTTCATTGGCTTCGTCTGACAATTCGAAAGCATCGGCTTCAAAAAACCATTGCAACACTTCATCATAAGGCGTTTCTTGATCTTGTTTCTTAAGTTTTTCAATTTTTGGAAAATATTGCAGAAACATCGTTTTCGTTGCTTCACTGATTAAATGCTGAGCTACAAAAGATGTGCCTTCTTGCTCTCCCTCGTACACAAGTTCCATTTTACCAGTAATTGATGGAATCATTCCGATCAAGTCGCTGAAGCGTACCGTTGTTTCTTTTTCGTTGTTCATTAAAGCCCTGCGTTCTGATGTACTCAGCAAATTCTCATATGCGGTAATGCTCATGCGCGCACTTACGCCACTTTTATTGTCGATGTACTCGCTTTCTCTTGCTTCAAAGGCGATTTGCTCTAAGATGTCTTTGGCTAATTCAGGCACATGTACGAGACAGATTCTTTTGTCCATCTTTTCAGATTCTTGTTGCGTGATTTTCTTCGCTGTCTTAATATCTGCAGAGTAATGGGTTAATATCTGAGACCCGATTCTGTCTTTTAAAGGGGTTACAATGCTTCCACGATTCGTGTAATCCTCAGGATTAGCGGTGAAAACAAATTGTAAATCTAAGGGTAAACGCAATTTGAATCCTCGGATTTGAACATCACCTTCTTCTAAAATATTGAACAAAGCAACCTGAATGCGTGCTTGTAAATCTGGTAATTCATTGATCACAAACAAACAACGATTGGCTCTTGGAATCATTCCGAAATGAATTACACGTTCATCAGCATAACTCAATTTAAGATTGGCTGCTTTAATGGGGTCGATATCTCCAATTAAATCTGCAATCGTTACATCTGGTGTGGCTAATTTCTCAAAAAATCGATCCGATCGATGTAACCATGAAATAGGGGTGTTATCTCCTTCTGCCGCTACCAAATCTCTAGCATAACGACTGATAGGAGAAAATGGATCATCGTTCATTTCACTTCCAGTAACATAAGGAATGTATTCATCTAATAAATGAATCATTAAGCGCGCTATCCGAGTTTTTCCTTGTCCGCGTAAACCAAGTAAATTGATATTGTGTTGGGACAAAATGGCGCGTTCCAACTGGGGAATTACTGTATTTTCATAGCCATGCATTCCTGGGAATGTTTCTTTGCCTGATTGAAGTGCAGCAATTAAGTTGTCCCTTAATTCTGTTTTAATGCTTTTAGATTGGTATCCAGCTGCTTTTAAGGCGCCAAATGTGGAGATGGAAGTATTCATTTTTCTTAGTTAATTCGTTTTTTTCTATTGGTTTCGTAATCGTGAAAGATCATTTCTCCTAGTCCCTTTAAGCCGGTAAAAAATGCTTTCCCTTTATTCGAAGCAGTAAATTGTTCTACAAAAGATTGTAAATAGGGATCCTGTGCAATCATGAAAGTAGTTATGGGTATGTGCATCTTTCTTGCTTGAGCTGCCATTGTGTAACATTTTTCGACAATCATTTCATCAAGTCCATTACTGTTTTTGTAGTATTGACCATCAGGTAGGCGAAGACAACTTGGTTTACCATCGGTGATCATGAAAATTTGTTTGTTGGTATTTCTTTTTCTGCGAAGAATATCCATTGCCAACTCTAATCCAGCGACGGTATTGGTGTGGTAAGGCCCCACATTCAAATAGGGTAGGTCCTTGATTTTTATTGGCCAAGCATCATTTCCAAAGACAATCACATCTAAGGTATCTTTAGGATAAGAAGTAGTAATCAATTCCGCCAAAGCCATCGCAACTTTTTTCGCTGGAGTGATGCGATCTTCTCCATATAAAATCATACTGTGACTGATGTCAATCATTAATACGGTACTCATTTGAGATTTGTGGTGCGTATCTTCTACGACTAGGTCTTGTTCTGTCAGTTTAAATTCACCAGCACCATTATTGATTTGAGCGTTTTTTAAACTTTCAGTGATGGAAATATTCTCAAGGGAATCGCCAAATTGAAAATCGCGAAATTCTCCAGTAGCTTCATCTCCTTGTCCACTTTTTTTGGATTTGTGATTTCCAGCACCATTTTTTCGAATCTTTCCGAATATTTGGTCCATGGCATTTTTCCGAAGAACGCGTTCAGTTTTTGCAGTAATTGCTAATTGACCTTGACCATCAGGTTGAATTTCTTCGCGCAAATATCCTTTTTTCTTAAGGTCTTCAATAAAATCCTCCATCGTATATTCATCCGTGGTCAGGTGGTACTCTTTATCAATGATTTTTAACCAATCTAAAGCTTCATCGACATCTCCAGAAGTATGAGTAATTAATTCACTAAAAACATCAAACAATTTCTCGAATGGAGATTGATTTGGCGCTTCAAATGGGGTAAATACATAAGCTGATTTTTGCATTTGATGGATCTTTTTTTACTAACATCAAGAATACGAAAAGGTTCACAATAAAACGATATGGATAGGCTGTTTTTTTTCATTTAAAATAAATGCAAGACAATCAACAATCTCTTCTTAGCTTTGCTAAAAATTGTTTCTATGACATTTCGCGATTTAAATTTGAAGAAACCACTTTGGAATGCCTTGGATGATTTAGCGTATCAAACGCCAACAACCATTCAGGCGGTAGGTTTCAATGTGATGATGTCAGGAAAAGACACCATTGGAATTGCGCAAACGGGAACAGGAAAGACCATGGCCTATTTGCTACCGTGTTTGTGTATGTGGAAATTCTCTAAAGAACCTCATCCACAGATATTGATTATTGTGCCTACCAGAGAATTGGTTGCACAGGTTGTGCGTGAAGTGGAGAAGTTAACAACTTACATGAACGTAGTGGTTTGCGGTGTCTATGGTGGAACCAACATGAATACGCAAGCGAATAAGGTATTGCAAGGAATAGATGTTTTGGTTGGAACTCCAGGGCGCATACTTGATTTAGCGATAAATGGTACTTTGCAATTAAAAAACATCAAAAAAGTAGTGATAGATGAAGTGGATGAAACCTTGAGTTTAGGATTCAGACCACAACTGTTGCATATTTTTGATTTTTTACCTGCCAAAAGACAGCACATGGTTTTTTCGGCAACCTTATCGGAGGAAGTTTCTTTGTTTTTAGAGGATTATTTGATAACGCCTGTTCGTGTTGAAGCAGCTCGTGTTGGTTTGCCTATTGAAAAAATAGATCAAACGGGTTACCGCGTACCTAATTTTCTCTCCAAAGTAATCTTATTAAAGGACCTTATCGAACAAACAGAGTCTGATTCCAAAATTATAGTCTTTGTTTCTTCTCGTGCTTTGGCAGATTTACTATTTGAGGCAATTGAAGGGAGTTATGCGGATACCATAGGAATCATTCACTCCAATAAAGCTCAGAATTTCAGATTTGATACCGTACAGAATTTTCAATCAGGCGCCATTCGTATATTAATTGCCACCGACTTAATTGCCCGTGGTATTGATGTTACGGATGTTACCCATGTGATTAATTTTGACATTCCAGAAAGTCCTGAAAATTATATGCACCGCATTGGTCGAACGGGTAGGGCGGACAAAAATGGTATTGCAATCACCTTTGTATCTGAAAAAGATGAAGCAGCGTTGATTGCCATTCAAGAACTCATGCAACGGCAACTTTCATTTACCAAAGTAAGTGAAGCAATCGAATTTACAGATGAAATCTTAGAATTCGAGAAACCAAAGATTATCATTCCAGGAAAAAACATTAAGTTATCTCAACGCGAGAATAAAGGCGATTCTTTTCATGAGAAAAAAGTGAAAAACAAAAAGGTAAATGTGCGTTACAACCATAAAAAAGCCATGCAAGATAAGTATGGTAAACCTAAGAAAAAGAGATAGAAAGTAATTTATCTTTTTGAAGCATTATAATCCTTATTTTGCTTTATTTTAATAATAATGGAATTTTATTAGTTCAATTAATCATAACCGATTAAAGCAAAAACGGAGAAGGTAGACAGCCAATGATCAATATCATAATTGCCTACACCAATACTTTGCTGAGCATAATCCCACATTTCGTTCATTGAACTTGTCCATTCTTTTTTAGTAGCATCGTCTAAGGTGCCTGCAGGAAGTGTTTTAAGCATTCCATTCAAGCACCAAATTCTATTCAAATGGTATCCATCCCAATGGGACTCATATCCATCGTGTTTTTCCGATTTCTTGATTTGAAGTGGACTATTAACCCGATCCGCCACGAACAAGTCAGGGCAATAATTGCGACTCCATTTTACATATTTTTCTGGAGTTTTAACCTTGCGCATTAAGTCCGCTACCAAAAGGCTCGCAGACATAAAATCGTATTTATAAGGCTCCTCTGCAATGGGCACATTTTGAATTTTATTGTAATATTTTAAAGCTGCAGTAGTAACAACTTTTTTTAATTTATCATCATGAAAACTAATGGCATAATCATAAGCAAAGGACAGCGCCATTGCTGGACTGTCATGACTTCCCGAAAGAGGTACACGATCAACACTTTTCCATACGATTCCATTAACTGCTGCAATATATGAGGACAATGGGGTTAAATTTTGCAACCATACCTCAGCATCAGGATCATCCCATGACGCCAACTCATCTGCGACTTTCAAAATCCATGCTTGTCCATAAGGAAATTCGAATAAACCATTTTCATTACTACTGACATAAATCAATTCTCTTTCAATATTCTCTGAGGTAAAACTCTCATTGAGTCGTTTACGCAATTCACTTGCCTCAGGAATATTAGGATACTTTTTAAGTATTTTAATCATACACCAATGGTTGTGTACCCCTGAATGCCAGTCATAACAACCATAAAAAGAAGGCCAAAGATCTTTCGGACCAATGGTGTCTCCTTCTTTTTGAATAGCTTTATAAAAATAATGTGGTTCAGATTTTGAAACACAATCTAGAGAAAGTTTCGCGAAGTAAGAGGCGCCTTCATTGTTTAAAGTATACCTTCCATCGGGCAGGGTACTTACTAAATCATTATTACCTGTGTTTAAGATAATGCTAGTATTTTCCTGTGCTTGAACACTAAATCCTAGGAAGACTAAAATTGAAAAGAGATGTTTCATATTAACTAAGTTAATTATTTTTCGATAATTGATAAAAAGCCGTTGCCAGTTTTGGATTTGAATTCTTTTCTAATTCCTGTAGAATTATACCAAGCTAAATATGCGTTCATTTTTATTCTAAGCAATGAGGTAAAACTAATCTGAAGCTGATGTTGCTAAAAAAAATAGCTTCCAAGGTATCATTAATGACACAATACAATCGTTCCGGGGGAAACACTTTGAAAAATAAATTGTGCACTGGCTCGTGGTAAATTGATGCAGCCGTGAGAACCAGACCTTTTATAAATCTCTTTACCAAAAGATTTTCTCCAACTTGCATCATGCATTCCGATACCATTGATAAAAGGCATCCAATAGGTCACATAAGTTTTATATCCCGGTCCTTCAAGACAAGCATTGGTCTCCTTATATTTCACAAAAAAAGCTCCTTTTGTGGTACTCATTCCAGCAGATTCATTGCCACTCACGAGATCACTTTGAAAAATTAAACTGTCATTTTTAAATAGATAAAGTTGTTGCCTCTGCAGGTCTATTTCAACATAATTTCTATTGCTCGTCAATGCGCTCAAGGAGATGTTTTTTATAATATATTTTGGTTTCCTTTCTTCATCTTTTAAATTCAGTAAGTTGCTGCTTAGTATTTTGTTTTCATAAAAAACATCCATTCTGTCCCCTAATTCTGAATTACTAAGATGGACAGGATTCCCATCATTCGATCTAAAATCAATTGATGGGATTATTTTATCGTGTTCCTTAGCAAGTTTAACTAGGAAATTATAACTGCGCGATGCATCAATTTTTACCTTCATTTGCTCATCTGTTTTGATCCAATTGGCAAAAATAGTAGGAGGGACCTCTATAGTTTCATTTTCAAAAGAATAGGAAACTTTTACTTTCATTATTTTCTGAATCAATTTTAAAGCTTCGATTGATGCTTGATCTTTTAGATGGTAGCCAGGTTTAAGGTAACAATTGGTATCTAATAGATTTAATTGCGCCTTCTTTTTCGATAGAACTTTATCCAATGCTAAACAAAATTTCACTGTATCTAATTTATTCCCCTCGATCGCTTCAACTCCTTCAAATTTTGCGTTTTTATAAATATAGGAAGCGTTTTTAGGCGCGATATAATGTGTTGATATTATTTTATTGAGTTCCCTCAATAAGGCTGTCTTACTAATGACTTTGATGGTTTTGTTGTTTTTATGCGAAACAATTATTTTCCAATGTTCATTTACCTTCTTATTCGCTTTTATATCTTGAATTAAGGAGATTTTAAAATTATCTTTTCCGATAATATCTAATTGATATTGTTCCGTCTTATTTAATGTAAGGTTTGATTTTTTGTTTTCATTTTTACAACTGTAAAAAGTCATAAGCACTAAAAGATAAAGCAATAGTGTACTTTTTATTCTTATACAATTCATTATTCTTTATTATTAGTTCAAATTCTAAGTTAAATTTAAAGCATTTGAATAGAGTATGCTAATGTTTTGATTTTCAAGTTTGTTTTTTCTTTTAAATAGGATTCTTAGTTTGATAAATGAAAAAAGCACCAAAAAATTAATTTTGGTGCTTTAAATTCAGAATTTGAAAAGAAATATCTCTATGAGATTATAATTTTCTTAATCGTGATAAATTATCATTGGGAAGGTCCCTAATACATTATCTTTTTCAATTTTAACCAAATATTTTCCTGCACTGAATTGCTTTGTATTGATGTCAATGCCATTCGGAGATACGTATTGAGTTCCGCTGTAGATAATTCTTCCTAGGGCATCAATTATTGAAATTCGCTCAGCTTTTTCAATTGAAAAATGAATGCTTTCATTAGCTGGATTTGGGAATATTAATATGTTGGACAGACTGTTTTCAAGTAAATCATCTGTATTGGAAATTTGTACCGTATAAGTTGATGAACAACCTAAATCTGATGTTTCTGTTAAACTCACTGTGAAAAATCCAACATTGGCGTAAGGATGTGTTTCTTGAAACCCTGTTGAATTAGTTCCGTCTCCGAAATCCCAATAATTGGAACTGATAGTGCCATTGTTAATTGTACTGGTATTGGTAAAATCTACAGAGGTTAAGTTAGGCGACCATATATAGGTAAAACTTGAAATAGGAGAGGGATTAATGGTAATTGAATCCAACAAGTTATAAGTACATCCATCTACTGTTGTAAGTGTTAATGCAATTTGATAAGTACTATCCGTTATATAAGTGGTACTGTCTGTTGCAAAAGTTGAAGATTGATTGTTTCCAAAATCCCATGAGTAGTTTGCTATGTTTTTTCCGTAGATACTTGTTCCACAACTAAATTCTATATTAGCATTGGAACAGTGTGGATTAGGTGACATTATTTCTATTCCAGTACTTTGTCCCTCAATAAATTTTGAAGAGGAAACATTACCATCTATTAATGCTGTCATACTGAAGAAGTCAGTAGGTAATATGCTAGTACAGTTACCATTGATGCTATATTTTACTTTTATTAAATTCGTATTGGTCGGGACAATAAAAGTAATAGATGATCCTGATGTGGTATTGCTTAAATAAGAATTGTTTACATTGAAATTTGAAAAAGCATCCAATCCAACCAATAAGGAAGTGGTAGATACGTAAGTTAATTTATTCAAATCAAATTGATGCCAAAAATCAAAAGAATTGATATTTGTAGTACTAGATTTAATCCAAACTGGAAATTCAATGTAATTAACACTTCCTACGGTCGAATAAACTGCTTGACTCAGGTCAAAAAACATCGTGTCCGTTAGATTTTTGTTTTGTGCAGTATTCGGCTTACTCGTTTGACTGTAGAAGTTCGTCACTACTAGAAATAAAATTGTAATGGTTGTAAAAATTGTTTTCATAGCTTAAATTTTATATAAACAAAGAAAGCCGTGGCCAAAGACCACGACTTTCAGAACTAAAAAAGTAAATTATTATTTCTCAATAACAATTCGTTGTGTTGAACTAAAATGCTCATTAGAAACACGCATTAAATAAACCCCTGCGCTAACATTCTCCAGGTTTATTGCTTGTTTTGTATTTGCATTAACTGTACCAACTTCTTTCAATATTTTACCATTGATATCCATTATTTGAACATTTGCAGTTTCTTTCAAAACAACATTAAAGGTTCCATTTGATGGGTTAGGGAAAATACTAAGTACATCTGTATAATTAGCAATTGAAGTAGATTTCGCAAATGTTACTTGAACTGGCTTACCGTTAAGTAATCCTAAAGTAGAATTGAAATCTTTCTTGTTAATGGTACCGTCAGTACTTTCGAAAGTAACCATGGCTACATTACTGTTTAGATCAAAATTATCCATGTTGTTGGCAGAAAGTCTAAACGTTCTGTCGTTAGGATTTAAGAAATTCTCAGCATCTGTTCCATTATTTAACGTTTCGATAGTTTGGAAAGATAATTTATCCTCATTAAACATAAACGCTAAGTCAAGTGCATTAACTGGTGATTTTGAACTTAAAGCAACTGGTACATTTACGGTAGAACCGTCAACGATAGCATTTTCCAAGTCTAAAATGATTTCACCATCTTCAGATTTTAAGATACCATCTGCAGTATATGCTGCATAACTACCATTAACATCTCCTAATAAGATTCCTTTGAAAGTCTCTTCAGTGATAACAGGACAAGTAGAGTAGTTCGTTACAGTCGCAGCTAAAGAAGCTCCAACCATTGGCACTTTACCTTTAGAGTATCCAACGTTATCATTCGCTGGGAAAGTTGCTGAAATTTGGTAAGCAGCTCCTGAAGTAACTGAAGTTTGATCAACAAAGATCCAGTCTCTTGAAGGTTGTCCGTTAGAAACACCAGCAGCAGAATAGTTCCAAGCTTGTTGAAATTCAGGAATACTTAAAGTAGCACGTTGCTTAATTTGAGAAATATCTCCAGCACTCACAACACCATCTAAGTTTACATCTAGTGCAAGAACTTGATAAACAGATGGAACAAAAGAAGAACCATTAATTAATAAAGTTTTTCCTAAAACTGCATCCGCTGCATTAATTAAAATTTGAACAGAATTGGTGTTTATAATATTTCTGTCAATTTTTAAATTTAATCCATTGGTTAAGTTGTGCGTGAAAGAACCACTTAAATTTGGTTTAACTGGAGCACTTGGGTTATTCACAGTTGTTCCTGTCATACCATAGATATTGGTTACCAAATAGTTGTTTGGTTGTGTATTGTCATAAACAATTGGACTGTTGTCTAACCAGAACTTTAAATTTCCAGTATAGTTTTCGTTTTTAACAGAATACGCTTTACCAGATGATGCAGATTTAGAAACTACACCAGTGATATAACTTTCTTGAAGAAAACTAACAGAAACTACTGCTGAATCGGTAGCGTTAAAGTTACTTGATTTCGCAAATTCAACACAGAAGATTTTTCCTGTACCTTGGAATTCTGCCGAACTTGGTGCTGTACCGTTAAAGAAAGCTGAAATATTCATGCTTCCTACGTTATTTACTGGTGCATTGATTGAATAAGCTGTTTCTACATAACTAGCAGTTGTTAAATCGTTATACACAGTAATGTTTCCTGTAGGAATTAATTTTGTGTTGTCATAGTTCAATACAACGTCATAACCCTTAACATTGTCAATTGGACTAGCAAGAGCAACCGCTAAAGGAATACAGAATGTTGGAACATCACAATTTTGAGTGCTGCTTTGGATTGCATATGGCAATGCATTTGGATCTGCAATTACTAAGCTAAGGGTAGCTGAAGTAGTAATAGCTGAATTGTTATCCGTAGCTTTTGCAACAATTGTTTTATTTCCTGGAGTACTTGTCCAGTTTACTGTATAAGGAGCTGCATTGTCAACACCAACAGAAACGTTATTTACAAAAAATTCAACTTGAGATACTGTACCATCATTATCAGCTGCTGTAGCATTGATCGTTACCACTGCTGGAGCGATATAAGCTGCTGAACTTAAAGGAGCAGTAATAGATACTGTAGGTGGGTTGTTTCCAACAACGTTCATTGTAGCGTTGGTAGATACTCCTGTTAAACCTAAGTTATCTGTAGCAACCGCTTTAACCAATTGACCTGAACCAATTGATGGTGTGTAAGCCATTGAATAAGGAGATGAATTGTCAACACCTACTGAAGTATTGTTAACGAAAAACTCAACTTGAGCAACAGTTCCATCAGCATCAGCTGCAGTTGCAGTGAAAGTAACACTTGCACCAGCAGTTGCTGAACTTGGAGCAGAAACGGAAACTGTAGGCGCTTGATTGTTTGCAACTGTTATAGCAACAGTTGAAGATGTAGTAACAGCACAATCGTTATCTTTTGCTTGAGCAGTAATGTTATGAGATCCAAGCGCTGCTGTATAAGAAGCTGCATAAGGAGAAGTAGCATCAACACCAATTGAAGTACCATCAACAAAAAACTCAACTTGAGAAACTGTACCGTTAGCATCTGCAGCATTTGCAGTAACACTTACAACTGTTCCTGTGATAATAGCAGCGTTATTTGCTGGCGCTGTAATAGATACAGTTGGAGCAGTATTAGCTACTAATGTTAATGATGCATGTGTCAATTCTGATCCTGTAGGGTTAGAAGCAACATAATTCTCAGCTACTCCAGTAGCAATATTTACCAACTGAACATTCAATTCAAAACTAAAATTTCCGTTGGTAGTAAATTGACCAACAAGAACCATGTTAGAAGTTGTAGCTCCAACGATACCACCTAAAGCGGCAATTGATCCATTTGCTATAGTAATTGAATTCCCAACAGTTTGATCTAGTACGTCAAGTATTGTACCTAAACCAAGTGCATTAGGAACTACATAAGTAGAGGTAGAACTTGCAACCATTCCATCTTGACCACTTGTACCCATAATTGGTAAACCAAAACATCCACCAGCGTTATTCGCTAAAATACTTTGAGTATTTCCAAGTGTTCCGTCTGTATCTTCTGTTTTTAACACACCAACTTTACCTGTTGCTGTTCCACCAGTGGTGAAATAGGAGTCAATCATTGCAGTGTTTTTCTTAACATTCACGATTGAAACTGTACCAGGATTAAGCGATACTCCATAATTAGGATCATTGTAGAAGTTGGTAGTGGTATTTACTTTTAAATTGTGAGCAGCATTACCATAAATTTGAGAGAATTTGTAACCAGCAGCCATATCTACATATACTCTGTAAACAGTTGTACCTGTATTAAGCGTAGTTGATGCTGAATTTGACAAAGCATTTGCTCCATCAGCAGCGTTTGTTAAGTAGTATTTTTCAACTACAATTCCTGTTAGACCCTGCGCGTAAGATGCCGCATTAAGGCATAACATTCCAAGGCCAAGTATTAAACTTTTTGTTTTCATAACTTTTATGTTTTTTTGAATGAATCCATGCATGCGAACATGCATGGATATAAGAATTTATTTTTAGTTACAAGATGTTCCAAAGGCAGGAGCGAAGATCAAGAAGTCATTCACGTCTGTTGTTCCATCATAATTTAAATCTGTAGGACAAGCCACAACACCTTGAGTTAATCCCATTACTTGAGAATAAGTCCAATCACTTAACCAATTTTTATTTGGATCAGAAGAAAATGCACCTCTATAGTTAGCTGGCTCATAAAATCCGTCAACTGGTACCGTAGGACAACCAGTAACCGATAATGCTGTTGTTGGGATCACATCATTTTTAGTAGTAATAACATTAGAAGTCATTGGGCTAGACATAACGAATGAATATGAAAATCCTGGGATAGAAGTTGTAGCAACATTCTTATCAGTAGTAAAAAACTGCAATGAATCTGCTGCTGTATTTACCGTTGAAGTTGTTCCATTCAAAGTTGCAGCATCTTTAACAAATGAATTGGTTACACCAACAAATGTATTACACTTAATTTTAACACCCAATGAACCATTTCCTGAAGTAGCAGAAGCTGTAGATCCTGTAGTAGTCCAACTTTGCCAAGCATCTCCAATTGGTCTAGTAGAGGCATTGTATGTAGTTTGTAAATTCAAACCATTTTTCCAGTTAGCAAAAACTGAATTGTATATTTCTCCTTCAGTTGCTTCTTTCATTTCTATCGCTGCTAAACCTTTGTTATCAGAAGAACCGATTGTTTTTCCATTACCCATTAGTGTAGCATTATAAATGATTGGATGTGCTTTTGGAGTATTGTTTGAGGTATTATCATCTGAATCACATTCGAATCCTGAATCTGAATCTGGGCTAATTCCATTGTTTCCAATCCAAGTTACACCAACACCTGAATTAGATGTATAACCTGTACCACCATTAGTGATTGTAATTGCAGTAACTGTTCCTGAACCGTTAATAGTAGCAGTTGCAGTAGCTCCTGATCCAGCTCCACCTGAAATAAATATGCTTGGTGCTGTTGTATAACCTGATCCACCTGATGAAATTGCTATTGCAGTTATCGCTCCACCTGATACAGTAACTGTACCTGCAGCTGCAGAAGCATTTGCAGTAGACCATGGCGCTTTCATTCCAAAAAGAAATTGAGCTTTCCCTGACCATCCTAAATCGTAGTCAAACATATCATCATTACCAAATAAGCCTGTTACATATTTTACGTTAACAGTTCCACCAAAGAACTCTATGTTATCATCACCACAAGAAACGATTTCTAAGTGTTCGATTGTTGTTCCACGACCAACAGATCCTAAAGTTAAACCATTGATTTCTGAACCTACAGAAAGAATAGCTCCACCATGACGGATAGAAACATATTTCATAACACCTGAATTGTCATTGTCATCAAATACACCACCTGCAGTTGTGTTAACTCCGAATTGATCTTGCGTGTTAGAGGTAGCAAAACCTTCAATTACACCAAGTCCGTTTGCTACACACAATTTACCATTACCTAATCCAGCAACAAAAGGACCGTTGTTAGATAATAATAAGTTATTTGTTGCTTTACCCAATAAAACAACTCCACCCCATTTACCTGAGTTCTTGATTAAATAAGTACCATCTAAAGGATCAGCTTCAGCAGTAAATACTATTGGACAAGATTCAGTTCCTGGAGCCATGATTTTACCACCTTTTTCAATCACCAATGCAGAAGCATAATCTGGACCTGAAGCTGAATTATCTCTTCCTTTCAATACTGTTCCAGGAGCGATGGTAATGGTTTGTCCTGAAGGAATGTAAATCTTTTTGTCAATAATGTAAGTATTTTGACATGTTAAGGTTGCACCAGCAGTTAATTCACCACCTTGAGTACCTGAAATAGCAGTATAACCATTAAGGGATGACATTAAAACTGTTGGTCTTGACGCTACTGACGGGCAACCGCAAGAAGCACCTAAGTTAGACTGCGCCAAAATTGGGCTGGCCGCAATCAGCGACAAAGAAGCTGTCGCAAAAAGTTTTGATAAGTTAATCATTTTTTTCATTTTTTCTCTTTTTTTGGTTTATAAATAAGTATACGATGCAAATATCGTTTGAGAATTTCGCTTTGCTTTTAAGTATTCATTACTATTATTTCAAATAATTATTTTCTAAATAACAAGTTAATATTACCCGTATATTAAGTTATTTTACGAACACAACTTAAACCAATAATGGGCTTTAAAAATGTTATGCAGTGGGAAATGAAAATCAAAAATTTCAGAATTTTCCAATGTTAAATCTTATTGTTGATCCTTGTTTTGTTAACGATGCCCCGGTGATTTTGCGCTGGATGAAATCCAGCGCTATTCATATTTAACCCCGTTGGGGTTAGAAATTATTTTTGTGGCACATCTCGATCCGCGGCGGACTAGATGAGCTTCTAAAAGTGGATTGAGCGCATCTCGACTACGCTCGATGAGCTTTATAAGTGGATTGAGCGTAGTCGAAAGACACGGCTGAATCAAAAAGATCGGAACAATCCTAGATTAAATCCTGCTGTAAAAAGTTGTTTTTTGAGAGGACCATTGGAAATGGAAAAGAGCGCCTGAGTATAATTTAACTCAGTAATTAAGGTCCATTTTTGATCTAAACTAAAAGACATACCTACGCCCAAGATGCCGTTCACTTGCAACTTTGATAAATCGGAACTTAAAGGCATTTTGACTTCTTTGGTGCTGTTTTCAAGTGTATAAAATGCTTGGCTTTTCAATAAATATCCTGCACTGGTGCCTAAAGAAACATAAGGTTTGTTTTTCTTTTGCCCCAACTTATAAAGTACCTGAAGAGGAACTTCTATCAGTGTGTAATTCTCTTTGTAACGATCAAATCCAGCTAGAGAACCACTTTTATATTGATACCCTTTTTGAGCATAAATTATTCCAGTTCTTAAGGATATTTTTTCACTCAAGTTAAATTGAAGCTTAACAGCGCTAGAAGTAGTAAGCGTTGGAGATTCTATGGAGTCACTAATATTTTTCATCCAATTACTGGCCTGATCTGCGCTTGAAAATCTAGATCCTAAGTCAATAGATTGTGTTAAACCAATGCTTACTTTCGATGGAACTTCTGAAACAACTGTTTGCGCTTTGACCAATTGGGTAATTAGTAAAATACTAAGGGATAATAAGATGCGATTCCATTTCATAAGTTCTAATTTTAATCTTTGATGCATCGAATACTCATTCCATACGATCTATAAGTTTGTTGTCTAAAAATTGTTTTTTTCTGAGCATCCAAATAGCGGTACCAAGCTAGATTTCCAACGGCACTACTGGTCCAGAAAAACGCGGTACTTTTTTCTACATTTGTAAACCCACTTTGCAAACGACATCCACCAGCTAAAGCAGCAAATCCATAAAGGTCTGAACCGTAAGCGATACTCGCTTGAGGCCATCCAACCAATGCTTTATTCATTAAAATCTCCGCTTCGTTGGTTCCTCTCCAAGCTAGTGCATCAATTTGATTTTGCTGCATTCCAATAGTTTTTTCTAATGTTTTCCATTCAGCATCGCTTGGAATATGCCAGCCTTCAGGTGCAATTCCACGGACATCCTCTATCGAAAAATGATTGTAAAGGCATCCAAATATGGAATCTTCAAACGAACAATAAGATCCCACAATACTTTGCGCCCACACCGAGTCGGCCTCGCTTGTTAGAATTTCTTGAATAGTCGATCCATCTTTAAAATGTTTCACTTTTAAATTCTCTGCCATCCACCATTGATCGCCAATTTTAACGGTTTGATATTGGTTTCCATCAATATCTGTAACAGTTCCTCTTTCAATAATAATTTCAGGCTTAAGGTCTTTTTTACAAGCTTGAACAAGCAATAACAGTAGTATTGCAAGGGTGCCTTTAAAAATATTTTTGCTTTGTTTCATGGAATTAATTTTTTACAAATAATTGTGTTGAAATGATATTTCCAATTTCAACTTGAATATGATACAGTCCATTGTCCATATTGGAAGTTTCTATCGCTTCACCAGTAATTACCATGGCTGGATCAAGTGTTTTCTCCATTATTTTAACACCGAAAGTATTGTAAATAGCATAGCGTACCGGTAAAAGCATGCCGCTAAACACATCCAAATAAAGTGAACCATTCACAGGATTTGGATGCACAAGAAACTCAAAACTATCACCTCGTAGTTCTGGGCAAACAACTGCGATATCGCGGTTGTTACATTTTCCAGGATAGCAGCATAAATTTTCGATATTAATATTCACCTCAGGGTCATAATTACAAGCCATCGAGTCCATACAGCCAAACTTAATAGGTGTTTGACAAGAGCCGTTTAAATAACAAACATAACTTGAACTGTATTCTAAGAAATCCGGATCATTGCAACCACATAATTGAGGGTAGGATAGGTAAGGGTTAAAAATTTCTCCATTCACCAATAAGGTATCTTTGGCAACATACTTAACGATGGTAGGCACTCCATTTATCAGTTGTTCAAGCTCCAAATTTATTTTAAAACTTAAGTCTCCTTTGGTAGTTAATTGTGCGATGATGATTTGATTGCTGTCTAAATTAACACCTGTTACTCCTGAATTACTTAAGGTAAATGCAGCACTAATAAATTCTTTTTTGGGAACAAGTGGGCCAAAAATGGTCGAATCGTTGCCTGTTGTAAAATCGATTACCCCGGTTTCGAACCAATTAGATGGTGTAACCGTCATGGTGTCTATTCCATCAGCAATGGTAAGCGGAATACCACAAGAAGGATCGTTGTTTACCAAAAGTCCGGTCGCAATAAGTGCACTACCTCCATCATTGTTAACGCCACCAACAAAACTGCCATCATCATCCTGATTCTTCAAAATGCCATAATAAGTTTTCGTTCCTTGTTTTTTGGCAACTTGTCCAAGCGTAAGCCAGGAATCTAATGCAATCGTATTTTCAGTGTAGCGTACTTTTAAAAATTCTTTGGCGTAAGTTTGACCGTCAAGTGTATTGTTAAAAAACACTTCTGTGCTTTTAATTTCAAAGGGATGGTTGGCATCACCGTAGATTTTTTTCAAAATGGATCCTGGTGCTAAGTCAATATAAATACGGTATGTAGTAGATCCAATGGGAACGATTCCACCAGAAGTATCTGTGAAATCATTTGCGTCACTAACATAATATTTCTCCACAATTACATTTTCAACTTGTGAAAATAAACTAGTAGAGTAAAATAAAATACAAAATAGTAAAAGACAAAAAAGAGCTGCTTTTTTCATTATTTATAGTTTATAGGCTATGCCAAGGGTGAAATTAGTTCCATAACGAAACCTGTCATAAATCTGATAACTGCCATCAGGCAATTTATAAGACCTTCTTACGGGTGCATTCAATAGATCACGAATGGTTAAATTCGTTACGAAGTGATCCCCTAAGTTTTTAGATATTTTAAAATCAATTAGATTTCTTTGAAGTTCATAAACATCAGCCAAACCTTTTATGGAGCTACTAATTACCAATCTAGGCCCTTGAATGTTATAACTTAAAGTGGCAACCATTCCAAGTTTATCATTTTTGTAACTTGCAATGGCATTGATGATGTATGGAGCTTGTCCGTACATGGGTCTATAGATGGTGTCAACTGGCGTAAAAACTTTAATGCCATCTACAATTTCTAAAGTTCGAACTACAAATTGAGAAGTTGATTTAACCAAGGTAACATTCGATCTCAATTCAAAGGATTTCGCTACTTTCTTCTTAAATTCTACTTCAATTCCTTTAACATTCGACACCTTAATATTCTCCCAAGTAATTCCATCAACCTGAAATCCCATTTCAATATGATTTTTGAAATCTTTATAAAACAAACTCACGGAAACATTATCTCCATTTTTAAAATAGGATTCTCCTCTGAAATCAAAATTTGTGATTTGCACAGGTTTCAATGCTGAGTTTCCGTAAATAAGAGATCGGAATTCATAATCATAAACTGCTCCATCATACAATTCTCTGAAGCTAGGTCTAGCAATAGTTTGACTCACATTAAACCTCAAGTTAGTTTGACCAATGGTATCATTTTTGAGTTTATAAATAAAACTAGCACTTGGTAAATAATTTACTTGTTTGATAGACGCTGCATTAATTAAAGGAAAACCACCTAGGTTTTCTCTTCTCTTATCATTTTGGGTATATCCTAGTTTGTAGTAATCTGTAACATCAGTGAATAAATTAGTGGATTCAGCTCTTACACCCGCCGAAAGTCTTAATTTATTTGAAAATTCATAATCAGTCATGAAAAATATTGCTGCAATCTGACCTTTTCCGAAGGAATTATTTCTTGGAAATTGTGCATGTTTGTAATAGAAATCAATCTGACCATTGTTCATGGTCATTTTATTTGGACTTAGATAAGAATTAACATCTTCACTTTGTAGGTTTGGCACAAAAGTATTTCCCTTTGCAAGGTAATATTCGTCTAGATTGGAAACTCTATCTGAACCTTGAAAAGCCCCACCAAATTTTAATTTCCTTGCAAGTTTAGAACTTGCATCAAGTGGTAATTCCATATTGATTCGAGAATCAAAAATATTTTCACCAAGAGATCTGTAAAATCTTCTAATTCCTTGACCAGCATTGGTTGCGAATTCATATGAAATAGTGGAGTCACCTGTAATATTATACTGATATTGGATTAATTTAAAATCCGGAGCCAAACTTTTCCCTAATGTATAAGTAGCATTAAGATCTATTTTTAATTTTATTTTCGGAATGAAATGCTGCGAGCTGAATTGCATGATTTGCTGCTTTCTTTGCTCATAAAATATATTATTTCTAATACTAAAATTTTGACCTTGAGTTCCGTCAGACATATTGGAAAATCTTGACACATCATTAGAGCCTGAAAAATTCGGCATGTACAAGAAAGTTAGTTTGTTATTGTCATTCAATTTATAAGCTAAATTCATTAAGATGCTCCATGTATTAGTCTCTTTACTGATTTTTGCACTATCTTGAAATTCAACTTTAAATCCAGCATCTTCATTTAATAATCTTTGTGAAATTCCATTGGGGTCATAGCGAACAGTATTACCGTATCTAAATCCAAACAAATATCCTAGTTTTTTACCAAAAAGAGTTGTTTGATCACCAATACTAAAATTTTGAGTGTAATTGATGGGTGCCTTGCGATAGCTAGCGGTCCAATTGTTTTTGAATCCGTTGTTATAATCCGTTCCATCAGGATTAATTTTATGAAAAGCATCTTGCTTTAATGTATTGTTATAAGATTGAAGTGCTTGTTGGTAGCTCGCATTATCATTCATGGATGCAGGAGACAATAATCCTAATTGAACCAATCCTAATTTCATATAAGTATTAGATTCAGCACTTCCATCTATCCAACCATTAACTCCAATTGATGAGAAATAATTACCCAAACCAAGAGCAACCATTTCTTGATAAGAAGTGGGATTTAGCTGTGGCTCTATAAAGTTATTATCTACTTTAGTTCTCAGGCCCTTATCAAATCCTAACCAATCGGTTGCACTGCGTTCTGAAGTGATAAAATCTTGAAAAGTTGTTTGAGCATTTACTCCAAATTGAGATTCTAAGTTGACCGTTAACTTGTCAGGATAATCTTTAGTTTCTACTGAAATATAAGCTCCGGCCCAATCGCCTGGTAAATCTGGACTTGCAGATTTAGTGATGATGATATTATCAATTAAACTTGTTGGAAACATGTCTAACTTAATATTATTGGTCAAAGGGTCAAGGGTTGGGATTCGTGCACCATTCAAAGTGGTTTTGACATATCTATCACCAATACCTCTTACAGTAATCAAACCACCATTGGTAGAAACTCCTGACACCCTTGCAATAGCTGCTGTAGCATTCGGATCACCTGTTCTTTTCATGGTTTCACTAGAAATGTAATCTATGGTAGTCGCTGAATTTACCTTCACCTTTTCCATGTAATAATCATTGGCCCTTATTTGTTTTCCAATGATACTGATTCCTTCAATGTTTTTTGTGGTGGTGTACTCGTTTAAAGTAAAATCTTTATTAATCACCTCTGATTTTTTAAATTCAAATGGGGCACTAATGGTATCATAACCTATAAAAATCACTTTTACGGTGTAAGGTTTAGCGTCAGGAAACTTCAAGGTATATTGCCCTTCTAAATCAGTTTTTGTAATGATTGATTTATCCTCAAGAGCGACTAATTTCACCCCTATAAGAAGTTCTCCTTTTATATCGGTAACCCTTCCAGTTAAGGTGCCTTGCGCATACGAATAAGTAAGCGCAAAGAATATTAAAAATAAACAGGTAATTAATCGCATGGCACTAATTTTTTATTTTTTTAAAATTTAACAAGTCGTAATAAACTTGAATTCTTTCCATTGATTAACTTGAGCGTATAAATACCATTATTTAAACCTAAAACATTAATGCTGTCCACTAATGAATGATTGGTTTTACTGATCACTGTTCTCCCAGACATATCGATGATTTGAACATCGTATACTTCAGATCCTGAAAAGTTATTATCCAAAGATTTTATTGCGATAGAATTATGACTTGGATTTGGATAAAGAATAAAATTTGGTGCTATGCTTTGAATTTCTTCAATTCCTGAATGGTCAATTACTACTCCTGAGGAATAATTTAAGGTTGTATCTAAAAATTCATTTGTTCCAGCTGAATCAGCTACAAATATTTGACTTTCTCCAGCAACAGGAGTAGATAATTGTAAGTTTAAGTGAAAACTGAAAACACCGTCCGTTGTAAATTGGCCTAATAATACGTGATTACTGGTAGTTACGCCTTCTACACCACCTAAAGCTGCAATTGCTGCACCGTTTGTAGTAAAATCATTTCCTGCCGTTTGATCAAATAGATCTAACTCCGTCGTTATCCCTAATACATTTGGAAGCGTTGGTGTCCCTGGCATTAAACCGTCTTGGGCACCTGTTCCTGTGATAGGTAAACCGATTAATGGATCAGTATTGGCAAGTATATTTTGCAAATTACCAATTGTACCATCGGTATCTTCTGTTTTTAACACGCCCATTAATCCATTAGCTACTCCACCAATGGTAAGATAAGAATCAATCAAAGTAGTATTTTTTTTGGTATTGTTTAAACTCGTCCCTTGATACACCTTAAATCCATAGTTGGGGTCATTATAAAATGAGGTAGTAGTTGCAATATTTAGGGTGTGGGCACTATTCCCAAACATTTGTATTACTTTATACCCAGGAAGTAAATTAGCATAAACACGATAAGTAACTGAACCAACACCCAAAGGATAAACGGCTCCGTTATTTGCTGCGTCCATAGAATCAGCAGCATCCGAAATATAATATTTCTCTACAACAATCCCTTCAAGACCAGTTTGTGAAAATGCTGGTAACATGATAAGATTGCTCAATAAAGCGAAAAGTAAGTTTTTTGTTTTCATAGTTTGAGGTAGTTATTGATATTTATTATTTGATTCTTTTTAAAAATAGATCCGGATGCGTAAACTCACCTTCTACAGGATCGTGCGCTACATATTTTTCGGATTTTCCTTCCGGAGTTCCGATTAATAAATTTAATTGATAAGACAATTCTCCATGAGTGGTAAGTTGAGCAATCAAAACTTTGTTACTCAGTGAATCAGCTCCTTGCACCCCTTTACCCATAGAAGCCCAAGCTCCATTATTGATACTGATCGTATTGGTATTGGTAATCGAACCTAAACCTTTTATGGTACTGTCCATTTGATAAAAGGTAGGGAAGGTTTGGTTGTATTGATCTCTTAATCCATCAACCACATCTAATGAAAGACCCATTTTTTTGGAATCATTTTTAAGATATTGTCCTGAAGTCTTCAAAACATTTAAGGTATCATCCTCAGATTTTAACACCCCAATTTGATTTTCACCTGCACCACCGGCAGACAACCATGAATCTAATCTCGTAGTGTTTCTTGGATAAGTACGCAATGGAATTCTGTTAGGATACTCTGCACCATACTCTAAATGATTATAAAACAAATCGGTAGACTTTATAAAAAGTTCATGATTGGGAGCGCCATAAGCCATTTGAAAGGTATATCCTGGTTTTAAATCCACATAAATGCGGTAGGTAATTGATCCAGGTGTTAATTCTCCGCTCAATTCCGGATGCGCATTATCTTCATTTGTGGAGATGTAGTATTTTTCTACAATAATCCCTTCTAAACCTTGTTGAGCAAACGATTGGCCAGATGCTAGGACAATTGTAATTATTGAAAAAAGAATTTTGAATATCTGGGTCATTTACATTTTTTTTAAACCAATGCAATTTTACCCCAAAGAAATAAATACCCAATTAAGCCAATGTTATTTAGATGTAAAATAATTGTGTATTTAAATTTAAGAAAGTAGCTTGGTGAGGGGAATATCGAACATCGAATTAACCAAGATCAAAAAGCCCTGAAAGGGCGTAATATTTAACTTCGTTATTCTCACTTATTCATAGGGTTCTTTCGGTTGCTGAGCCTGTCGAAGTATGCCCAATGAATAGATATCGCGCCCTTTCAGGGCTTTTAACGGGGGGATTCTTGACTCATAGGGCTTTGCCCCATGATTAGAGATAACACCCTTTCAGGGCTTTTAACGGGGGGATTCTTGACTCATAGGGCTTTGCCCCATGATTAGAGATAACACCCTTTCAGGGCTTTTATCGGGGGTGCTTCTTCCTGACTCATAGGGCTCTTTCGGTTGCTGAGCTTGTCGAAGTATGCCCCATGATTAGAGATAACGCCCTTTCAGGGCTATCGACTACAGATCACATGATTCGCTTTTAAAAAGATCATTCAACAAAGCCCTGAAAGGGTTTCATCTAACAACGATGGGTGCACTTCGACAAGCTCAGCAACCCAAAAGCCCATCGATAAAAACCAACCTACATCAAAAGCCCTGAAAGGGTGCGATAAATAAGTACAGCACCTCAAAATAAGATTAACCCAAGTTTTACAGAATAGAATTCCTTATCTTCGCAGCATGGCAATTGATCAATTGAATATTAAAAACAAAAGAGCCCGCTTTGAGTATCATCTTGAGGAGGAGTTTTC
>Ga0304728_1000801_pt1 | contig 24800 bp, 23 predicted proteins | sample C_130625_MF_Meta_FD_190476 | JGI IMG/M metagenome (GOLD analysis project Ga0304728, IMG submission 190476) | Freshwater microbial communities from Lake Croche, Canada to study carbon cycling - C_130625_MF_MetaG (v2) (version 2) | ecosystem: Environmental > Aquatic > Freshwater > Lake | place... | reverse complement strand
CAGTTGCCACATGTGGCACAGCTTTCGGCGATGACCATATTCGTATTATTCGTCGCTTGCTCATGGATGCCGACACCTTCCGCGGTGAAGTGATCTTCACCTTCGATGGTGATGCAGCAGGACAGAAAGCTGCCATGAAGGCATTTGGTGATGATCAGAAATTTGTGACACAGACCTTCGTAGCTGTCGAACCCGATGGTCTTGATCCATGCGACCTGCGGCAACATAAAGGTGATGTAGCGCTACGCGATTTGATAGCAAAGCGCGTTCCACTTTTTGAGTTTGCTATTCGTACCGAGTTAAAGAAACATGACTTAACAACTGCTGAAGGTCGCGTCAATGCGCTCAATACCGCCGCCCCACTTGTTGCAGCCATTCGGGATAAATCACTGCGCCCTGAATACATTAAATCTTTATCGGGATGGTTGGGTACTGAGACCGAGGTCGTGACATCTGCAGTCAATACCGCTCTCAAGAAAGTCTCTACAAGTGCTGCGCCGCTCGATGCACCATCTGCCGAAACTGCATGGCGTCCAAATCCCACTGAACCAACGTTGATGCTTGAGCGTGAAGTTCTGAAGGCAAAGTTACAGATGTCAGGCCTTGTCTTGGATTGGAAGACTATTGAAGATGATGCATTCACACATCCGGCCTATCGCGAACTTCGACGCATCATCGACACCTTCGGAACAGAACCTGCGCTCCTTGCAAATGTGACTGATGAAAGAATGCGCCAACTATTTACCGAACTCTCGGTCGAACCAGTACGCACTGATGGCGCAGTCTCTGAGAAATATGTTTCTAGTATCGTTGCACGACTTCGAGAGGTATTGGTTAGTCGCAAAATTGCAGATCTCAAATCTAGTTTGCAGCGACTCAACCCCGTTGAAAATCAGGATCAATACAATGCAGCTTTCGCAGATTTAGTAGCTCTTGAAACGCAGAAGCGAGGGCTCCACGAACTATCCATCGCCTCGCTGTAGCCATTAGTACTGGCAGGGCGTTGGATTTTGGCAGGCACATCGCCTGCGGTAGAGTTGGGCGCGTTACATTCCCTGATAGCTCAACGGCAGAGCAGTCGACTGTTAATCGACAGGTTCTTGGTTCGAATCCAAGTCAGGGAGCAAGTACCAATATTCACCTCGCTCTCCGGGCTTCATCATGCAAATCTCAGGCTGGAGACCTAACCTCATCCCATGAATTCTTTGCAGAGTATCTCTCGCGGCGCCGTCTCTTCTTGGCGCACCCAACCCAATGGCCAGCGGCTACTGAGATTCTTTCTCGGTATTACGTGGGTCTATGCCGGGTGGGATAAGGCAAGTGATCCTGGGTTTCTCACCAAAGGTGCACCGACATATATTGGTTCGCAGTTGGCTGCCTACGCACAGAGTTCACCGATTGGCTCACTCTTAAATCATGCAGTCGAACATGCAGCAATCGTCGGAACCTTTGTCATGATCTCAGAGTTTGCAATTGGCTTTGCGACACTTCTTAACGTTGCACCAACATCCGCCGCATTTGGTGGATTTGCGATGGCCACAGGGTTGTGGCTCTCCAGCTCTTTCCACACCTCCCCATACTTCTTAGCAAGCGATAGTGCGTACGCAATATTGTGGCTTGCATATCTTCTACACATGATTGGAAAACGAAAAATGCCTTCAGTAAATATTGAACGTCGTGGAGTAATTCGCACTGGTGCTATCGGAGCACTTGCAGTACTTGCATCCTTCGCCGGCCGCGCGCTTCCAAAAGCGGCAGCTGCGTCATCTTCTGCAAAATCAACATCGAAGGGCGCCAAGGGTCAGATCATCAAACTTGCTGAACTTCCTACTGGTGGCACCTTTAACTTTATTCACTCCACACAAGGAGTCCCCGCAATTCTCTTCCGTACCAAAGTCGGGGTCTTTGCATACTCAGCAATCTGTACACATCAAGGTTGCACCGTGAATTACGACAAGAGTTCTAAACATCTCATCTGCCCATGTCACGGCGCTGAATTCGATCCCGCTAGCGGTGCCAAAGCAGTCGCAGGTCCGACACAGACCCCACTCGGCAAAATCAGCGTCAAGGTCAGCGGTGCTTGGGTTGTTGAAGCGTAAATGGACTCAAAGAAATCTAACAGAATAATCTCAGCAACCTTCGGCAGAATCCTTGCTATGAAGAACTTTAAAGTAGTAATGGCATTTGTTATCGGTGCAGCGCTGGCAGGCACTATTGCAACAGCTGCAACCACATCACCTGTCGGTTCCATCAAGGCTTGTGCAGATAACCGCACCCAAGCTCTCTACTTATCAAGTACCGGCACATGTTCTGCATCTCGTACCCTCGTCGAACTCGGTGGCACTGGTATGAACACAAAGGCGATTGCATCCCTTGTGACTCCATCCGTTGTCTCAATCTCAGTGACCACAGCTTCTGGTGGGGCAACTGGTTCTGGCTCTATCTATAAGACAAACTCTTCTTCTAGTTACATCATCACCAATAACCATGTAGTCAACACATCAGGACAAGCGGCAACAATCAAAGTCGAACTCTCTAATGGAGATCAGTACCCAGCAACAATCGTGGGTCGCGATCCCGGTTATGACATCGCAGTTCTGCAGATTCAGCAAGGTAATTTGCCGGCTATCGCAATTGGTGATTCCACCAAGGTAAGCGTCGGCGACCCTGTTCTTGCTATTGGTTCACCGCTGGGCTTAGCAAGTACCGTGACAAGCGGAATCATCTCTGCGCTTAACCGTCCAGTATCTACCGGAACAGTGGATGCGCAATCCTATGTTGATGCAATTCAGACAGATGCGGCAATCAACCCTGGTAATTCCGGTGGCGCACTTATCGATGCGCAAGGCCGAATCATCGGCGTTAATTCAGCGATTGCAACTCTCTCGAGTGGATCTACTAGTGGCAGCATTGGACTTGGATTTTCGATTCCTATCAACGAGGCAAAGCGCGTCATTGATGAAATCATTTCGACTGGAAAATCAACGCGCCCAGTTCTCGGAGTCTTCTTCGATACAACCTTTACTGGTGAAGGCGCCAAGATCGGAAAACTTAGCCCAGGTGAAGGTGCCGACAAGGCAGGAATTCCAGTCGGTGCAGTAATCCGCAGCATCGATGGCGTCAAGATTCCTAATACCGATACTGCAATTGTTCGTATCCGTTCGTATGCACCGGGTGCAACAGTCACCGTCGTTGTCGATCTTCCTTCCGGTGGAAGCAAGACCTTTAAGGTCACTTTGGGGTCAGCGCCAGCCCTCTAATTAGTTGAAAAGCAATGTACCCGTTACAACGATGCAACATGTAGCGGGTACATTTGCGCCATGGCACTCTTCACAATGCAGGTTTCACTTCCTGATCGTCCCGGCTCACTTGGCATGCTCGCATCTGCCATTGGTTCAGCCGGTGCGGATATCCGCGGGCTCGTAGTTATCAAGAGCGAAGATGGAGTGGGTTACGACGAGATCACCGTCGCTGTTCCCGGAACGGATCCTTCAGATCTTGTAGAAATTCTTAACTCTATTGGTGGAGTCGACGTACTCTCTATAGAACCACTAGCTTAGTAACGCGCAGCGCTTGCTCCCGCGCTCGGAAGCGATGTAAAGAAACGTGGTCTTTTAAATCCATGTGATTCAAATGCCTGCGTGACAGCTTCTCGAGTGTGTGTCACATCCTGTGCTTGAATCAAAGCAATGGCACTTCCACCAAATCCACCGCCCACCATGCGCGCACCCATCGCACCGGCTGCAATTGATGTATCAACTGCAAGATCGAGTTCGGGACATGAAACTGCATAATCATCGCGCAGTGAGGCATGTGATTGATTGATGAGATTTCCAAGAGTTACAAAGTCTGAGGCACGTAGCGCTTTCACTGCTTGCATTACGCGCGCTATCTCAGTGACTGCGTGTCGCGCACGAATAAATTCAGTATCAGTAATTTTCTCTCTGCTTGCTTGGAGAACCTCTAAAGTGAGATGGCGCATCGAAGGAATATTAAGTTTTGCTGCAACGGATTCGCATGCAGCGCGACGTTCGGCATAGCCACCATCTACTAGAGCATGGTGCGCTTGGGTATCGATGATCAGAAGTTCAAGTCCGGCATCGGCAACGTTAAATGGAATGGATTCAGTGGTGAGGTCGCGACAATCCAGCAGAAGTGCAGCACCCGACTTTCCCATCAATGAAACGGATTGATCCATGATGCCGCATGGCATGCCGACATAATCGTTCTCGGCTCTTTGAGTTGCACGTGCCAAATCTTCGAGAGACTTATTAAGGGTGAAGAGCTCGTTAAGCCCCACAGCCACAGAACATTCGAGGGCGGCAGATGATGAGAGCCCGGCACCTGCTGGAACACTGCCATCGACCAAGATATCGACACCGCTAGAAATTCCTAAGCTCCAGAGAACTCCGAGAACGTACTTCTCCCAATCGCCTTTGCTACCTGGTTTTACATCGTGGATATCTATCGTAAAAATCTTCTCTTTGCGCTGATGAGAGGCGATACGCACCAAACCATCCGTGCGTGATGCAATTGCAGCATATGTGCGATCTGCAATTGCGAAGGGGAGAACAAAACCTTCGCTGTAATCAATGTGTTCGCCGATGAGATTTACGCGACCAGGAGCCTCAGATATTACTTCTGGTCGACGTCCGAAGAGCTCTTCAAAATTTCGTGCAAGTGAAGCCATTATTTAAAGCTTTACATCTTTAAGTTGTTGCGCAGATTGCTCAGGTTTCATATCCATAATAAAGGCGCCCATGGCAGATTCTGAACCAGCTAAGTATTTAAGTTTTCCAGGTGCGCGACGAACACTGGTGATTTGCCAATGTAGGCGAAGCAGATCGCGACCGTCACGCACTGGAGCTTGATGCCACGCAGCGATATATGCCATCTCGATACCAAAAACCCCATCAAGGCGCTGCATAACTTCAATTGCGATTGCCGGGAATGAATCACACGCAGCAGGTGCAAGTTCTGTCAGATCTGCAACTGGTTGTAGCGGTACAACGTGAATTTCAAAGGGATAGCGTGATGCATATGGTGTGTAGGCAACCCAATGTTCATTACGAGCGATGATGCGCACACCATCGCGAAGTTCGCGGGCAAGTACATCATCGAAGAGCACGCGGCCCGTTTTGGCGTGATGTTCGCGCGCGACGGTGAGCATCTTGGCAACGCGAGGTGGAATATATGAATATGCATAGATCTGGCCATGTGGGTGAGCCAGGGTCACACCGATCTCTTCACCGCGATTTTCAAAGGGCGCAATATGAGCAATAAAGGGAAGCTGCGAAAGTTCGGCAGTGCGATCACGCCATGCTTCGAGCAGTGTGCGTACGCGTTGCGGCGATAGCGATTTAAATGCACCACCGTGATCTGCCGTAAAACAGATTACTTCGCACTTGCCGGCAGCAACGCCTTCATCGGTATCAGATCCCACTAAATCAGGGAGTGCAAAGTCATCTGCAGGGGGACGCAATGAAGGAGAACGGTTATCAAAGACAACTACCTCAAATTCGCTCTCTGGAATTTCAGTAAGCAGATCACCTGTTGTTGGGCAGAGCGGACATAACTCTTTCGGTGGTAAGAAGATTCGTCCTTGGCGATGAGCTGCCATCGCCACCCATTCATTGACCAACGGATCAAGGCGGAGTTCACCGATTCCAGGTTGCTCTTCGACAGGGCGAAGATCTGCAGCTGTACGAGTCTGTCCTGCAGTGTCGTAGTAACGAATCGTGCGGCCATCATTCATTGTGCGGCTAGTGCGCACGATTCCGGCTGAAAGTTCTACGATCTCGTCCATAGTGTGCTTACTCTATCGCGAGTCTTCTTAACTTACCTTAAGCCCAGTTAAGGGTGCGTTCTATCGCTTTCTTCCATCCGGCATAACCAGCAGCACGATTTTCTGCAGTTGTTGTTGGACTCCAACGACGAGATTGTTTCCACTGCTTCTTGAGTTCATCAGTGTTCTTCCAGAATCCCACAGCAAGGCCTGCTGCATATGCAGCCCCGAGCGCAGTTGTTTCGGTAATCAATGGACGAGTGATATCGATTCCCATGATGTCTGCTTGCATCTGCATACAGAGTGAATTAGCGGTAATCCCACCATCGACACGCATTTCAGTCATGGGCACACCGCTATCGGCAACCATTGCATCCATGACATCGCGAGTTTGGTAACAGATTGCTTCAAGAGCTGCACGTGCTAAGTGAGCTTTTGTTGCCGCGCGGGTTAATCCAACAATGACTCCGCGAGCATCGCTTCGCCAATACGGTGCAAAGAGACCTGAAAAGGCAGGGACGAAATAAACGCCAGCTGTATCTGTGACAGACGATGCGAGATTTTCGGTCTCGGCAGCGCTACTAATAATTCCTAGCTGATCACGAAGCCATTGGATAGCAGAGCCTGTGACTGCAACTGAACCTTCGAGTGCATACATGGCAGGTTGATCGCCGAATTTATAGCAGAGCGTTGAGAGCAAACCATTCTTGGAACGCACGATCTCTGTACCAGTATTGAGCAAGGCAAAGTTGCCGGTGCCGTAGGTTGTCTTCGATTCTCCGCGTTCGAAGCAGACTTGACCGACCATCGCCGCGTGTTGATCGCCGAGAATTCCAGCGATAGGAACTGCAGATCCAAAAGGTCCATGCGGATCTGTCATCGCATATTTTTCGGAGGAAGATTTAATTTCAGGAAGAACTGAGCGAGGAATTTCAAAGAATCCAAGCAACTCGTCATCCCATTGCAGAGTCTCGAGGTTCATGAGCAAGGTGCGGCTGGCGTTGGTGACATCGGTGTAATGAACTCCGCCTTGAGTTCCACCCGATAAGTTCCATAAGAGCCACGAATCAACGGTGCCAAGGCGGGCAGTCCCTGCCGCCATTGCGGCTTTCAGTGGTGCGCAATTTTCCATGAGCCAGTGCATCTTGCTACCCGAGAAATATGGCGCGACTGGAAGTCCGGATTTATATGTAATAGTGGAGGCGGTAGCAGGGGAGAGAGTGGATAAATATTCAGCAGTGCGTGTGTCCTGCCAGACGATTGCATTATGCAGAGGATGGCCCGTTGTGACATCCCAGGCGATGGTGGTCTCGCGTTGATTGGTGATTCCAATAGCCGCTAAATCTGAGCCTAAAATATCGGCTTGCTTTAAAGCCCCAGCAATTACCTCTTTGGTGCGATCCCATATTTCTGCGGCATCGTGTTCGACCCATCCTGCTTGCGGAAGTATCTGGCGATGTTCGAGTTGATGTTGACCGACTACTTTGCCTTCTGCATCGAAGATCATGAAACGGGTACTACTTGTTCCCTGGTCCAAACTTCCGATGTATGCCATATGCTTAAGCCTACTCAAAAGCCACGATACAACTCAAGAGCAATTAGGAACTGGTACCCCCTTAACAATGTTTTCATCACAGCTCAATCCTCAACAACGAGCCGATGCGCTGTCATCCCTTGCTACAGAAGAATTCGACATTCTGGTTATTGGCGGCGGAGTAAATGGAGTTGGAGTAGCTCTCGATGCAGTTACTCGTGGCTTGAAAGTTGCACTCGTTGAAGCACAAGATTTCGCAGCCGGTACATCAAGCCGTTCCAGCAAGTTGATTCACGGTGGGCTTCGTTATCTTGAACAGTATGACTTTAAATTGGTGCGCGAAGCTCTGCGCGAACGCGAACTCATGGTGGCGACTCAGTGCCCACACTTGGTAAAGCCAGTCAGCTTTCTCTACCCGCTTACTGAAAAGGTAAAAGAGCGCACTTATGTCGGTGCAGGTCTTGCACTCTACGACGCACTTCGCGGCATGAAACGTGCGCTACCTTCACATAAGCACTTAACAGGTAAGACCATTGCTCAGATTTCTCCATCACTTCGGCCAGACATCATCACCGGAGCAATTCGCTACTTTGACGCTCAGGTTGACGATGCTCGCCACACCATGATGATTGCTCGAACCGCCGCACGGCATGGCGCAGTAATGGCATCTGGGGTGCGGGTTGATGACTTGATTCGCAGTGGAAAGAAAGTAATCGGTGTCGTTGCAACAGATATAGCAACCAATAAGAAGATGAATATATCTGCCAAGGCGACAATCATGTGCGCTGGTGTCTGGAGCGACGAACTTCATACACAGTTTGGTCTCACACCGGGCTATACAGTTGCCATGTCTAAGGGAGTTCACATCGTGCTCCCAGGTGATGCTATTAAGTCGAAAGATGGAATTATTCTTAAAACTCCAGTCTCTGTTCTCTTCCTTATTCCTTGGGGAGATCAATGGATTGTTGGAACTACTGATACTCCGTACGACGGGGATCGCACCAAACCGCTTGCGACGCAAGAAGATGTGCAGTACATCTTGGATCAAGCCAACCGGGTACTTGAGCCACAGATAAGAGCTGAAGATATCGTCGGCGTATTTGCGGGCTTACGGCCACTTGTCGCAAATAAGACAGGCTCTGCGACCACAAAACTTTCACGCGAACATACTGTCGATCGACCTGTTCCAGGTTTTGTCAGTTTGGCAGGGGGCAAGTACACGACCTACCGCGTCATGGCTAAAGATGCAGTTGATTTAGCAGTGCTTGATTTGCGCAGACTCGTGAGCGATTCAGTCACTGATAAGTTGCCGTTGATTGGCGCCGATGGATACTTCGCACTTGTGCAGCAAGTAGCAAAGATTGCTGAAATGTATTCAATCTCAGAAGCAACAGTGACGCATCTGCTCAATCGTTATGGATCTTTGATTGAAGAAGTTCTCGAAATTATCGATGCTGATTCTTCAATGGCTGAGCGCCTGATTCCAGAGCTTCCTTATATCAAGGCTGAAATCCTCCATGCAGCCACCCACGAGGGTGCGCTCTCGGTAGAAGATGTTCTTCTTCGAAGAACTCGAATCTCATTTGAAGATTTCTATAGTGGATCTGAAGTAGCAACAGAGGTGGCCAGCATCATTGGAACCGTACTTGGTTGGAGCGCCAAAGAAAGAGGCGCATCAGTAAAGTCATTCTTAGCGGTTATTGATAAAGAGGAAGAAGCGTTACTCGAGCTCGTTAATTCCTAATCTGATTTTTGCAACTATCTACCGCAGGTTTGATCACTGGTTTTTTCACAGGTGCTGGTGGGGGAGTTGGACCTTGTTCAACGGTCAGTACTAGCGCAGTCTTTACCTCTGCATGTGTGCCAGATTCATCTTTAAAGCCAACGTTGCCTGACCATGTGCCCGCAGGTATTCCGGTAATCGTAAGAGTCCATGTACCACTGGTCTCACGAGCCACGGATTGAGTAACTTTTGGAACCGTAGGATTTGTTGCATCAAAGTAATACTTGACGCTACCTGTTACGACAGGTGAGCTATCGGGGCGTTTAACATCGACAGTAATCGTGACGCTTTTATTGGTTGTAGTCGCAAGAACTGAGGTAAGGACGATTGTTGATGCCTCACCCTGTGGCATCTGATCGGCAGGGTCGGGAATCCAATTTCCTGTGAGCAGCGTTTGGAATTTATCGGGTGCGCCACCAAATACATTGAGATCTACTCGAGTACCGGGGACGCCATATTTAGGGGCAATTCCGCATGATGTGTACTGCCAGAAGGTCCAGTTGGCCGAACATTGCGATGTTGTCCATGAGTGTACGAAGCAGCCACCCTTTTTGACATTGGGCTTAGCTCCATCTCTTGCAGGATCGATTGCATATTGAGCGATCCACAATGGGTAAGCAGCTAACTCTTTATCTCTGACCATCGACGCTTCTAGGAAGTGAGGAGATGAGTAGATAAATGGGGCGCGCCCCGTTTTATCTTTGATGGACTTCAAGAATGTCTTTGACCATAAAGTGGCTGCACTCCGCGAAGCTCTCTTTTTGCAGACCTTTGTACTGCTGAGTTGAATACAGTTATTTTCGATATCGAGGGCAATAGGTAGATCCATCGCATTGAAACCACCGAGGGAGGCAATCCTCCAGGTTACTTTGAGCGCCTGAACCCTGGCATCGCGCGCGATAGCAGAAGCTGTTGTGACATTGGGCAAGGTGGCAAAGTGGTAGAAGCCGGTATAAATTCCGGCAGCTTGTGCTGCAGCGCGATCTCCTTTTAAATATTTAACTGCTTGGAGATCTGCATCATCTCGTGTGTCAGAACCCTTAATCATCACAAAGGTGATTCCTGCTGCATGCATCTTGGCAAAATCGATTGTTTTTTCGTTGGGGTGTTGCCAGCGACTGATATCAATTCCGGCAATCTTTGCACCTGGGCCAAGAGTCGGCATATCGGTTGCGGACGCAATGGATTGAATCGAGAGCGAGAGAAAGATTGTTGCAGAAAGTGTGACAAGTAATTTCTTCACTTTTCGACCACCACAACAGTGGCTGTGAAGATGTCGTAAATGGCGCCTTGCAACACGGCGCGATGGCGAAGGCGTGCCTCTTGGAAATTATGACCTGTCGCCAACTTATTGCTATCGGCGAAGTCCAATGTGAGGCGTCCATTTTCAAAAGATTCTAAGCGTGCATCAAAGTATGCAATCCAGATAACGCGGTCCTGGCTTTCAACGAGGTCCAGAACTTCATTCCATCTCTTGCGTAGATCAGAGAGAGTCAGCTCTGTAGACATGCACCGACTTTACCTTACGAGGTTAGCGACGTGGGGCACCTAGCCATGTGAAGTATTCGGCAGCCAGAGCAACTCGTAGATTCTTGCCTCTATCGGGAGAAATTCCAAGATGTTGTGCGATGCGAGCGACGATTTGCTCGACAGATTTTTCAGAGACGAAACGAACTCGCGCAATTTCAGAGTTACTCAATCCTTGAGCAACAAGTCGCAGTGTTTCAATCTGTACATCAGTGAGCTCTTTTACCTTATTGATAGAAGAATTTTCATGAATCACTGCGTGGGTATCAATCCATGTCACACGAGATTCATCTCTGACGGCAGCCAAGCTTGTAGCGAAGGTAGTAGTGACTATTGATAAATCCGATAAAGATCGCTTAAGAATTATTTTGCTTCCTCGTGGGATATCTCTTTCGTGTAAACCAATGAGTCTGAAATCAGGGCACACAGTCATGATGACGATTCCAAGCTCAGGGTTTACCTTTCGAGCCTTAGCGAGAAAGGTAATTGCTTCCTCGCCGGGCGGTTGGAGGTCAATCAGAACTATCTCCGGCTGTAACGAGCGGAAGAGATTTTCAGCGAGAAATATATTCGCGGCCTCGCCAACAATATTTACTCCGTGTAACCGAAGAGATGCCGAAAGTGTGGCGAGTTCAAAGGTATCGCTGTTGATTAATAGGACCCGCGTAGGGTTTACCTGAGTTTCCCACATATAAAATGGTAGATATCAGTTCCCTGCTTTTTCAAGTAGGGATTCCCCTATTTTTTACGCTTCGAACTTATAGCCCAACCCGCGAATGGTTTGGATCAACACTGGATTAGCTGGGTCATCTTCAATCTTGGAGCGCAGACGCTTGATATGCACATCAAGGGTCTTGGTATCGCCGTAATAGTCACCGCCCCATACGCGATCAATGAGCTGTCCGCGAGTTAATACTCGACCGGAATTTCGCATCAAGAACTCGAGAAGCTCAAACTCTTTCAATGGAAGAGGAATCAGCGCACCCTTAACAGTTACTTGATGGCGCTCGATATCCATGCGAATTCCACCCACGCTATGGATTCCAATACTTTCAGAGCTACCTGATTCATCTGATACTCCACGACGAAGAACTGCTTTTATTCGCGCTACGAGTTCGCGCGCGGAATATGGCTTTGTTACATAATCATCTGCCCCGAGTTCTAGGCCAACGACCTTATCGACTTCAGAATCCTTTGCAGTCAACATAATGATCGGGATATTTGAACTGGTACGGATTGTGCGGCAGACATCAATTCCTGAAATCTCAGGAATCATGAGGTCGAGCAGAACTAGGTCAAATTGTTCCTCATTAAATGCAGCAATACCCTGTTTACCTGTCTCGCTTACTCTCGTTTCAAACCCCTCTTTTTCGAGAAGGAAACTAAGTGCCTCTGAAAATGAAATTTCATCTTCGATGATCAATATCTTGGTCATTCTTGAGTTTCTCCTGGCGATTGATTGATGGGTAGGCGAAGTGCGAAAGTGGAACCTACGTTGGGTGCACTCCACACAGTGATGTCGCCACCATGTTTTGTGGCAACGTGTTTAACGATAGAAAGTCCAAGCCCTGTGCCACCTGTTTCGCGTGAACGAGCAGGGTCAACTCGGTAGAAGCGCTCAAAGATTCGCTCTAGATCAGATTCAGGAATTCCGATGCCTTGATCAGCGACAGAGATTGTGACGATATCGTCCTGCAGGCTTGTTGAGACAGATACTTTGGTATTTGGTGGTGAGTAATTTATGGCATTTTCAATCAGATTGTTTATCGCCATCAAGAGCTGATCGCGATCGCCAAAGACGGTGACTGCGACATCAGTAGATACTGAAATTCCAATCTGGCGAGCTGTTGATGTTGTTTGGCATTGATCTACCGACTCGGCAATCAAATCATTGATTGACAGCGTTTCTGCCATCTGAAGTGGGTCAGAATCTTGAAGTCGCGAGAGATTGATAATTTCTTGCACAAGCCCCGTCAGCCGCTTTGCTTCCTGTTGCATCCGCGATGCAAATTTTTCTACAGCAGCAGGTTCATCTTTTGCAGACAGGACAGCTTCGCTTAAGAGCGATAGTGCACCGATAGGGGTCTTAAGCTCGTGAGAAATATTTGCAACAAAGTCACGGCGAACCTCATGCACGCGATCTGCTTCGCTCTCGTCACTGAGCAATACAAGGATTTGTAAATCTTTTTCCAGCGAGATTACCTTGACGGTAAGTTCGCGTACACCTTCACCAATAGGACCAAGTGGTACTTCAATTTTTCCGCTCTGCGTTATTCCTGTTCGACGAACCACGCGAATAATTGCGAGAAGTTCAGGACTAAGGAGGCGGCCATCTTTGATGACGTTAAGTTGTTCTACGCCAAGTGATGTGAAGAGTGGAATGTCTCCGGGGGCAAGGAGTAAGACATCTTGATCTAATTGTTCCAGCACATCGAATAAAATAGAGGGGGCTTCGCGACGGGGTGATTCCTCTGTTCGACGGAGCCGCATGTTGTAAGAGTAATGGCAGAAAACGCCTGTTTACCGTGCGTTCATACCGATGATTTCCATTATTCACCGAACCCCCCTATTTTTGCCCCATGGCACTTATTCGTTCGGTCTTCCAAGAAGAGCTTGATGGCGTATCGCAATCACTGGTTGATCTAGCGAGCATGGTTACCGACTCAATGAGGAAGGCGACTGAGGCCCTTCTCGGTGCCGAACTTCGCCTCGCTGAAGACGTCATCTCTGCGGATGAGAAAATTGATAATTACCAGCACGAACTCGATAGCCGCATCATCGACATTATTGCGCGTCAGCAACCTGTTGCATCAGATCTTCGCGCGCTGATTACTGCTCTTCGCATGAGCGCTGACCTCGAGCGGATGGGCGATCTTTCGCACCATATTGCAAAGATTGCGCGACTTCGCCACCCAGAGTCCGCGGTTCCCCAGGATCTCCACGACATTGTTCGTCATTTGGGCGATGCAGCATGCAAGATTTCAGAAAAAGTTGGAACCGTTATTGAGACACGTAACACTGTGATGGCTCTTGAGTTAGAGAAGGACGATGACGTTATCGACACTCTGCACCGCGAATTAATCGGTAAGTTGACTGATAGTTCATGGGACAAAGGCATCGCTTCTGCTATTGATATCACTCTTCTTGGTCGTTACTACGAGCGCTTTGCAGACCATGCAGTATCAGTTTCGCGCCGCGTGTACTTCTTGGTCACTGGAGAATTCGCCCAAGCCTAATCTTTGACATATCTCGCACCTGAAGTAGAGTCGTGGGCATGACATACACACCCTCACCAGCAGATAAATTTACCTTCGGTCTTTGGACTGTCGGTTGGCAAGCGCGCGATCCGTTCGGAGATCCCACACGTGAGGCTCTTGATCCAGTTCGCACAGTCAATGAACTCGCAGCGCGCGGCGCGTACGGTGTGACATTCCACGATGATGACCTTTTCCCATTTGGCTCCGATGATTCAACTCGTCAAGGACATATTGATCGCTTCAAGAAGGCTCTCGCTGAGACTGGAATGAAAGTTCCGATGGCTACAACTAATCTCTTTAGCCATCCCGTATTTAAAGATGGTGCATTAACGAGCAATGATCGCGATATTCGCCGCTTTGCAATTCGTAAAGTAATGCGCAATATTGATTTAGCAGTTGACCTGGGTGCAAAGATTTATGTCTGCTGGGGAGGACGCGAAGGCGCAGAGTCAGAGAGCTCAAAGGATGCCTACGTCGCACTCGAACGTTACGCCGAGGGATTTAACATCCTTGGCCAGTACGTCATTGATAAGGGTTATGACATTAAGTTTGCCATTGAACCTAAGCCAAATGAGCCACGCGGTGATATCTTCTTGCCAACCATTGGCCATGCACTTGGATTTATCCAGATGCTTGATCACCCAGAGATGGTGGGTCTCAATCCTGAAGTTGGCCACGAACAGATGGCTAACCTCAACTTTGTCCACGGAATTGCGCAAGCGCTGTGGCAGAAGAAGTTATTCCATATCGATCTCAATGGTCAGCGCGGTCCAAAGTATGACCAAGATTTCGTCTTCGGTCATGGCGATGTAAAGAGCGCCTTCTTCCTCGTTGATCTGCTCGAGCGTTATGGATATGCCGGCCCCAAGCACTTCGATTACAAGCCTGTGCGCACCGATGGCGATTCTGGTGTCTGGGCATCTGCAACATCGAATATGCGTATGTACTTGGTTCTTAAGGAGCGCGCAGCTGCATTCCGCAAGGATCCACGTGTTATCGCTGCCATGAAGGATTCAAATATTCCTGGACTTTCTGAGCCAACACTTGCACAAGGTGAAAGTTGGAAAGATCTTGCAAAGGATTCATTCGATGCAGATGTGGCCGGAAAACGAGGATATGGATATGAAATCCTCGACCAACTCGCTATGGAGCATTTGATGGGTGTAACTGACTAATAATCATTAGACTCTCGATATGCGTTTGGGAGTTCTTGATGTTGGTTCCAACACCATTCATCTACAGGTAGTTGATGCGCACCTTGGTGCGCCGCCAATTCCAAACTCTTCTCACAAATCAATTATTAAACTCACCGAGTATCTCGATGAATCTGGTGCAATCACTTCACTCGGCATTGATCGTATTACGGCATCTATCTCAAGTAATTTGAGTGATTCTGCACATCTTAATATTGATGAGCTTTTAGCATTTGCCACATCTGCAATACGTGAGGCGGTAAATTCTGATGACGTTATTGCGCATGTCAATAAGAAGTGTGGGATCGAATTACAGGTTCTCAGTGGAGAAGAAGAGGCGCGCTTTACCTTCTTAGCAGCGCGTAGATGGCTGGGCTGGTCTGCAGGAGATCTCTTAGTCTTAGATATCGGTGGAGGCTCACTCGAGATCGCGCGCGGGGCTGATGAGAACCCTGCTTTTAAGGTCTCGTTACAACTAGGTGCTGGACGCTTAACCCGTAAATTTCTCAAGGGAGATCCATTCACTACTAAGTCGCTGAAGTCGCTAGAAGAACATTTGGAAGAGGCCATTTCTCCTCTTGCGCAATCGCTCTCAACTTTTGAAAAAGATAACGCTGCCGGAACAAGTAAGACATTTAGAACGCTCGCAAAAATATCTCAGACTATGTTTCCAAAGCTTGGACAGCACTTGACGCTTGAAGCGCTTGAAGAGATGGTGCCAAAATTGCAGGCCCTTGATATCGATGGACGTCATGCGCTTCCAGCTGTCTCAACAGAGCGCGCACCTCAGATAGTTGCGGGCTCTATGGTTGCGCGACAGTTGATGCGAACACTAGAGTTGAAAGAGATTCGCATCTGCCCGTGGGCTTTGCGCGAAGGCATTGTTCTGCACAGATTGGACTGGATCGAGCGTTAGTGAGAAATGCTTAGGTAATCCAAGCCCACGATTTCACCTTTAACGCGGTGAACAATCCAGGCGTCCCCTGGTTCGAGCTTGATTAAATCCTTATTCTTAAGCTTTGTATTGAGAATTCCACGGAGCATCGTTGGAATTACCGGATTATGGCTACAGATCAGAATGTTCTTCTCATCCTGTTTTAAAGCATTAGCGAACGCCACAGCGCGGCTTGGGTCTTCTTCAAAAGTCTCCTCATTCAGGCTCGGAACCGCCGTGATTGATAAGCCACGAGCATGTGCCAATGGAGTAACAGTCTGCACACATCGAGTGTAATCAGATGTGTAAACCTCATCGATGGCAAATGGTTCAAGATGCTTGATAAGCAATTGCGCTTGATCAAAACCGACTTCATTCAGAGTCCGCTGCGAATCTGGTTCATCCCAGTCTCCTCGCTCTAGCGCTTTGGTATGGCGAAGAATAATGAGAGTGTCTGTACGTTGCTCTTGTGCTTGGAAATTTGCAATCATTTCTCTATCAGATTGATAAGTAGAAAGTTCAATCGCTTCTTCACATGGCATCCAGCGAAGTTGATCTACTTCTTCGTTAGCGATGAAGGTACTTGCATTAAGCGCACAATGAGCGGCCCAGAAAATTACACGCTTACGCTGGTCATTTTCTTCATACTCAACTGATCCTAATTGGCGAGTGAAGCTTGCTTTAATTCCCGTCTCTTCAACTAACTCACGATATGCACATTGCAGCGCAGTCTCACCTTGTTCAATCTTTCCCTTAGGCAGAGTCCAATCGTCATATCGCGGGCGATGGATGAGAGCAATTTCGATTGTACGCTCTTGAGTTTCCCGCCAGAGAAGTGCACCGGCTGCTCTCATCATGCGCGGTTGTGCTTATCGATAAAGTGATCTTGGAAGTTCACGAGATAATTACCATCGACATCTTTGATACGGCGAACCCATTGGTTTTCATCATCAAGTTTCCATGTCGAGTAAGAGTCAGAAATTGAATCATCGAGAATTCCCTGAAGTCTTCTCTTGTGCTTTTCAGATTCAATACGGACAAGAGATTCAACTCGGCGATCGAGATTACGTTGCATCATGTCAGCGCTCCCGATGAAGTAATCCTCGGCGCCATCATTGCGGAAGTAGTAAATACGTGAGTGCTCAAGGAAGCGACCAAGGATTGAGCGCACCTTAATATTTTCACGACGAGCGGGAGTGTTAAGCTGCAAGGAACAAATTCCACGGACAACTATTTCGACCTTAACACCAGCATCAGCTGCTTCATAGATTGCACTGACCATTTCTTCATCAAGAAGAGAGTTGAGCTTGAGTCGAATCCAGGCTGGTTTACCATCGAGATGGTTCTTGGTTTCTCGTGAGATACGCATCAGCAAGCTTTTGCGAAGGCTGTGAGGTGCAACAAGAAGTCTCGAGTAATCATGCTTTGTGGAGTGCCCAGAGAGTTCATTAAAGAGTCGAGATAGATCTTCACCGAGATCAGGGTCGGCGCTAAGAATTCCCAGATCGTCGTAAAAGCGAGCAGTCTTCGGATTGTAATTTCCTGTGCCAACGTGGCTATAGCGGCGAAGAGTGTCGCCTTCTTCTCGCACTACGAGAGATAACTTGGCGTGCGTCTTAAGTCCCATCAGGCCGTAGACAACGTGCACACCGACTTCTTCAAGTTTGCGCGCCCATCGCACATTGGCCATCTCATCAAAGCGGGCACGGATTTCAATAACAGCCAGAACCTGCTTGCCTGCCTCAGCAGCTTCAATAAGTGCTTCCACAATGGGTGAATCACCCGACGTGCGATACAGAGTCTGTTTAATCGCAAGCACGTGAGGATCTTGAGCTGCATTTTCTAGGAACTTCACAACGGAGGAGGTAAAGGATTGATATGGGTGGTGGAGCAAGATCTCACCTTTGCGTAAAGCTGCAAAGTAGGAATCTGGAGAATTTGAATCCACATCACGCAACTCGGGGGCAGTCTCGCTTCTAAATGGTGCGTACTTCAACTGCGGAAAGTCGAGATCTGCAATCTGATTCAGGCTTCGTAAATCAAGAGGACTGTCATATTTGATGACATCATGTGGTTCGATTTGAAGCTCGTCCATCAACTCGTTAAGAACATGAGTATTGATGATCTTGTCGACCTCGAGGCGTACTGGTGGACCGAAGCGGCGTCGAGTGAGTTCTTTCTGCATTGTTTCGAGAATGTCATCGGTCTCGTCTTCATCAAGATCGAGATCTTGGTTACGGGTAACACGGAAAAAGAAATGGTCTTTTAGAGTAACGCCTGGGAATAGCTCTGCAAGGTGTTCAGCAATGAGCTCATCAATAAGTACAAATCTAAATTTTGATTCGTCAGATGTGCGAATAAATCTAGGTAAGTTTGTTGGAACTTTTACTCGGGCGAAGCTAATGTCGTAATCCTCGCTGGATTCAATGTTGATGCCGACATTCAGCGATAGGCCCGAGATATACGGGAATGGGTGAGATGGATCCACAACCAATGGAGTGAGAACAGGGAAAATTCTCTTGTTGTAGTAATCCTTCAAGTGATCACGTTCGTCTTGGGTGATTTCGTTTATCTTAAGAAATTCAATACCGTGCTGAGCAAGTTCGGGGATGATTACATCTTGGAAACGGTCAGCCTGAATTTTTACAAGTTCTTGAGTACGGTGAAGAACGATCTTCAATAGCTCCTTCGGTGTATATCCAGCGCTATTGGGAGCGGTAACCCCACGCTCAATCTTTGATTTGAGAGAAGCGACCCGCACCATGAAAAATTCATCGAGGTTTGACGAGAAGATAGCGAGGAAGCGAACTCGTTCCAGAAGGGGAATAGTGGGATCTTCAGTGAGTTCGAGAACGCGAGTGTCGAAGTCGAGCCAGGTGAGCTCTCGATCTTGGAAATTCGAGATTTGATTCTTCACTGTCTAATCTTGGCGCAGATGGGTGAATAACAGGTAATCGGTGTATGAACATGGGCCGGAAACAGTGAGGCGGGTCGGGCTCGAACCGACGACGACCGAATTATGAGTTCGGGGCTCTAACCAACTGAGCTACCGCCTCGTCGTGGTCAATCTTAAGGGGTTGCTCATTAAGATAACGCCATGATTCATCTCAGTCAGGCGCGTTCTTCTATTATTTTTGAGCACGATGGAGATTCACTTGCCGTTCTGTATTGGGGCAAGAAGCTAGGCGCAATCAATGAGAAATCTGCAGAGGCAATCAGATCCGCACTTTCCAAGCCTCACTTTCACGGTGGTCTTGATGTCGCGCCGGGTAATTTGATTCTGCGTGAACATTCACATGGATGGATAGGACATCCCGCACTGCGCGGTCATCGCGGGGGAGTTAGCGCATCGAATGCATTTACCGTAAAGAGTGCGGTACAAAAAGAGCAATCAATGGTTGCGGTTTTTGTCGATGTAATTGCAGGGCTAGAAATTGAGATTACCTACACGCTCACCCCATCGGATGTTTTATTAATGGATGCGAAAGTCACAAATACTGCAGAGGGTGATTATTTCCTTGATCACTTCTTGTATTGGCTTCCACTTGCTGAACAAGCAGATGAAGTTCTAGATTTTTATGGGCACTGGACAAAAGAGCGTCAACCGCAGCGTCGCTCAATCGATTACGGACTCATCACTCGCGAAGGTTTCGAAGGTCGCTCCGGACATGATTACACCATTACGCAGGTTGCGCTTAATCACGCGACAGGGTTTAGACATGGCGAGGCATGGTCACTTGCGATGGCCTGGAGCGGTAACAATATTCATCATGTCGAGCGTTTGATTGATGGACATAAATCAATTGGTGCGGGTGAGTATTTATTGCCAGGCGAAGTAATTTTGAAGAAGGGCGAGAGCTATAGCGCTCCTCGTGCGATTGCATCCTTTAGCGATCGTGGCCTTGATGGTTTAACAAATAATCACTATTCATGGATTCGTGCGCGCAAGAACCACATTACAAAGGTGCGCCCTCGTCCATTAACGTTAAATATGTGGGAGGCGGTCTACTTCAATCACAATGAAGAAGGCATCCGAAATATGGTTGATAAGGCAGCGCAAATCGGTGTTGAGCGCGTTGTCTTAGATGATGGTTGGTTTGGTTCGCGTCGCAATGACCGCGCAGGTTTAGGTGACTGGGTTGTATCGAAGGATGCATGGCCGAATGGCTTAGATCCCATCATCAAGTACATCAACGATAAGGGCATTGAATTCGGTCTCTGGTTTGAGGGCGAGATGGTGAACCGTGATTCAGATTTATATCGCGCGCACCCCGATTGGATTCTGCAAGAACCGGGTCGCTTGCCGATTGAAGGTCGTTGGCAGCAGGTATTGGATCTTACAAAAGAGGGTGCGTACAACCACGTCCTCAACCAAGTTGATGCTGTCTTAAGCGCACATAACATCGCCTACATTAAGTGGGATCACAATCGACATTTAACAGATCCGATTTCAGATGGTCGCCCTGTTGTTCGTGAACAGACGGAGGCGATTTATCGCATGTTCGATGAACTAAAGAAGCGTCATCCGGGACTGGAAATTGAATCATGTTCATCTGGTGGTGGACGTATCGATCTTGGAATGATCGAACATGCAGATCGCTTCTGGACCTCAGATCAGAACGATCCACTAGAACGTCAGCAGATTCAGCGTTGGACAGGTTTGGTAATTCCGCCAGAGTTCCTCGGCACCCACATTGGACCAACTGTGGGGCATCAAATGAACCGCACACATTCAGTTTCGTTCCGCGCACTCAACGCACTCTTTGGTCATGCAGGTATCGAATGGGATATCACAGAGGCGGATGTGCATGAGACTGAAGTACTTAAGGCATATGTGGCTTTCTATAAGAAGCATCGCGACTTGCTGCACTCAGGCACAGTTGTGCGCAGTGATGAAATCGTTGGCAATGCCCAGTTATATGGAACGGTTGCACTCGATAAGAAAGAAGCAATCTTCACCTATATGCAGCTAACTTCACTCGATAACTTCGGTCCGCTTCTGACTACATTTGACGGTCTTGATAAGGAGACTCTCTACCAAGTCACAGTTATTGAAAACTTGAGCGCAGTTGAATTTACGCAGAAGCGCGCACCAGGCTGGTGGCCAACCCTCGCATTAACAGGAGATCAGCTTGCTCACATCGGGCTACAACTACCTGTCTTAAAACCTGAATCAGGGTTGTTGTTCCATATGCGCGCTCTTTAGGAGTAGCATGCTTTTAAATCAAGTCAACGTCGACTATCGGAGTTAAAAGTGCTTGTCGGTATTCCCAAAGAAGTTAAGAACAATGAATTTCGTGTCTCGACCACACCTGCAGGAGTTCACTCTCTTGTCATTGCGGGTCACACCGTCTTCGTCGAAAAAGGTGCGGGCGTTGGCTCATCAATCACTGATGCTGAATATGTAAAAGCGGGAGCCACAATTCTCGATTCCGCCGATGAAGTATGGGCGAAATCCGAGATGATCATTAAGGTGAAAGAACCTGTCGCTGAGGAATATCACCGCATGCGCAAGGGCCAGATTCTCTTTACCTACCTGCACTTGGCAGCATCACGCGAATGCACAGACGCCCTGGTTAAATCAGGAATCACTGCGATTGCATATGAAACCGTTGAAGTAAACCGTTTTCTTCCACTGCTGGCACCGATGTCAGAAGTTGCAGGGCGTATGTCGATTCAAGTAGGTGCGGCAGCTTTGCAACGCCCCAACGGTGGCCGTGGAATTTTGCTCGGGGGAGTACCGGGAGTTGCACCAGGCAAAGTTGTGATTTTAGGTGGAGGTAGCGTTGGTGTGTCAGCAGCCGCCATGGCAATTGGTCTGCGCGCAGATGTCACGTTGCTTGATATCAATCTGAAGCGCCTTGTTGAAATTGATGAGATGTTCCATGGTCAAGTAAAGACTGTCGCATCCTCTGCCTTTGCAATTGAAGAATATTGCACGCAAGCTGATTTAGTTATTGGTGGCGTCCTGATTCCAGGAGCTGCTGCGCCTAAATTGGTAACGGATGCCATGGTTGCCAAGATGAAGCCAGGTTCAGTATTAGTCGATGTCGCCATCGATCAAGGGGGTTGCTTTGAAGGATCCCACGCAACAACGCATGCTGATCCAACATATAAAGTTCATAATTCGCTCTATTACTGTGTAGCAAATATGCCAGGCGCAGTTCCGGCAACGTCGACTGCGGCGCTTTCCAACGCCACACTTAAATATTCATTGGCACTTGCCAACAAGGGTTGGCAACAGGCCATGGCAGATGATGCAGGACTTGCTGCAGGTCTCAATGTGAAAGATGGAAAAATTACCTACGCAGCTGTAGCTGCTGCTCATGGATAAAGTTTTAGTGACGTTGCATCCCGCGACGGCCCCAGAACTCCCATAAACCCATCACGCTAAGAACGAGTGCGAATCCGAAGAGTAAATCTTCTAGAGGTGCTGCACAGATTCTGAAACCAATAATTGCATCGGGGTTATACATCACGATATTGCGCGATGTGAGCCACCAATTAGTAAGTAATTGAAAAGGCAGGATGATTGCGTAAGAAGTCCAGAATGCGGCCCGCGTGAGCATTGAATTTTTAAAGAGGAAAAGGTCGATAACGACCGAGATGCTAAAGGCTGCAATTGCGATATCCGAATAAATCATTCGCCAAACTCGCCTTTGCGCCAATGAGGTTTTACAGTTGTGACACCTTCAATAGTCAGAATTGCAGCAAGTGGAACGACAATGAAGAAGAGGTACTCCTCGAGTGGAATCTGAAATGGCCCCACAATTCCAAGCATCTGCGAACGGTCAAAGAACCAGTGGCCTCGTGCAATCGCATAGGCATCCCAGATAAGAAAGAGAAGGCTGATGGGCAGAATGCTAAGTGCCGCTCTTTTGATGCGACGCAGTACACCTGTTTTAAGAACAATCTCTAGCCAGCCAGATCCGATGAGGGTAAAGATCAACATACCCATATAGGACCAATGTTTCATGGCTGCATTTTCGCATAGAAGCGAGAGAAAATTGCTACTGTGACGTTTATGGACACAGCTAAGTTGAGAGTCTTCTCCAATGTGCGTATCTTCTCAAATATCTGTGTCGCAATCACGATTGCCCTCACAATTATCTTCTCTTCCTGGTTTGGTTCGGATTCTCTCAATTGGCAGGTTGCACTTGCGGTAGTTGCGTTAGCGATTGGCATTCCTCATGGCGCCCTGGATCATTTGGTGACGCTGCCAAAATCTAAACCGCTTGTTATGGCGCTCTTTATCGCACTCTATGTCGCAATTGCAGTGGCTGCTATCTGGGCAATCTTGCAATGGAATATGTGGGGATTTATCGCGGTGGTCATCATGAGCGCAACTCATTTTGGTATTGGAGATAGCGCATTTATCTCCGAGCTTGATCGTCTCCACCATCGGGAAGGCAAATCGCTACCAGTGTGGGCATATGCCAGTGCAGCAGGATTGCTGCCAGTGGTAATTCCGCTCGTCAATAGCCGTAGTACTGAAGCGTTGATAAAGGTCAATTCGCATTTAGTTAACTGGCACCATGGATATACATCTGAGATTCAAATTTTTATTGCCATAATTGTGGCTGGTGCTCTTTTAACTCTGCTGCTACGTACGCGTTATCGCGATGCGCTCGATATCGCACTCCTTGCAGCGTTGGCATCGATCGCGCCACCCCTTGTGGCATTTGCTGTCTACTTCGGATGCTGGCACGCCATGCGCCATACAGCGCGACTGACTTCACTCCTTCCTCAATCTCAGGCTGCATATGAGGCAGGAAGATCAAGTCGAGCATTTCTTAACGCAGTAATACCTGGACTTCCAGCTCTTGCAGGGACTCTGATATTTGTAGTCATTCTTGCGGGAGTTTCGAAAGATAATCTGACTGATTCATTTCTCTGGTTGACCTTAGTCACAATCTGGGCGTTGACAGTTCCACACATGATTGTCACAGCCAAACTAGACCGCGCCGCTCTGAAGAAGTAGCCTGTCATTAGTTAGGCTTAGATTTATGTTTAAGAAACTGATAGTTGCGGCAATTTTTATTGCGCAGATAGCACCAGCCCATGCCGCACCGAACTATGTCTTTCCGATAGCTGATTGCGCAGTTCAGTATGCGCATGTTCATCACAACTATCCTGCTACAGATATTTTGACTCCAGCAGGTTGCAAATTTGTATCACCTGTTGCTGGCACCATCGATGAAGTTAATCGCATCGATAGATGGAGCGGTAAGACAAATCTGGGTGCCGATCGCGGAGGACTCTATATATCTGTCATAGGTATAGATGGAGTTCGTTATTACGGATCTCATCTTGGGTCAATTGATGCAGCGATTGAGCCAGGTGTAGTTGTAACTGCCGGACAACTCTTGGGTAAAATTGGAACTTCAGGAGATGCGCGAGGCACAAAGTCGCATCTGCATTTTGGAATTTCGTGGACCACACCTGCAGGTACTTGGTGGGTTCGTCGTGGCGAGGTGTATCCATGGAAATATCTGGATGCTTGGAAGAGTGGGAAAGATTTATCGCCAGCAAAGTCTGTAGCTGCGCTTAAGGTTAAGGTTGGAGAAGTTCCGCCGGTTCCAAAGTATTAAGTAGATATTACAAAGAAAAAAAATAAGGCCCGTTCGATTTCTCGAAACGGGCCTTACTTATAAGTGAAATTAGTTAGCGTTCACTGCGTCTGCCTGAGGACCCTTAGGACCCTGGACAACCTCGAATGAAACTGCCTGACCCTCTTCAAGGGACTTGTAACCGTTTCCTTGGATTGCTGAGTAGTGAACGAAAACA
>Ga0304728_1000796_pt1 | contig 24922 bp, 21 predicted proteins | sample C_130625_MF_Meta_FD_190476 | JGI IMG/M metagenome (GOLD analysis project Ga0304728, IMG submission 190476) | Freshwater microbial communities from Lake Croche, Canada to study carbon cycling - C_130625_MF_MetaG (v2) (version 2) | ecosystem: Environmental > Aquatic > Freshwater > Lake | place... | reverse complement strand
AAAGCTTGATTGATTTGTACGAGATAGCACGCGGATACGATGCATCTTTTATTTCCGCCAAGGCGCAATATGAGGCGAATTTGGCTAAGGCGAATCAGACCTTGGGGGGGATATTGCCGAATATTGCATTGACCAGCTCGGCAACTCGGACAAACATAAGCGTAAGTGCTGACTCAACCGCCACCACCACTGAAAACCGATATGGTGTTTATTCAGCGAACGTGACAATGACACAACCGCTCTATCGTCCTGCCGTATGGGCTACTTATAAGCAAGGCGGTCGTCAACTTCTACAAGCCACCGCGCAATATGAAGCGGCAGAGCAAGAGTTGTTGGTGCGCGTCACACAGACATATTTTGATGTGCTCTCGAGCCAAGACAGTCTTGAATTTGTCAAAGCCCAGAAAAAAGCTGTGGCAGAACAACTCGCTTCTGCCAAACGCAATTTTGAAGTGGGCACAGCAACTATCACTGGCGTGCGTGACGCACAGGCTCGCTATGACCTGACATACGCCCAAGAAATTGCAGCTGAAAACGATTTGCGTATCAAAACCCTATCCCTTGGCTTGGCTATTGGTAGAGCAGATATAAAGGCTAAGCCATTGCGTGACAACTCTAAATTGATAGATCCTCCAAAGGAATCCATGGATACATGGGTGTCGCAATCAGAGGCGATGAGTCCCACGGTTAGGCAGGCGATATTGGCACTTGATGTTGCCAAATTAGAAGTTGATAAGGCCTTTGCTGGTCATCTACCCACATTAGATGGACAAATTGTTTATGGGGGTACGCGTAACTATGGGGGCACTTCAACCAGCCCCACAACCCCCACAGCCAGTAATCATGTTTTAAATCCCTCTGCAAATATTGTGTTAAGCGTTCCCCTTTTTGCCGGCCTCACAACGCAATACAAAATTCGCGAAACCAAAGCCTTAGAAAACAAAGCAGTGTCAGACTTAGACAATGCCAAACGTACCGTTGCCCAAACCACCCGCACAGCTTATTTAGGCTTGATTGCTGGCTTAAGCCAAGTCAAAGCCTACGAAGCTGCAGAGGCTTCAACCCAAAGCGCATTGGACGCCAACAAGTTGGGTTACTCGGTGGGTGTGAACATCAATATTGATGTGTTGAACTCACAGAGCCAGCTCTACCAAACCAAGCGCGATTTAGCCAAGGCGCGTTATGACGTTTTAGTGGGTAACTTGAAACTGCGTCAAGCAGCGGGTACTTTGACGCCGCAAGACTTACAAGAAATCAACCAATTACTCGCGCCTTAATTGGTCTTTTAAATAAGGCTTCAATGCTTGGACGGTGCGCTGGGTAGCACCTTTGTTCTTTTGTGTAAAGGCTAAACACGCCGATACGTAACTGTTTTCATCAGGCCCGGAGCAGACTAATTGCAATGCCGATGTCACGGCTTGCGCCAATTCTTCCACACGAATAGCGGCATCGGCCTCTAGCGCCAACTCAGCTGCCTCTGCAAAATTAAAAGTATGTGGCCCCATGATGACGGGGCAACCACAGGCAGTCGCTTCAATCAGGTTTTGTCCCCCAAGCGGCATAAAGCTTCCGCCCAATAGCGCTACATCTGCCAAACCGAAATAGAGTGACATCTCGCCCATAGAGTCGCCTAGCCAAAGGGTATCTACATTCGCTTCGTCTATTTGTTCAGGGCCATCTACCCATTCGCTTCGACGCGAAAGTTTCCAACCTCTGCTCACAATCGCTTGCGCTACGGCATCAAATCGTTGTGGATGTCTCGGCACCACCAACCAATGGACTGCATGCACATGCTCTTGACTATCGATTGGGTTCTCTTTCAATGCTTGTAATGCGTCTAGCCACAAGTCTTCTTCGCCCTCACGCGAGCTAGCTAACAAAACTACCGGACGGGTAAAGTTTCTGCTCCATAACAAGGCTTGCGCTAGCAAAACTGAATTTGGTTGGGCGTCGAATTTCACATTGCCCACTACCTCCATCACCGGCGCACCTAAAAGTTCTAAGCGCTTGGCATCATCGGGGGTTTGTGCCCATACTCCGTTGAGTCCTGCGTATGCGGGGCGCGATAACCATGCGAGTCGTTGCGCACTCAGCATACTTTTTTCACTCATGCGGGCATTGACTAACACCATGGGAATATTGGCATGCTTGCATTGGGCCACCCAGTTGGGCCACACCTCTGTTTCTAGCACCACAGCCAAACGTGGTTGAAAGTGTTGGAGAAATTTCTGCACGATGGTTGGCGTATCCCATGGTTGCCAAACTTGTTCGTCGTCTTCTTTCAAAAGAGTTGCGCCTAAGGCGCGACCCGTGGCAGTGCCATGGGTCAAGACAATGCGTATATTGGGATATTCAGCACGCAAGGCATGTAGCAAAACTTCTGCTGCACGCGTTTCACCTAAAGAAACTGCATGCACCCAAATGCAAGTCTTAGCAGGTTTATTTTTGTGGTTTGGCGTATTTAATGCATCTGTGTAAATTCCAAATCGCTCTTCTATATGTTCTAGATAGCCCGGCTCTTTTAATCCACGCCTAAGCAACTTGCTACGTAACAGCGGCTGAATCATCCACATCAACCCAGAGTACAAACCGTGTATCACGCTATGCACTCCTGCCAGAGCGACCACACTGCATCAACCGAAGGTGTTGGGAAATCCACCACGCTGCGTTGGCGCATTTTTTCATTAGCGTTACCAATAGGCCCTGTGCGCCATGCAGTGTCGAAGTTATAAATTTGCACATGCGGCAAATTCAAAGCTACAGCAATATGGCTTAAGCCAGTATCGACCCCTATCACGCCTGCTGTAGGGGCCATGGCTTGCATCAAGTTTTCAAGGGACATGCGTGGCCACACTTGCGCGCCTGGAATCATTTCTGCCATGGCGACGCTGCGCAAACGCTCTTCTTCATTGCCGTGCGGTAAGACGATTTGGTAGCCAGCATTTGACAAACGCAAACCGAGTTCATGCCAGTTTGCTAAAGGCCACTCTTTATCAGTACGGGAGGTGCCATGGACAAACACCACTAGATTTTTATCGCTATGCACGGTCTGTTGGTGTTTAACTATGGCGTCTTGCAATGCTTCGAGTTTATCGATTGCATGTGTATTTTTTGATGGACTCAAACCGTATTGCAATATTGCTGGCACTTCATATTTAAGTGCCTTAGCGCAGAGTAAGCGGCCACGCGTCATGGCATGGATATGCGGTTCTAATTCAATGGCAACGTTTGCCGCCCAGCGCGTAGGACGCTCATACGCCGAACCATCGGTTGCATTGGCCATGGCGTAACGTTTACCTTTATGTGAAGTACGCGCTAACCAAGACACCAATGCAGATTTGGTTAAGCCTTGCAAATCGATGATGGCGTCATATCGCTCTTGATGCAACTCAGCCAAGAAAGTACGCCAAGCCACTCGCGTGTCTTGAGACCAGATATCTTTTCGCCAATGGCGAAGATCACAAGCAATCACACGGTGCACAGCAGAGCACGCATTAACAATAGGTGCAAAACTAGGTTCTACGACCCAATCAATTTGCGCATTTTGGAATCTAGCCTGAATATCCATGGCAGCCGGAAAGGTATGCACCACATCGCCCAAGGACGAAAGCTTCACCACCAAAACCCGAAGGGGTGCAGTGACAGGTTCAAGCTTCAATGCGCGGCCTCTTGAAATTGCGCATCGGGCTTGACCGTGCGCAATAAGACCAACATGTCTTTCTCAATGCGTGACAAGGCTTCTGGCGTATGGCCTTCGAAGCGCAAAACCAGAACGGGCGTGGTGTTCGAAGCACGGATCAAACCAAAACCGTCCACCCAGTCAATACGCAAACCGTCAATCGCGCAGACCACAGGCTTGAAGGCGAGCGATGGCAAATTGCCAGTCGCAACCAAGTTCAGCAATGCAGCACTCACACGGTGAGGTTCGCCTTCTGCACAAGCGACGTTTAGCTCAGGCGTTGAAAAACTAGTCGGCAAGGCGTTTAGTACAACACTCGCATCAGCGCTTTTACTAACGATCTCTAACAAACGGCAACCCGCATAGGTGCCGTCGTCAAAACCAAACCAGCGCTCTTTGAAAAAGATATGACCGCTCATCTCTCCACCCAATGGGGAGTTGATTTCTTTCATCTTGGCTTTGATCAAGGAATGACCTGTTTTGAACATCAAGGGTTCGCCACCCGACTCTTTAATGGCAGGACCTAAGCGTTGCGAGCACTTCACATCAAACACAATCGTTCCGCCCGGCACACGCGACAGCACATCTTGCGCGAACAATGCCATTTGGCGATCAGGGAAAATGATGTTGCCGTTTTTGGTCACGATGCCTAAACGATCACCATCACCATCGAAGGCCAAACCTATTTCAGCATCGCTATTTTTCAATGCATGCAATAGATCTTGTAAGTTATCAAGTTTGCTGGGGTCTGGATGGTGATTGGGGAAATTGCCATCCACTTCACTGAATAACTCGATCACCTCGCAACCAATTGCACGAAATATGAATGGGGCGGTAGCTCCTGCAATGCCGTTGCCGCAATCCACAACGATTTTCATGGGGCGCTTCATGTGGATATCACTCACGATGCGCGATTGGTAATCAGCGGTCACATCTACTTGCTTCACGCTTCCACCCGCTTTCAACACCCAAGTTTCATTTTGCATGATAGTGCGCAAGACTTGGATTTCATCGCCATAAATCGCACGGCTACCCAACACCATTTTGAAACCGTTGTAGTCTTTTGGGTTATGGCTTCCTGTGACTTGTATGCCACTGGCGCACAAGGTGCTTGCAGCAAAGTACAACATGGGGGTGGTGACTGCGCCAATATCGATAACCTGAACGCCCGCTTCCACCAACCCGCGCATCAAGGCTTGCGACAAAGCAGGGCCGCTGAGTCGCCCATCTCGCCCAACCGCCACCACTGTTTCGCCATGGGCCGCAGCATGCGTGCCAAATGCGTGGCCGAGATGGTAGGCAACTTCCTCAGTCAACGTGGAAGGTACAACACCACGTATGTCGTAAGCTTTGAATATAGAAGGATTAACTTGCATCCTCTAATTTTAGGTGGCATTTCGCTGACACTGAAGCGACCCTAAATGCAGGCACGCATACCTTGATACTCTCTATGATGCAGAGCATCAAGAGCCACTTTAGTTGTTCTACTTCTCAATTTAAAACACTCTTCGCCATGAACTTTCCGACCTCTACCGTCTACACCAAAATGACCAGTCCGCTAGGCGCAGTCATCTTGTCGGCAACGGATTTCGGGCTATCAGGTATTTGGTTTGATGGACAAAAGCATTTACCGCCCTTTAATGGTTGGCAAGCTTCCTCGAACAATGCTTATTTGTTAAAAGCACAAGATTCACTGCACGCCTATTTCGACAAACAAACCAAGCGTTTTGAAATATCACTAGATTTACACGCTGGCACTGCGTTTCAACAACAAGTGTGGCTGGCCTTGTTAAAAATCCCATACGGTAGAACCGTTACCTACAACCAAATCAGCCAATACATAGGCGCACCCAATTCGGTTCGCGCTGTAGCTGGTGCTGTCGGTCGTAATCCCCTGAGCATCATGGTGCCATGTCACCGCGTGATTGGAAGCAACGGCACTCTTACAGGCTATGCAGGCGGGCTTGATCGCAAATTGGCTTTGCTCACTTTAGAAGGCGCCGCCACTTAATGGACAAGCAAGTGCATTGATTGGATTGACAATTTTTTCTTAATTTCATTTTTAAATTTTCTAGTTTTTTAGGAGTTCACCTTGCTTATAGCCACTTATCGCCATAACAATACCCGCCTCGTCGGCCGCGTTTCATCGGACGGCTTGCACGTTCAAGCCTTTGAGGTCAGTGCTGACATTGCACATTACGGCGCATTGCGCTTGCTTGAAACTGTAGTGGCGGGTGGCCAATGGCCTGCCGTCTCTAGCCAACAAGTTGCCGTCAGCGACGTACACCTTGAGGCACCTATGCCTGTGCCTAGACGCAACATCTGGTGCGTAGGTCGCAATTACCTTGAGCATGCTAAAGAGTTATCAACCTCGGTATTCAAAGATAGCAACACCAACACGCAAGCTTGGCCTATTGTTTTCACCAAAGTGCCAGAGTGCGTTGTCGGCCCGTTCGACGCAGTGCATTTACCTGGTGCGCAAGTATCTGAACAAATTGACTACGAAGCCGAACTCGCCGTCATCATTGGAAAAGGCGGCAAAAACATCACGGCCGCAGACGCCATGCAACATGTTTTCGGCTACACCATCGTCAACGATGTGACTGCACGCGATGTGCAGATGCGCCACCAACAATGGGATATGGGCAAATCCTTCGATACGTTCTGCCCTATGGGTCCTTGGATGGTCACAGCAGATGAACTAGATGGCACGCACACGCGTGTGCGTTGCGTTGTCAATGGCGAGCAACGCCAAGACGGGCCTACCGAGAATATGATTTTTGATATTCCTACTTTGATAGAAACTATTTCTCGCGGCATCACGCTTTTTCCTGGCGACATCATCGCAACCGGAACGCCAGCTGGCGTAGGCATGGGGCTCAAGCCTCCACGCTACTTAAAAGCGGGTGATGTGGTTCGGGTGGAGATTGAGGGTATTGGGCATATTGAAAACAAGTTTGTCTAAACAACTTATACAGATAGACGTGTTCGTGCTCATCGCGAGCACAATTAACTTGCCTAACATTATTTGAAAAATCAGGAGACAACCATGGCGCACTCAACTTCTTTACAAAGAACTTTTCTTCCAAATTTCCCAGCTGTTGATCAAAGCTTGCGATTTGTCGTTCTTTTGTCTGCAAGCTTGTTGCTCATTACGCCAAGCTTTGCACAAGAAGACTATCCCAACAAAACCATCACCATGGTGGTTCCATTCCCGCCGGGTGGAGTAGCGGATGTTGTGGGGCGTCCTGTTGCAGAAGCCATGGGTCGATACCTCAAGCAAACCGTCATCATCGAAAACAAAGGTGGCGCAGGCGGTGGCATAGGTATGGCTCAGGTCGCCAAGTCCAAAGCAGATGGCTATAGCGTTTTGATGGCCCTGTCTTCTATTGTTGTCCTCCCCGAAGCAGACAAAGTGTTGCAACGCAACCCGATGTTTCAGTTGGATCAACTCAAACCCATTGCCCGGTTTACTGCAGACCCCACTGTGCTTGTCGTTCGCGCTGATAGCCCTTGGAAAACCTATGCTGAATTCGTGGCTTATGTCAAAGCCAATCCAGCGAAAGTTTCATTTGGCTCTTCTGGCAACTACGGCACCATGCACGTACCGATGGAGCAACTCAAAGCAGCCACATCTACCTTTATGCTGCACGTACCTTATACCGGCGCAGCCCCCGCCGTGATGGGCCTGCTAGCAGGGCAAATTGAAGCGCTATCCACAGGCCCTGCCAGCGTGGTGCAGCAAATCAAAGCTGGCAAATTGCGCGCGTTGGCACATTGGGGCGATGGGCGCTTGAGTAGCTTGCCCGATGTACCCGGTTTGAAAGAGTTGGGCGTACCGATTGCATACGCGCAGTGGTCTGGTTTATTTGTTCCATCCAATACACCTGCTCAAGTAGTAGAAAAACTCCGCCAAGCCGCTAAGTTTGCAGCGCAAGATGCGCGCGCTAATCAAGCATTGGCAGCAGCTGGCACTTCGTTCATGTTTCAAGACTCACCTGAGTTTGAGCGTTATGTCACGGGGGATGCGAAGGATATGGCGAAGTTGGTGCAGCGGATTGGGAAGGTGGACTGAACAACAAAAAACGCCCCGAAAGGGGCGTTTTTTTCTAACTAATGGCGGAGTGGACGGGGCTCGAACCCGCGACCCCCGGCGTGACAGGCCGGTATTCTAACCAACTGAACTACCACTCCGCGTGGTTGCTACGTTTGACGCAGTGCTTGTGGCACTTTGTCCAAGTGTTGCAAAACTTGGCGACCCTACGGGGATTCGAACCCCGGTACTCACCGTGAAAGGGTGATGTCCTAGGCCTCTAGACGATAGGGTCATAACCTGTGGACTAATCCGTTCCCGACGCCTTGTGTGGTGGAGGTAAGCGGGATCGAACCGCTGACCTCTTGCATGCCATGCAAGCGCTCTCCCAGCTGAGCTATACCCCCATTTGGGTGTCGAGCCCGCTAGTATAACCAACTTTTACAGAGTAGCCAATCGCTCGAGGGCTTTCTCTCTGCCGCACAGATACAAAACTTTGTCTAGTGACGGCGTTTGCGGCGTTCCCATGACCAACACGCGCACGGGCATGGCTAACGCTGGCATTTTTAAGCCAGTAGCTGCCAACACTTCTTTGATCGTCGACGCAATCGTTGCAACGCTCCATTCGCAACTTGCCAATGCGGTGCGCAAAGCTTGCACAGCAGGCTTTACTTGTGGCGTGACATGCTTGGTTACATCTTCTTCTTTTGGATGTACTTCACCATAAAACAAAGCAATCCATTCGGCCAAGGCCACCAAGGTATCGCACCGGTCTTTGAGCAAGCCACACAACTCGCTCAAACGATGATCAGCAACCACGCCAAGTTTTGATAAATGTGGAACCACCAAAGGCGCTAGCGCATCGTCTGCCAAGACTTTCATATGCTGCGCATTGACCCAGCGCAGTTTGGCTTCGTCAAATTGCGCTGCACTTCTGCCTAAATGGTCTAAGTTGAACCATTCCAAAAACTGTGCACGGCTAAAAATTTCTTCATCGCCATGGCTCCAGCCTAAGCGGGCTAAATAGTTCACCATCGCGTCAGGTAGATAGCCTTCATCACGATATTGCGTGACCGCTTTTGCGCCATTGCGCTTACTCATCTTCTCGCCTTGCTCGTTCAAGACCGTGGGTAAGTGGGCATACACAGGAGGTTCTTTACCGAGGGCTTTGAAGATATTGATTTGGCGAGGCGTGTTGTTGACATGGTCATCGCCGCGAACCACATGGGTGATTGCCATGTCGATGTCGTCGACTACGACACAAAAGTTATAAGTGGGCGCGCCGACAGATTCGCCGTTTTGCGCGGGACGTGCAATCACTAAATCGTCTAATTCGTTGTTGCTGATTTCAATGCGGCCTTTGACTTTGTCTTCCCACACCACAGACCCGCTTTGTGGATTTTTAAAGCGCAGAACAGGTTGCACGCCTTGTGGAATAGGCGGCAAGGATTTACCCTGCTCAGGTCGCCAAGTGCCGTCGTAACGTGGCTTTTCTTTTGCTTCCATTTGCTTTTCACGCAGGTCATCGAGTTCTTGCACGCTCGTGTAGCAAGGGTATACATGACCAGCCGCTTGGAGCTGTTGCAACACTTCTTTGAAGCGGTCCATGCGCTGCATTTGGTAGAAAGGCCCTTCATCATGGTCTAAGCCTAACCACGCCATGCCTTCGATGATCACGTCGACCGACGCTTGGTTGGAGCGCTCTAGGTCGGTGTCTTCGATGCGCAAGATGAAGTCGCCACCATTGGAGCGCGCAAATGCCCATGGGTACAAAGCCGAGCGAATATTGCCCAAGTGAATAAAGCCCGTAGGCGACGGGGCAAAGCGAGTTCGAATTTTGGTCATGCTGACAAAGTGTCTAGGCCGCGCGACAAGTCAGCCTTCAAATCTTCTATGTGCTCCAACCCCACTGCGACACGCACCAAATGTTGTTGGATACCTGCTTCTGCGCGTTGCACTTCGGTCAAGCGTCCATGCGATGTGCTGGCAGGTTGGGTGATGATGGATTTGACATCGCCTAAATTGGCTGTCACCGACATCAAGCGCGTACTGTCGATTAGATGAAACGCGTTCTTCCGCCCCTCTTCTGGAGTGGCTCCGTGCACATCAAAAGACAACACTGCACCACCTTTGCCAGACTGCTGCGCCATCGCCAAGGCGTGTTGTGGATGGCTAGCAAGCCCTGGGTAGTGCACGCGCGCAACTTTGGGATGAGACTCCAACCAAGTGGCCAATTCCAATGCGCGCTGCGATTGCGCTTCCATACGAATGCCAAGGGTCTCAAGTCCTTTGAGAACTACCCATGCGTTGAAAGGCGACAGGCTCATACCCGCACTGCGCATCACGGGCAAAAACTTTTCTTTCACCATGGCTTGCGTGGTGCATAACGCGCCAGCCACTACACGGCCTTGGCCATCCAGATATTTGGTACCAGAATGCACCACGATATCTGCGCCAAAATCAATGGGACGTTGCAAAGCAGGCGAGCAAAAACAGTTGTCGACTGCCAACACAGCACCGGCGTTATGCGCAATATCGGCCAACGCACGAATATCGCAAACTTCCGTCAAAGGGTTGGTCGGTGTTTCAGCAAATAAGAGCTTGGTGTTGGGTTGCATCGCTTGTTTCCAAGCGTTGACATCGGTTTGCGACACAAAACTGGTAGTCACGCCAAACTTAGCGAACTCTGAACCCAGCAGTTTGATCGTGGAACCAAACACCGAGCGCGAACACACCACATGGTCACCGCTTTTGAGCAAAGCCATGCACAACAACAACACGGCGGACATGCCACTAGAAGTGCCAATACAGGCTTGCGTTCCCTCCATGGCCGCCAGGCGAATTTCCATGCTCGCGGTGGTGGGGTTGGTGAAGCGGGAATAAATAAAGCCATCTTCTTCACCAGAAAAGCGACGGGCTGCGGTTTCGCAATCAGGTTGGGTGAAACTAGATGTGAGGTAAAGGGCTTCTGAGTTTTCGCCGTATTGGCTTTTGTCAACGGCGGCACGCACGGCCAAGGTGTCTAGATGTAAGTTGTCTGGTAAGGGGTGGTGGCTCATAGCGATTACTCCGAGGCGTTGGGCAAAGCCAAGCGCGAATGGTCTTCATCGCCCTCTTCTTGGCTCACACGGTTTTCATTCAATTTGGCGATGTCTTGCGCTGTGACATCACCCGCCACATACACACCATCAAAGCAGGATGCGTCAAAACCATCAAGTGGCGGACTTCCAGTCGACATCGCATTGCGCACGGCTTGTTTCATGGCATCGACGTCTTGGTAAATCAAGGCATCACAACCGATGAGTTCACGAATCTCTTCAATGCTGCGGTTATGCGCTACCAATTCTTGCGGCGTTGGCATGTCAATGCCATACACATTCGGATAACGCACAGGCGGGGCAGCGCTAGCCAAATAAACTTTTCGCGCGCCGGCATCACGTGCCATTTGCACGATCTCACGACTGGTGGTTCCCCGCACTATGGAGTCGTCCACCAACAACACATTGCGCCCCTTGAATTCACTGGCAATCACGTTGAGTTTTTGGCGCACCGATTTTTTACGCACGCCTTGGCCAGGCATGATGAAGGTGCGTCCCACATAACGGTTTTTGACAAAACCTTCGCGATACGGAACACCCAACAAATGTGCAAGTTGCGTGGCGCTCGGTCGGCTAGATTCTGGAATTGGAATGATCACATCGATTTCATTTGGCGGTACGGTGGAGACCACGCGCTTGGCCAAGGTTTCACCTAAGTTCAAACGCGCTTGGTAGACCGACATGCCATCCATTGTTGAGTCGGGTCGGGCCAAATACACAAATTCAAAAATACACGGCTTGAGTTGGGGTGCGTCTGCACATTGTTTGCTATATAACTTGCCGTGTAAGTCTATGTAGACCGTCTCACCAGGTGCGATGTCGCGCTCAAATACATGGCCCGTTCCGTCCAATGCAACTGATTCGCTGGCCACCATATAGGTGCCATCTTTGCCTCGACCCAAACACAAAGGACGAATGCCAAATGGATCGCGAAAAGCCAGTAATCCGTGGCCGGCAATCATGGCTACCACCGCATATGAGCCTTGCACGCGCCTATGCACACGACGCACTGCTTCAAACACATCCGTCGGATTGAGCGTTAAACCCCGGGTGGTCTTTTCTAACTCGTGCGCCAACACATTGAGCAACACTTCTGAATCACTCTCGGTGTTGATATGGCGATGGTCTTGCGTGAATAGTTCGGCCTTTAATACATGGGCGTTGGTCAAATTACCGTTGTGCACCAACACCAAACCAAATGGCGCATTGACATAAAAAGGTTGCGCTTCTTCTTCACTGAATGCATTGCCTGCCGTTGGATAACGCACTTGACCCAATCCATTGTTGCCCGGCAATGCACGCATATTGCGTGTTCGAAATACATCACGCACCATGCCTTTTTCTTTGTGCATGAAAAATTTACGGTCGAGCTGGGTGACGATACCCGCAGCATCTTGACCTCGGTGCTGCAAAAGCAACAAAGCGTCATAGATCAATTGGTTCACTGGTGCGTTACTAGCAACGCCGACGATTCCACACATTAGGTGATGTACTTTCCAAAGTCTGCCGGCAATGCCGGCTTACACACATGCAAAAGCGCTTTCAACCATTTCGCTCCCTGGGCTTGTTGCCAAGCCTCAGATTCACGCATCGGGGTCATACCCACTAGGACTGTTGCGGCCAAAAGCACCACAACACCTCTTAACAAGCCAAACACACTGCCCAGCAACCTATCAAGCGGGCCCAATCCAACGACTGAAAGCATTTTTTTGATCAGCCCCGTGATGAGCACTTGCGCAATCAACACGCCAATAAAAACCACCACAAAGCCCGCGGCAAAACGCAACATTTCGCTACTGCCGTCCATCGGCAACCATTGCGCCATGTTGGGGGCGTAGTACTGCGCCAAATAAAAGGCTGCCACCCAGCCCGCTAGCGATAAAACCTCTTGCACGATGCCGCGCCACAGGCCTAACACCATCGAAAAGCCTAGAACAGCCAGCAGAATCCAGTCTACAGACCCAAGCGTTTGCATCACACGATCACAGCGTCAAGACCTGCGGTTGCAACTGCAACTGCTTGATCTTGTTGGCCATTTTTTCGGCTTCGTCTTTGCTAGCAAAAGGACCCACGCGCACACGTGTACGGGGGCCATCTTTGGTATTTGCAATATTGGTGTACGTCTTATAACCAGCTTTTTCTAATTTGAGACGCACTTCTTTGACTTTGGCGTCCTCAGCAAATGCCCCGATTTGGACTACAAAGCGGGGGCCTTCAACTGCAGCGCTGGCACTCGGCGTAACAGGCACTAAAGAGGCACTCGAGGTTTTAGCTAACGTTGATGTATCCGAGGTTTTGCTATCGGCTTTGGCAGGTTCTGGAGTTTTAAGGGGTTCAGCTGTTTTTGCTGTTGCTGTTGCTGGAGGCGCAGTTGGCGTAACAGCAACTGGTGTCTGACTTGCTGTTGGAATTGGGGTTTCCTCTTTCTTTGCAGAAGTCACGACTTCTTCTTTGGGACTTAAAGCGGCATCTGTGGCCAGTGGAGTTTGCTTGGTCGCAGCGCTGGCAGACACCATAGGCTTGGTTTTAATGCGGTCTGGAATATCGACGGCGATATCTAAAGAAACAGGACGCGGCTGGGTATCAAACACCAATGGAAATCCGACAACGCCGATGATGACCAACACCGTGGCACCGATCAACCGATGGCGGGCACGGCGGCGTAAAACTTCAACGCTTTCTGCGGGCGAGTTGCTGAAGTTGCTAGAAGCTTCCCCGGCGTTTTGTCCAGGTAGTCGAAACTTAAAAAAGGCCATGGATTGGGGTCTCAGGAACTCAAATGCGGGGCGTCCAAACGGGGTATTCCGTCCTTTAAAACACCCCCGACCGTGAAGAACGATCCGAAAACTACGATTCTATCAGCGGGGTCTGCCGCAGCGACTGCCGCTTCAAAGGCTTCTTTTGGGTCTTTGAAGACGCTGGATGTAACGTTTTTTCTATTGTTAGTTTGCTGCCATTGCTTTTGTAAATCTTGTGCGCTGGAGGCGCGTGCCGTCGGCAAATCGCAGAAATACCACCGGTCTACCAAGACCCCAACTCGCGCCATGATGGCGGAGATATCTTTATCGGTCATTGCCCCAAACACAGCATGGGTGGTCGGGTAAAAGCCCATGGCGTCTAGGTTTTCACTCAAAGCGGCGACTGCATGCGGGTTATGCGCCACATCCAGAACCAAGGTTGGCTGGCCGGGAATGATTTGGAAGCGGCCGGGTAGCTCGACCATGGCTAAACCGTTGCGGATGGCCTGCGCGGTCACAGGGAGGCGATCGCGAACGGCTTCCAGCGCAGCCAAGACGCCGCTGGCATTGATTAACTGGTTGGCTCCGCGCAATGCTGGGTAAGCCAAACCGCTGTAACGACGCCCTCTGCCCGCCCAAGCCCACTGCTGCTTGTCGCCGGTGACATTAAAGTCTTTGCCAAATTGCCAAAGATCGGCGCCGATGGAAGCAGCATGCGCCAACACGCTATCTGGCGGAACAGGATCGCTCACGATCACTGGCTTGCCAGCGCGCATGATGCCGGCTTTTTCAAACCCAATGGACTCTCGGTCCAGCCCTAATAGTTCGGTATGGTCCAAATCAATGCTGGTGATCACCGCGCAATCTGCATCAATGACATTCACTGCATCCAAGCGGCCTCCTAAACCTACTTCCAAAATGGCGACATCTAAATTCGCTTCTGCCATCAAACTCAAGATGGCCAGAGTTGTGAATTCGAAATAAGTAAGGCTGATTTCTGAGCCTTGGCAACGCGCATCCTCCACCTTTTGGAAGTGTGGCAACAAATCATCCGGCTGCACGGTTTCACCATGGATACGGCAACGTTCTTGGAAATGCACCAAATGGGGCGAGGTGTAAACCCCCGTGCGATAACCCGCTTGCAACAAACAGGCTTCCAACATGGCGCAAGTCGACCCTTTGCCGTTGGTGCCAGCGACAGTGATGACGCATGCTTCAAAGCGCAAACCAAGACGCTTGACCACTTCTTGGACCCGATCCAGACCCATGTCGATCGTATGGGGATGCAAACGCTCGCAGTGTGCGAGCCAACTATCGAGTGAATTCATAGATGAATTGTCACCCACGTCAACCCAATGGCGTTTGTAAGCGTTGATCACAAGCGTCTTACATACAAAGATTACACTCTATGTAATCAGTCAATTCCAAGGATTTCCTATGACTAACTATTCAACCCCAAAGCTTCTGAGTCTCATTGCGCTTGCGCTTGTTTGCCAAATTGGTAGCGTGCAAGCACAAGAAGTCGGCAAAGTCATCTCTTCCACACCCGTCATTCAGCAAGTAGCCGTTCCGCGCCAAGTTTGCACCACCGAGCAAGTCGTTGTGCAAGGACAAAAATCTGGTGCCGGTGCCGCCATGGGCGCTATCGCCGGTGGCGCTGTGGGTAACAGCATGGGTCAAGGTTCAGGTCGCGCGGCGGCCACCATGCTGGGGCTATTTGGTGGCGCCATCTTGGGCGAGAAGATCGAGGGTCCTGCTAACTCAGAAGTTCGCCAAGTTCAAAATTGCGCCCAGCAAACCGTCTACGAAAACCGCACCATGGCCTACAACGTGGTCTATGAATTTGCTGGCAAGCAATACACGGTGCAAATGCCGTCAGACCCAGGTCCTACTGTGCGATTGCAAATCACACCTGTAGCAAATCCACCAGCGACCTCATTCAATGTGCCGCCATCTGGATCTGCACCTCGTTTCTAATTCACTTCTAGATCCCGTTTTTTCTCTTCCGTTTTTCTAGCTTTTGATTCGGTTTTTACAAACCGCCTTTTTGTATGCCTACCCAAACCATCGATGGCGTGTCCATCCACACCCAAGCCAATGTTTTCTTTGACGGCAAATGCATTAGCCACGCCATCATCACTGCCAATGGCACCAAGCTCTCGGTTGGCGTTATCTTGCCCGCCACATTGACTTTCAACACAGGCGCGCCTGAGGTCATGGAATGTGTTGCAGGTTCATGCGAATACAAGCTCGATGGCAGCCATGATTGGGTAACTTCACAAGCTGGCGAAAAATTCAGCGTGCCAGGCAACTCCAAGTTTGATATCCGCGTTACTGCGCCTTATCACTATATTTGTCACTTCGGCTAAGCCGCGTTAGTTCGGAGTCTCCATGAGCACCATATTGCAACACCTGCCAAAAGGTGAAAAAGTCGGCATCGCTTTCTCGGGTGGCTTGGACACCAGCGCTGCTTTGTTGTGGATGAAGCAAAAAGGCGCCGTGCCCTATGCCTACACCGCCAACCTAGGCCAACCCGACGAAGCAGACTACAACGAAATTCCCCGCAAAGCCATGGAATACGGCGCCGCCAAAGCGCGCCTGATCGATTGCCGCACCCAACTCGCACACGAAGGCATTGCAGCTATCCAATGTGGCGCCTTCCATATCCGCACTGGAGGCATCGCTTACTTCAACACCACGCCTCTAGGACGCGCCGTGACGGGCACCATACTCGTCTCAGCGATGAAAGAAGACGACGTCCATATTTGGGGCGATGGATCGACTTACAAAGGCAACGACATCGAGCGTTTCTATCGCTACGGCTTGCTCACCAACCCAAGCCTGCGCATCTACAAGCCTTGGCTAGACCAGTTGTTCATCGACGAACTGGGTGGTCGCGCTGAAATGAGCGCCTTTATGACAGCCAATGGTTTTGGCTACAAGATGAGCGCGGAGAAGGCGTATTCCACCGACAGCAATATGCTCGGAGCCACGCACGAAGCCAAAGATTTAGAACACTTAAACAGCGGCATTCAAATCGTCAACCCCATCATGGGCGTACCTTTCTGGCGCGAAGACTGCGAAGTTAAAGCAGAAACAGTCAGCGTGCGATTTGAAGAAGGCCAACCTGTCGCTTTGAACGGAGTGGCTTTTGCCGACCCCGTAGCCTTGATTCTAAAAGCCAACGAAATCGGTGGCCGTCATGGTTTGGGCATGAGCGACCAAATCGAAAACCGCATTATCGAAGCCAAGAGCCGTGGCATCTACGAAGCCCCTGGTATGGCCTTGTTGCACATCGCTTACGAGCGCTTGGTTTCTGGCATTCATAACGAAGACACCATAGAGCAATACCGAATCAACGGTTTGCGTTTAGGTCGATTGCTCTACCAAGGACGTTGGTTTGATCCACAGTCCATCATGTTGCGTGAAACCGCCCAGCGTTGGGTTGCGCGTGCTGTCACTGGCGAAGTGACCCTAGAGTTGCGTCGCGGCAATGACTTCTCCATCTTGAATACCGAAAGCCCTAATTTGACGTATGCGCCTGAGCGTTTGAGTATGGAAAAGGTGGAAGGCGCTCCTTTCACTCCGTTAGACCGTATTGGGCAGTTGACTATGCGCAATTTGGATATCACTGATACACGCGCAAAGCTCGGTATTTATGCGCAGTCTGGATTGCTGTCTTTGGGAGAAGGCGCGGAGATGATTAAGCTTGAGGGTGGTAGTAAGTAGCTTTTCTCCTGCCTTTGGGTTTGTTGGAGCTTGGCTCTTCTTTTGTTTCCTTGGCTTTCGGGCTTTTAATTCGGTTCGCTTCTTTCGTCGTCCTTGGGACTTTTAATTCGGGATGGTTGGCGATGCAAATGCTCGGTGGCATGCACTGCGCCGCTCATGTCCTCCGGCTTCGGCGAGCCGAAGCCTCCCCCTTTACTTCGCTCTGCAGTACATACCACCAAGCATTTGCGCAAAATTTGTTTGAACTCCACTTAGTTTGAACTCAACTTCGTTCGCCGGCGTCAGCTCGACGGCGCACGATGCGTAGCGAAGTAAAGGGGGAGGATTTGGCCTTTGGCCAAATCCGGAGGACATGAGCGGAGCATCGTGTGCCGTCGAGCTGACGCCTTGCTACAAAAGCTAGCAACTAAACCACAACAGGCTCAGGCTCCAACAAAATCCCAAACCTCTCATACACACTGGTCTGAATCGCCTTAGCCAACGTCATCACCTCGCCCCCAGTGCAAGGGTTCTCGCGCCCACCTTTGTTCACCAGCACCAAAGCCTGTTTTTCATACACAGCGGCATTACCCACAGACTTGCCCTTCCATCCGCAAGCATCGATCAACCAACCAGCAGCGAGTTTGATACGGCCATCGTCTAGAAGGTAGTGCACCACTTTCGGGTCTCTGGCAATGATGTCCGCGCATTGCTCAGGCGTGACAGTAGGGTTCTTGAAAAAACTGCCGGCGTTTCCAATGACCGCTGGGTCGGGCAACTTGGCCCGACGAATGGCACAGACCCACTCAAAAATTTGATGCGCAGTGGGCTGATCGATGCCGGTTTCTGTCATTTTTTTTTCTAAATCTAGATAGCCAAGCACCGGCTTCCAAGCTTTGGCTAACCGAAACCGAACGCGGGTAATCAACGCGCGGCCCGCCAATCCCATGCTGCGTGAAGCGCCAACTGTTTGACCTGGTCCATGTTTGAAAATCGAGTCGCGATAACCGAACGCGCATTGCGCGGCATCCAGGGTGAAGATATTTCCAGTCGCGAGGTCGATCGCATCTAGAGCGTCGAAGCGGTCTTGTAATTCGACGCCATAGGCGCCAATGTTTTGTACGGGCGAAGCGCCAACACTGCCCGGAATCAACGCCATATTTTCCAAGCCCGGCCAACGGTTATCTAAGGTCCATTGCACGAAATCGTGCCAATCCTCGCCAGCAGCGGCTTCGATAATCCAAGCCTTTTCGGTCTCCTCCACCAATCGCATACCTTTGAGTTCCACCTTGAGAACGAGCGCTTTGAGGTCGCCCGTCAGCACGATATTGCTGCCGCCGCCAAGCACAAATTTCTGGGCGTCGCGCAATTGTGGGTCAGCTAATAGAGTCTCAATATCGGACCCAGACCGCACACGTACCAATTGCAAAGCCTTGGCAGATATACCAAAAGTGTTATGCGCTTGCAGTGGGACGTTTCGCTCAACTAACATATCTAGATTGTCTCACCCTGATTTTGAAAGACTCACCACATGCCTTCTTTTGACACCGTCTGCGAACCTAATCTGCCCGAAGTAAAAAACGCCGTCGATAACACCGCCAAAGAAATTGCGACCCGTTTCGACTTCAAAGGTACATCTGCTGGCGTAGAACTTAAGGACAAAGAGATCACCTTGTTTGGCGACGCAGACTTTCAACTTACCCAAGTCGAAGACGTATTGCGTAACAAATTGACCAAGCGTGAAGTCGATATTCGCTTTCTGGATAAAGGCGACGTGCAAAAAATCGGGGGCGACAAGGTCAAGCTGGTCATCAAAGTGCGCAACGGGATTGAGACTGAGGTCTCTAAGAAAATCCAACGCCTGATTAAAGACAGCAAGATCAAAGTGCAAGCTGCGATTCAAGGCGATGCTGTTCGTGTCAGCGGCACGAAACGCGATGACTTGCAGGCTGCTATGGCTTTAATTCGCAAAGAGATGCCCGATTTGCCTTTGTCATTTAACAACTTTCGCGATTAACCTCTGCTCTGCTTTGATACTGGTTGGCGATGCTCCTGCTTGGGGGCATGCGCTGCGCCGCTCATGTCCTCCGGCTTCGGACAAGCCGAAGCCTCCCCCTTTACTTCGCTCTGCAGCACATACCCCCAAGCAGGAGCGCGAGATTAGTTTGAACGCTACCTCGTTCGCCGGCGTCAGCTCGGCGGCGCACGATGCGTAGCGAAGTAAAGAGGGAGGATTTGGCCTTTGGCCAAATCCGGAGGACATGAGCGGAGCATCGTGTGCCGTCGGGCTGACGCCACGCTACAAAAACCACAAAAGCCACAAAAACTAAGTCTGCGACTTCTTCTCACCAATCCTGCTCTCCTGCCCCAAAACCAAACGTGTAATGTTCTCTTGATGCCGCATGAGTAACAAGCCACTGATAACAATCAAAGCCATCAGTTGCGGCTCACCAGTAGTCCAAGCCACTTGGTTGCCAAACAGGTAATACAAAGGCGCAAACAACGACGCGGCAATGGCAGCCAACGAGGAGTAACGGAAAAAATAGGCCACGATGCCCCAGGTGGCCATGGTGGCTAGCCCGAGTACCGGCTCAATGCCAAAGATAACGCCTGCCGCAGTCGCCACACCTTTGCCACCTTTAAAGCCAAAAAATACTGGCCATAAGTGCCCGATAAACGCTGAAATCGCCACTAACGCCAACACCCGCTCGTCCCAACCAAAAGAGGAACCAAAAATCTTGACTAGCAACACTGGGATATATCCCTTTAGCGCATCCAAAGCCAAGGTAAAAATCGCGGCTTGCCGATTGCCAGAACGCAGCACATTCGTTGCCCCAGGGTTTTGGCTGCCGTACGTGCGCGGGTCGTCAAGGCCCATGACTCGGCTGACGATTACCGCAAAAGACAAGGACCCCACAAGGTAGGCGCCGAAAACCAAGAGTAATAAAGAGTTCGAGTCAGTCATGGCTAGCAATCGAGATTTGCGTGTTTATTTTTGCAAAGCGAAAACCGCGCGTCACAGAGCCGGATCACGCATTTCCCAACGAATGGCATCTATAGCTGCCAACACTTCAGGTGACAAAGTCTTGCCCCACACATCCAAATCGGTATCTAGTTGGGCGACCGACGTCACACCAATGATGGTGCTTGCGACTTGCCACTTGGTGTAACAAAACGCCAAGGCCATTTCAGTGGGCGTCATTTCGTGCTCGCGTGCCAAGGCGTTGTAGCGGCGCGCTGCTACGAGAGCCTCAGGTCGGCCCCAGCGTTGCTTTTGGACCGATTCGTAAATCGACAGACGACCACCATCTTTACCTTGTGGCGCATTGGGGCCCGTCACACCGCCCGCATCGTATTTACCGGTCAGCAAGCCAAAGGCCAAAGGCGAATATGCCAACAAGGACACGTTCAGGCGGTGGCAGGTCTCGTCCAGGGCATTTTCAAAAGTACGGTTGACCAAGCAATAAGGGTTTTGAATGGAGTGCACGCGGGGCAAGCCATGCTGATCGGCCAAGCGGATAAATTCGTGCACGCCGTAAGGGGTTTCGTTGGATAGACCAATGTGCCGGACTTTTCCAGCTTTCACCAACTTAGACAACGCTTCCAGCTGCTCATGGATAGATGTGGCGCTATTGTCTTTGGCCGGGTCGAAATAAACCATGCCAAACGCAGGCACATGACGCTCGGGCCAGTGGATTTGGTAGAGGTCGATCACATCGGTCTTGAGACGCTTCAAACTCGCATTGCAGGAATTCAAAATGTCTTGCGCGGTCATTCCTAAGCCTTCGCGTACCCAAGCCATACCTCTGGATGGGCCGGCCACCTTGGTGGCAAGCACGAGTTTTTGTCGAACACCAGGGTGCTTGGTAAACCAGTTTCCCAAAATCGTCTCAGTCGAACCAAAAGTTTCAGCCTTGGCGGGGACTGAATACATCTCTGACGTGTCCAAGAAGTTCACGCCCCGTTCCAAAGACCGATCGAGAATCGCATGCGAGTCAGCTTCGCTGACCTGCTCGCCAAAAGTCATTGTTCCCAAACAAATCGGGGTGACGCGCAAATCACTGGTGCCCAGTGAGACCAAGGGGAAAGACATTTCTAAAACTCCAAGAATCGGTTTTTCAAAGCGGGTAAGTCTAATCCCTCGCCTTAAGAGCGGCTCTTTCCTCTTCTTGCAGACGTAAAACCCGCCTTTGCACCTTACCCGTCGTGGTCATCGGCAACTCAGCGATAAATTCGATTTCCTTGGGGTATTCATAAGGCGCCAACTTGCCGCGCACGTGGATTTGCAACTCAGCAATGAGGGCTTCACTGGCTTGAAAGCCTGCCGCCAAGACCACATAGGCTTTGACCAAAGCGCCCCTTTCGGGGTCAGGCTTAGGCACCACGGCCGCGTTGGCGACGGCAGGGTGTTTGACCAAACAGTTCTCGACCTCACTAGGTCCGATGCGGTAGCCAGCTGCTTTGAACACATCGTCGGCGCGTCCTTGGTACCAGAGGTACCCGTCCTTGTCGCGCACAGCCAAGTCACCCGTGCGGCACCAGTCACCCGTGAACTTTGCCTGGGTGGAACGCGGGTTTTTCCAGTAGCCCAAAAAGAAAATCGGGTCTGGCTCGCCATGCTGGTTGAAGCGATGCAAAGCCACATCACCAGGCACACCATCGGGACACTCCTTGCCGTCCTCGTCAATCACCGCCACGCGGTGGCCTGGGTAGCCTTTGCCCATGCTTCCTGGCTTGGCGTGCCAACCAGCGTTGTGTCGATGCGGGACAGGTGTTTGTCCACCGTCACTCGCCCATTCCATTGCGCAATTGCCCACGATGTAATTAATTTCGGTTTGGCCAAACATCTCGTTGACCGTCACACCCAACTGGTTTTGGCAATAGGCAAACACGGCGTCGCCCACCGCTTCGCCGGCACTCATCATGGCTTGAAGTTGAAGCTTGAATTGGCTGCGCGGCGTGGGGTAGGCCTTCATCATGGCTTTGAGCGCAGTGGGGAATAAGAACGAATGCGTAACGGCGTGCGCCTCCATCAAACCAAACGCCAACTCGGGGCTAAAGCGTCCGTTGTAAGCCACGATGGGGCGGCCAAAGTACAGCGTAGGGAGCAATGCGTCCATCAAGCCGCCGGTCCAAGCCCAATCGGCGGGTGACCAAAAAACGCTGGGAAATTTACTACTGGGTAATTCCTGTGAATTCACTCGATCGGTCGGCGAAAACCCAAACCAATTTTGGCTGCACACGAATCCAGTCAAGTTTCCAATCAAAGCGCGGTGCGGAATCAGCGCACCCTTAGGCGGGCCGGTGGTTCCGCTGGTGTAAATCAACACCGCGGCGTCATCGGCTTGGGTCGTGACAGGCCTAAAACTGGTTTTTAATGCCGACGGACTTGAGCCTTGCTGAGAGCCTTGGCCTGCCAACGCTTCGCCCTTTTTAAAAGTCTCGGGGTTATGTGGCTGATCTAAGCGGACCACCTCACGCAGTGCGATGCATTCGCCTTTCACCTGCAGCACCTGATCGATCGATGCGCCATCCACCAAAGCCACCACCGCTTCGCTGTCGTTCAAGCGATATGACAACGCATCTGGCCCAAACAACAAAGACAAGGGCATGGCCACCGCACCTATTTGCATCACCGCGATATAGGCCACCGCCGTCTCAAAGTGTTGCGGCAACACAATGGCCACCCGGTCGCTTTTTTGCACACCTAAGGCTTGCAAGCGCAAGCTCAAAGCGTCTGCGGCCTGTTGTAACTCCGCAAAGTTGTAGGAGCGATGCGCACCCCCCGTGTGGTGTTCGATGATGGCAATGCGTTGCGAAGCATCAGCTTGCGCCGCCCACCGTTGGCTACACACCAGCGCCATGTTGAAATTAGCTGGCACAGACCAACCGAAACCTTGCTGCATGGCAGCATAAAAATCGCCCGTCGCGCGGGCGTTGTCGTGTGTTTGACGCGAAGTCATTTCTAGGGTCCTTATGATTCAAGCAATGTACCCAATACAAAAAGAATCGCGTAGCGAGTTTGTACCGATACGCCAACTCAATTACCACGTGCGCCAATGGGGCACGCCAGATAACAACACCCCACCCTTGGTCATGGTTCACGGATGGATGGACGTCTCCGCGTCATTTCAGTTTGTCGTCGACGCCCTAGCCCAAGACCGCTGGATCATCGCGCCTGACTGGCGCGGTTTTGGACTGACCGACACACCCAACCAAGACAACTATTGGTTTCCAGACTACCTCGCCGACCTTGACTTCTTGCTGGACCACTATGTGGGCGACCGCAGCATCCACTTGCTCGGCCACAGCATGGGCGGCCATGTCGCCACCTTGTATGCAGGTGTGCGCCCTGAGCGCGTTGCCAAACTGATCAACCTGGAAGGCTTTGGCATGGCAGCCACCCGCCCCGCGCAAGCCGCAGGACGTTATGCCAAATGGATGGATGAACTCAAAACCATGCACAAAGGCGAGTTAGACCTCAAACCCTACGCCAACTTAGAAGGCGTAGCCAGGCGCTTAATGAAAACCAATCCTCGCCTCAGTAGCGACAAAGCCCATTGGTTGGCCAGCCATTGGGCGCAACCTAACGAGGCAGGTGAATGGCGCATCTTGGGCCATGCCGCCCACAAAATCATCAATGCGCAGCTATTCAAAGTCGACGAAGTGCTAGGCGTTTATGAACGCATCACTGCCCCCACCCTATTCGCCATGGCCGATACCGACAGCCTGACGCAATGGTGGAAAGACAAATACACCTTGGACGAATTCAAACTTCGCATCGCCTCGGTACCCGACCTGCGCCACGCCGTCATCGAAGACGCAGGCCATATGCTGCACCACGACCAGCCCGAAAAACTGGCCCGTCTGATCGAAGAATTCCTCGCCTGAGTAGCGTTACTGGCGCGCGTGAGAAAATCACAGGTTGTCCCCGTCACGTAAAGAAGAAGCACCATGGAAGCAGAACGCACCAACCTCATTGGCACCACTTTGGCTGACCTCACAGTTCGTACCGTCGAACTTCGGGGGTATCTTTGACTTCGATGCCAAATCTGAGCGTTTAAGAACTGTCAACGCATCCCTAGAAGACCCCAAAGTCTGGGACGACCCCAAAAAAGCCCAAGAACTCGGGCGTGAGAAAAAAATGCTGGATGGTGTCGTCGTCACCATCAACCACCTAACGCAATCGCTAGCTGACAACACCGAACTCTTCGAAATGAGCAAGGCTGATGGCGATGACGATGGTCTCGTCACCATCGAGGCCGACACGCAGTCTTTGGTTAAAACCATCGAAGACCTCGAATTTCGCCGTATGTTCAGCCAAGAGGCGGACCCTTGTAACGCCTTCCTCGATATCCAAGCTGGTGCCGGCGGCACCGAAGCCTGCGATTGGGCCAGCATGTTGTTGCGCCAATATTTGAAATACGCCGAACGCAAAGGCTTCAAAACCACGGTGGAAGACGAGTCTGCGGGTGACGTGGCTGGCATCAAAGGTGCGACCATAAAAATTGAGGGCGAATACGCCTTCGGCTTGTTGCGCACCGAAACTGGCGTGCACCGTTTGGTTCGCAAATCACCTTTCGACAGTTCGGGCGGACGCCACACCAGTTTTGCCAGTGTGTTTGTCTACCCTGAGATCGATGATTCGATTCAGATTGACATCAAC
>Ga0304728_1000795_pt1 | contig 24972 bp, 25 predicted proteins | sample C_130625_MF_Meta_FD_190476 | JGI IMG/M metagenome (GOLD analysis project Ga0304728, IMG submission 190476) | Freshwater microbial communities from Lake Croche, Canada to study carbon cycling - C_130625_MF_MetaG (v2) (version 2) | ecosystem: Environmental > Aquatic > Freshwater > Lake | place... | reverse complement strand
AAGGGCCACCCTGCGGACAAAAAAGTCCAGAAGAAATAGGAGGCGACCATGGAAACTCGTGCAACCCTTCGCGGCGTGCGTTTGTCAGTCGACAAAGGCCGTCTGGTCGCGGATCTGATCCGTGGCAAAAAAGTGGACCAGGCGCTCAACATCCTGACCTTTACGCAGAAAAAAGCGGCCGGCATTATTAAAAAAGTGCTGGAGTCCGCCATTGCCAACGCAGAACACAACGACGGTGCTGATATCGACGAGTTAAAGGTGAAAACCATTTACGTTGAACAAGGTGCATCGCTGCGTCGCTTTACCGCCCGCGCCAAAGGTCGCGGCAACCAAATCCGCAAGCCCACGTGCCATGTGTACGTGACGGTCGGTAACTGATAAAGGCCTGGAAGATATGGGACAAAAAATCCACCCCACCGGTTTTCGGCTTTCGGTGAGCCGTAACTGGTCCTCTCGTTGGTATGCCAACAACCGCGATTTTGCGGGTATGTTGGCCGAAGACATCAAGGTACGTGAGTACCTCAAGGCCAAGTTGAAAAACGCTTCGGTGTCGCGCATCCTGATCGAGCGTCCTGCCAAGAACGCCCGCATCACGATTTACTCCTCACGCCCTGGCGTGGTGATCGGTAAAAAAGGTGAGGATATCGAAAACCTCAAGCGCGATCTGGGCAAGCAACTTGGCGTGCCGGTTGCAGTCAACATCGAAGAAGTGCGCAAGCCTGAAATCGATGCCAAGCTGATTGCTGACAGCATCACGCAGCAGCTGGAAAAACGCATCATGTTCCGCCGTGCTATGAAGCGCGCCATGCAAAATGCCATGCGTCTGGGTGCCCTGGGCATCAAGATCATGTCGGCTGGCCGTTTGAACGGTATCGAGATCGCACGGACCGAGTGGTACCGCGAAGGCCGCGTGCCACTGCACACTTTGCGCGCTGACATCGATTACGGCGTTTCGGAAGCCAAAACCACCTACGGCATTATTGGCGTGAAAGTGTGGGTCTATAAGGGCGACACCCTGGGCCGCAACGATCTGCCTGCAGCCGCAGAGCCGCGCACTGAAGAAGAGCGCCGTCCACGTGGACCCCGTCGTGACGATCGTGGAGCAGGCCGTCCTGCTGCCGACCGTCCCGCACCACGCGGTGCACGCCGTCCTATGGGTACCAACGCCGCGCCGTCTGACGGAAGCGACAAGCCGGCAGAAGCCGGTGGTGCTGAAGCCTCTAACCCCGCCGTTAAGCGCGTTCGCACAGTCGCCGCGCCAGCTGCAACAGCTGACGGCAAAGGAGAATAATTATGTTGCAACCCGCTCGTCGCAAATACCGCAAAGAGCAAAAAGGCCGTAACACCGGCATCGCTACCCGGGGAAGCTCGGTGGCGTTTGGTGATTTCGGTCTGAAGTGCACGGACCGTGGCCGCCTGACGGCCCGCCAAATCGAAGCCGCACGCCGTGCGATTTCGCGTCACGTCAAACGTGGCGGACGCATCTGGATCCGCGTATTCCCGGACAAGCCCATTTCCCAAAAGCCCGCAGAAGTGCGTATGGGTAACGGTAAGGGCAATCCTGAGTACTACGTTGCCGAGATCCAACCCGGCAAGATCGTTTTCGAGATCCTTGGGGTGTCCGAGACTTTGGCACGCGAGGCCTTCCGTTTGGCTGGCGCCAAGCTGCCATTGCGCACCACCTTTGTCAGCCGCATGGTTGGCCAGTAAGCAGGAGTATGAGCACCATGAAATCAACTGAACTGCGCAAAAAAGACATCGCTGGCTTGCAAACTGAAGTTAAGGAGCTGCAACGCGCCCATTTCGGTCTGCGTATGCAAAAGGCGACCCAGCAAATTACCAACACCGCAACGCTGCGCACCGCGCGACGTGACATCGCCCGTGCTAAGACCATTTTGGTTGAAAAGCAGAGCGCTGATAAATCCGCCACCTAAGGAGTAAGCCATGACGGAAGCTAAAAAATCCCTCAAGCGCACCTTGATTGGCAAGGTGGTCAGCGACAAGCGGTCCAAAACCGTGACGGTCCTGATTGAGCGCCGCGTGAAGCACGAACTCTACGGAAAAATCGTGGGCAAGTCCAGCAAGTACCACGCCCATGACGAAAAGGGCGAGTACAAAATGGGCGACGTGATTGAAATCACCGAAAGCCGCCCGATTTCCAAAACCAAGAACTGGGTTGCGACCCGCTTGGTGGAAAAGGCAGCAGTGGTGTAAGCCATTGCGGCCCTGCGCTGCGAAGACCTTGAAAACGGCCCACAATTGTCGGGCCGTTTTCATTTTTTAACCTTAAACATGTAGGAGAGACCATGATTCAAGTTGGAGACACACTGCCCGCAACCACTTTGATGGAATTCCATGAAGTCGAAGCCGAGGGCTGCAGCATTGGCCCCAATCCAGTGGATGTGGCCAAAGCCACCGCTGGCAAAACCATTGCGCTGTTTGCGCTGCCTGGTGCATTTACCCCCACCTGCTCGGCTAAACACGTTCCCGGATATGTGGAGCACCATGACGCGTTCAAGGCCGCGGGCGTCGATGAAATCTGGTGCCTTAGCGTAAACGATGCTTTTGTAATGGGTGCCTGGGCGCGAGACCAAAAAACTGGTGTCAAAGTGCGCATGCTTGCCGATGGCAGTGGTGATTTCGCCAAAGCCACAGGCCTGATCTTGGACCTCACCAGCCGTGGCATGGGCGTGCGCAGCAACCGCTATTCCATGCTGGTCAAGGACGGGAAAGTTGCCAGCCTCAATATCGAAGGCCCCGGCAAGTTCGAGGTGAGCGACGCAGCCACCTTGTTGGCCCAAGCCAAAGCCTAAACCCCTAGCGGCACCCACGGCCGATGCGGCTCGGGGCGCCGCTCAATGAAAACCGCCTTACAACACGGCCTTCAGGTAATGGGCGCCAGCCATAGGGTTGAAGTAGTAGGGCGGAATTTCTTCAAAGCCCAGGTCTTCATACAGCGCGCGGGCCGCCTCCATGCTGGACAGCGCATCCAAAAGCATGCAGCTGTAGCCTTGCATGCGCGCGAAGTCCATCTGCGCCTCGACCAGGCGCCGACCTAGGCCGATACCGCGAAAGCGGGGGCGCACATAAAGGCGGCGCATTTCGCAGGCATTGCTGTAATCGGCGGTGTCCAAAGGCAGCACGCCACAGCAGGCCAGCACGCGGCCTTGTGCGATGGCCAGCAGGATTTGGCCGCGCGGTGCCCCGTAGGCCCCCGGCAAAGTAGCCAATTCGGCATCGAAATCGGTCAGATAGTGAGGCGTCGCGATTGACTGCGCATACTCGATGAGAATGTCGCGAGCGGCCTCAAGTTCGCTCGCCGTTGCGGGGCACAACAGCGAAATCGTGGGCTCATGCGCAGAGGCGGGCATTGTCATCATGCAGGTTGAGAGTGGGCTGCGGCGCTCAGTCGCCACAGCGTCCGCAGGCAATAAGCATAACGCCAACGCCCCGCAAGCTCCTGGCGTTACCATCGCACTTCGGGTGCAGAGCACTTTCAAAGGCAACAAAGGAATTCATGGAACCACAGGCGGGGCAGGCGGTAAACCCATTGGCCGCCCGGCGACTGAGGCGCCACTGTTGGCGCACGCTGCCCGCGCTGGCGCTCGCTTTGGCGGGGTGCAGCCCCAGCCTGAACTGGCGTAATGCCACACTGGAAGGCCTGCGCTTTGCCCTGCCCTGCAAGCCAGATACCGCCGAGCGGCCCCTTATTTTGGAGGGCTTGACGCTGACCATCGCCATGGCCGGTTGCCAGGCCGACGGAGCGCTGTTTGCTGTAAGCCGTATTTCATTGCCGTCTGGAGCCGCCGTAGGGCCCCTATTGGCACAGTGGCAGCAAGCCACACTGGCACGCATGCAGGCCGGCCCAGTGAACCAACGCTTGGCGCCAGCATCCGCCCAGGGTAGTCCGGCCATGGTTATTTATGCCGCCAGCGGTCGGAATCCGCAGGGCGAACCCGTGCAAGCGCAGCTGGTGTGGCTGCAAAGCGGCACCACCCTTTTTCACCTGGCCTTGTACGCGCCGCGCATCAGCGCAGAGATGCAAGAACCGTTTTTGAGCGCCGTCCAATTGCCATGAGCCCACCTGCCTTCGAGCCTTTGCCGACCCGGCGCGCCGTCAGCCTGTTTTTGGCTTTTGCGCTGGCCTACTTCCTCTCGACCCTCATTCGCGCTATCACCGCGACCTTGGCACCCACGCTAGTGCAGGAGTTTTCGCTGGGTGCGGGCGACCTGGGATTGTTAGCCGGTGGCTACTTCTTTGGTTTTGCCCTGACCCAGCTACCCCTGGGCCGTTGGCTGGACCGCCTAGGCCCCAAGCGGGTGCTTTTAGCGTTTTTGGCGGTGGCAGTGCTCGCCTGCCTGGGTTTTGCAGCGGCCACCAGCTTTGGCGCACTGCTGGCTGCGCGCACCCTGTGCGGCGTGGGTGTCAGTGCATGCCTGATGGCACCGCTGACCAGTTACCGGCATTGGTACGCGCCGGCGATGCAAATTCGTGCCAATTCCTGGATGCTTATGACCGGTGCACTGGGTATGGTTGCGTCCACACTGCCGGTGCAATGGCTCATGCCATTGACCGGTTGGCGCCTTCTCTTTGTCGGGCTGGGACTCCTGTTGTTGTTTTCTATGGCACTGGTTGTCTGGGCCGTGCCCGATTCGCCTGGCCAGTCTGCGGCCGCGGTATCGCCTCAGGAGCCGGTCGCTGCGCCCGACACCGGCTATGCCCAGGTGTGGCGCGACCCGTTTTTCCGCAGCCTAGCGCCCTCAGGCTTTGTCTGTTACGGCGGCCTGGTTGCGGTGCAGACGCTGTGGGCCTCACCTTGGATGGTCAAGGTGGGCGGCTACACCTCAGCGCAGGCGGCCCAAGGTATGTTTTGGCTGAATGTGGCCATGATGCTGTCTTATCTAGCCTGGGGCAGCGTCATGCCCATGTTGGCGCGCCGGGGCTATAGCGCCATGTTTTTGATGCGCTGGTACACGCCCCTGAGCCTACTGGTGCTCGCCGCCATCGCTTGGGCTGGCCCGGCGCTGGGGCCCTACAGTGCTTTGGCATGGACGTTGTACTGCGTCAGCTGCACCGTGGGCACTTTGGCGCAGCCGGCTATTGGCATGGCATTTCCCGCGCACTTGGCCGGGCGGGCCTTGTCGGCCTTTAACTTGCTGATCTTCAGCGGCGTTTTCGCGGTGCAATGGGGCGTGGGCCTGGCCATCGACGCTTTGCAAGCCCAAGGCTGGACGCAGGTGGTCGCGTACCAGGGCGCCATCGGCTTGTATGGCCTGTGCTGTCTCCTCGCTTACCTGCATATGCTGCGGGCCAGGCCGCATAATTGACGCCTTCGTGCCAGCCCATCGAAATTTATGCCCAGCAGTATTTTGATCATCGCCCACGCGCCTTTGGCTGGGGCCCTGCGCGCCTGTGTGCTGCACGTCTTTCCCGAAGTGGAAAGCCACTTGCACGCCTTGGATGTGCAGGCCAATGAGTCGCCCGAGGCCACGGTGGCTAGCGCGCGCATCCTGATGGGCCTGTGCCCGGACGCGTCCGTGCTGGTGCTGACCGACGTATTTGGCGCCACGCCATGCAATGTGGCGCAAAAGGTCGTGGATGGCCTTTCCTCCAAACTCGTCGCCGGGGTCAATTTACCCATGCTGCTGCGCACCGTCAACTACCGCCACGAAGGCCTCGATTCGCTGGTGGCCCGGGCATTGGCCGGGGCGTCGCAGTCCATCATGCAGGTGGCCGTGGCGCCTCCTTTGAACCAAAATAAACGCAACCATGATCCAAGCGACCACGACCATCAACAATAAATTGGGCCTGCATGCCCGCGCTTCGGCCAAGTTCACCAAGCTGGCCGGCAGTTTCCCGTGCGAGGTCTGGATTAGCAAGGGCGAGCGGCGGGTGAATGCCAAAAGCATCATGGGCGTGATGATGCTGGCCGCCGGCATCGGCTCGCAGGTCAGCCTGGAGACGGAGGGCGAGCGGGCGCAAGAGGCCATGGACGCTTTGCTAGCGCTGATCACCGACCGCTTCGGCGAAGGCGAATAGGCGCCAAGGGCTACGCAGCATGACTTTTTCCATCCACGGTCTGGCAGTTTCACGCGGCGTAGCTATTGGCCGCGCCGTGCTGGTGGCCTCTAGCCGCATGGATGTGGCGCACTATTTTGTGCAGCCCGAGCAGGTGCAAGCCGAAATCGAGCGCGTGCGCGCCGGGCGCAACCAGGTGGTACACGAACTGCAGCAAATGCAGCACAGCATCGCCAATATGAGTCCCAAAGACGCGCCCCAAGAGCTCAGTGCGCTGTTGGATGTGCACCTGATGCTGCTGGACGACGCCGAGCTGGAGGCCGGCGTCAAGCGCTGGATTGTCGAGCGCATGTACAACGCAGAATGGGCGCTGACAGCACAGCTCGAAGTCGTCGCGCGCAATTTTGATGAGATGCAAGACCCCTACTTGCGCGAGCGCAAGGCCGACCTGGAGCAAATCGTCGAGCGCATCTTGCGTGCTATGCGCGGTGTCGCCTCGCCAGTGGCGGCCCCGCCGCGCAAAGCGGTCAAACCGGCACAGCATGACGTGCTGCTGGGCGACACGGTGGATGTGCCTTTGGTGCTGGTAGCACACGACCTCTCGCCGGCCGACATGCTGCAATTTAAGCAAAGCGTGTTTGTCGGCTTTATCACCGACGTGGGCGGTAAAACGTCGCACACCGCCATCGTCGCGCGCAGCATGGACATTCCGGCCGTGGTGGGTGCACGCACCTGCAGCCAGTTGGTACGCCAGGACGACTGGGTCATTATTGACGGCGATGCCGGCGTGGTCATCGTCGACCCTTCGCCCATCATCCTGGCGGAATACAGCTTTAAAAAGCGCCAACATGAGCTCGAGCGCGGCCGTCTGGCGCGCTTACTGAACACCCCGGCGATCACACTCGATGGCGAAAGTGTCCAGCTCCTGGCCAATATTGAAATGCCCGAAGACGCGCTCAGCGCCCTGGCTGCAGGCGCGCTTGGTGTAGGCCTGTTTCGCAGTGAGTTTTTGTTCATGGGCCGGCGCGGCCACTTGCCCGACGAAGAGGAGCAATTTGAGGCGTACAAGCGCGCCGTCCAAGACATGCACGGCCTGCCGGTGACCATCCGTACTGTCGATGTGGGCGCTGACAAACCTCTGGACGACAGCGTGCACGACTCGGCCCACCTTAACCCTGCGCTGGGCCTGCGCGCCATTCGTTGGAGCCTGGCCGATCCAGCGATGTTTTTAACGCAGCTGCGCGCCATTTTGCGCGCCGCCGCATTTGGGCAGGTGCATTTGCTGATCCCCATGCTGGCGCACCAATCGGAGATTGAGCAAACCTTTGCCCACATCGCCCAAGCGCGCGCCATGCTTGATAGGCGCGGCCAGGCCTACGGGCCGATCCAGGTGGGCGCCATGATAGAAATTCCTGCCGCTGCGCTCATGCTCAAGCGGTTTTTGAAGTACTTTGACTTTTTGTCCATCGGCACCAACGACTTGATCCAGTACACCCTGGCCATCGACCGGGCGGACGAGTTGGTCGCCCATTTGTACGACCCGCTGCATCCAGCGGTCTTGCAATTGGTGGCCAGCACCATTGCGGAGTGCCGCAAGCAAGGCAAAGGCGTGAGTATTTGTGGCGAAATGGCCGGCGACATCAGCCTGACACGCTTGCTCTTAGGCCTGGGTTTGCGCAGTTTTTCCATGCATCCGGCGCAGATCCTGGCCGTCAAACAAGAAATACTGCGCTCCGATACCAAGCGCCTCGCACCCTGGGCGCAAAGCGTGCTCGAGGCAGACAACCCCGCTTTGCTGGTCGGTAGCGGCGCGGTTTAAAACGGGGCTTAGCCCGGTCGCTGGTCGGTACCAGGCCGCTGCCAAAGATTGATGCCGCCTTCAAGCGCGTGGCGGTCTATCGCAGCTAACTCATCAGGCGTAAATTCCAACCGTTTGACACTTTCGACCAGCTCCATAATTTGCGCCGGCTTGCTCGCCCCCACCAGCGCACTGGTCACACGGCCTCCGCGCAGCACCCAGGCCAGGGCCATTTGCGCCAGGCTTTGCCCGCGCTGCTGCGCAATGCTTTGCAAGGCGCGTACATGCGCCAGGTTGCGCTCGTTCAGATGCTCGGGGCGCAGCGACGCGCCGCCGGGGCGGTTGATGCGTGCATCTGCCGGAATACCACCGAGGTATTTACCCGTCAGCACCCCTTGGGCCAGTGGGCTAAAGGCGATGCAGCCCAGGCCCAGGTCGTCCAGCGTGTCTAACAAGTCCTCTTCGACCCAGCGGTTGAGTAGGCTGTACGAGGGCTGGTGTATCAGCGTGCGCACGCCCATGGCAGCCAGCAGCGCCACGGCTTCACGGGTCTTTTTGGCCGAGTAACTGCTTATGCCGATGTACAGCGCCTTGCCTTGTTGTACTGCACTGGCCAGTGCGCCGCAGGTTTCTTCTAAAGGCGTATCCGGGTCAAAGCGGTGGCTGTAAAAAATATCAACGTAGTCCAAACCCATACGCCGAAGGCTTTGGTCCAGGCTGGCCAGCACGTACTTGCGCGATCCGCCGCCCTGTCCGTAGGGCCCGGGCCACATGTCCCAGCCTGCTTTGGTCGAAATGAGCAGCTCATCGCGGTAGGGCCTAAAGTCGCGCCGCAGGTGCTCACCGAAGTTGATTTCGGCGCTGCCAAAGGGCGGGCCGTAGTTGTTGGCCAGGTCAAAGTGCGTGATGCCCAGATCAAAGGCCGTGCGCAGCATCACACGCTGGGTTTGGAAGGCGGTGGTGTCGCCAAAGTTATGCCACAGACCCAATGCAATGGCGGGCAGCTTGAGCCCGCTGCGCCCGCAAGTGCGGTAGGGCATGCGCCCATCGTAGCGCTCGGCGTCGGCCTGGTAAGTCATGCGGCGCGGCCCGCTTAGTTGGAAAACGCCGCAATGCCGGTCATAGCCCGCCCCAGAATCAAGGCGTGGATGTCGTGCGTGCCTTCGTAGGTGTTGACCACTTCCAGATTCACCAGATGGCGCGCCACACCGAACTCGTCGCTGATGCCGTTGCCGCCCATCATGTCGCGCGCCAGGCGGGCGATGTCCAGCGCCTTGCCGCAGGAATTGCGCTTAAGGATGGAGGTCACTTCCACGCTGGCCGTGCCCTCGTCTTTCATGCGGCCCAGGCGCAGGCAGCCTTGCAGACCCAGAGCGATTTCGGTTTGCATATCGGCCAGTTTTTTCTGGATCAGCTGGTTGGCGGCCAGCGGGCGGCCAAACTGCTGGCGGTCTAAGGTGTACTGCCGCGCGCGGTGCCAGCAGTCTTCGGCCGCGCCCAAAGCGCCCCAGGCGATGCCGTAGCGTGCGCTGTTCAGGCAAGTGAACGGGCCTTTGAGGCCGCGCACTTCGGGGAAGGCGTTCTCCTCGGGGCAGAACACGCCGTCCATCACGATTTCGCCGGTGATGCTGGCGCGCAAACCCACTTTGCCGTGGATGGCCGGGGCGGAGAGTCCTGCCATGCCTTTTTCCAGAATAAAGCCGCGGATAGGGCCGACGGCGCCCGCCTCGCTCACCTCTTTGGCCCAGACCACAAACACATCGGCAATTGGGCTGTTGCTGATCCACATCTTGGCGCCGCTGAGCTTGTAGCCACCGGCCACTTTTTGCGCGCGCGTCACCATGCTTTGCGGGTCCGAACCGTGGTTGGGCTCGGTCAGGCCAAAGCACCCAATGGTCTTGCCGCTGGCCAGCGTCGGCAGGAATTTTTGGCGCTGCGCCTCGGTGCCAAACTCATAAATGGGCAGCATCACCAGCGAGCTTTGCACGCTCATCATGGAGCGGTAGCCGCTGTCCACGCGCTCCACCTCACGGGCGATCAGACCGTAAGCCACGTAATTGAGAGCCGGACCGCCATACGCCTCGGGGATGGTGGGGCCCAGTAGGCCCAACTCGCCCATTTCCCGGAAGATGGCCGGGTCTGTGGTTTCATGTCGAAAAGCCTGGGTCACGCGGCTTTGCAATTTGTCCTGGCAGTAGGCGGCGGCGGCATCACGCACCATGCGCTCTTCATCGCTTAGTTGGGCGTCCAGCAAAAAAGGGTCTTGCCAAAGGAAAGTGGCCTGTGCCATAAGAACTCCAAAAATTGAAGGCTCGATTATCCGTTGCACGCCTAGTGCAGGCTGATCTTGCCGTACCAGGCCGTGGCCTGGCTGTGGGTGTTGTCGCTGTCGGTCATGATGCCGATGCCCACCAAGGCGCCGGGTTCCTCGCCAAAGGCGGCCAGGTAGTCGGCCCGCACATCGCGCAAGTAGTGGCGCCATTGCTTGAGGCCATGGGGCCCGGACTCCACTACGATTTTGCGGATCCGGTCGGTGCGGGCGTTATGGATCACACTGTCGGGCGGGCGGGAATTGCACCAAACATACATCAGCGTGGCGTAGGGCATTTCTTCACCGGTGACCAGGCGGCTGAGCTCGCTCAGTGCGCTGTCTTTAGCTGAAAACCGGCTGCGGTCGCCCTCAAAAGCCAGCACCAAGCGCACCGGTGAATCGTCTCCATGGCGGGTGGCCATATCAGCCCCTTCAATGAGCGCAGGCACATGCCATGAAAAACGGATGCGCCCCAGGTCACTTGCCGCAATATGCACCGGTGTTCGCACCATACTGGCCGAATCGTCAGAGCGCGCGCGCAAGGCCAAGCGCGTGCCCTGCGTGTCGACAGGCGCTTGGTGATCCAGTTGGTAATCGGTGGCCGTCTTTCCGGGCAGGAGCAACGCCTGCCATTGGCTCAGGTCCCGCACGCTCCATGCAGGGGTAGGGCTGTTTTGCGCGGTGGGGGCAGGTGCCGTCGCGCATGCGCTTAGGAGTACGACAAGCAAGGCGCCTGTTCCCCATGCAAGCATGCGCCGCAGGGCAAGGGGCCGTGCGAACGGGGGCGGACGATCGACTTGCAAGGCTTGGGGCACGTGCGGGCAGTTCGGTTGTAGGTGGGGCCAACAGGGAAACTGCGTGCATTGTGCCCGAGCGCCGTGACGGCCTAGGACAAAGGCAGGCGCAGACTCAGGCCTAACAACCAGTTGCGCGGCAGGCCCGGCTCGTAGTACTGCAAGGTGGTGTTTTGGTTGACGATGACCGAGCCTACATAGCGCTCGTCACCAACGTTGTTGATACGACCGTAGACGGTCAGCGTGCCTCTGTCCACCGCCCAGCGCTGCTGCAGCGCAATATTGAACACGGTGTGCCCATCGGCCGAGGCGGTATTGGCGTCATTGGCATAGATGCGACCGGCCTGCACCAGTTCTAGCGCGGCGCGGGTCCCTTTGGCGCCTGGTGCGTTATCCCATGCCAATTCGGAAAATACCGTAGTTTGCGGAATGCCGGGCAGCTTATTGCCCGCCTGCAAGGTGCTGCTGGCCACGGTCGTCGCGTACTGCGCGTCAATGGCGGCAGCCGACAGGTGCAGGCTGACTTGCGGGTGCAGCCAAGTGCTGGCGCTGAGCTCCCAGCCGCTGCGCGTGGTGTTGGGCGCGTTTTTATAGGAGGACTGGCCGGCGCTGGTGGTGTCGACCATAATTTCATTGCTGGTATTGATCTGGTAGAGGGCCAGGTCCAGGCGGGTTTGGGGCGCCGGAGTCCATTTGGTACCCAGCTCGAAGTGCTGGCTGTTGGACGCGTTCAGGCCGGTGTTGAAACTGCCTTTCACCGTTGCCGGGGTAGCGCTGACGGTGGAGTAGGCCACTTCGGCCAGCGTCGGGCTTTCAAAGCCTTGTCCGTAGTTGGCGTAAACGTTGAGCGTATTGGCAGCGTGCCAGGTCAGGCCCAAAACCGGGTTGGCGGCGCTGTAGCTGATGGAGCCCGTCCCATCGCCGTCTTGCAGGTAAAGGTCACTGCTGCTCAAGGACACATTGCTCCAACGCAGGCCGCCTGTGAGGGATAGTTGTTCGCCCAGATGCGCAGTGGCTTGCACAAAGACATCGCTGTTTTGGGCTTGGTTGTCTTCATTGCGGGTGATGGGGTCGCTAGTTTTCTGGCCGCCGCTGGCTTTACCGGCCTGGCGGCGCTCCACCGAGCGGTCAAATTCATAGCCGGCCGCCCATTGCAGCGGCGTGTCGTTCCACAGGCCGCGCCCGTTGTATTGTGCGCCGACCCCGTAATACGCGCGGCCCAGCCCGATCCAGCCACCGGCGGGCGCGCTGGCGCTGGCCACTTGGTATTGCAGGTTATCCCGGGTGCCGTAGTAGGCGCGGGTGCTCAGGCTGTGGTCAGCGTCCCAGCGGTAGTTGACCGAACTGCCCCATTGGTTTTGCAACACCACTTTGCGGGTTTGGTAGCTCAGGGCGCCGTTGCCGGCCGCCGAGGGGTCATTGAGCTGCTCTTTTTTGAGGCCCAGTGCGTCTTGCGCGAGTGGCATGTCAAATTGGTTAAACACCATCTGCACGCGGGTTTGCGCGTTGACATCAAAACGCAAGCTGGTATTGAACTGGCGGCGCTCGGCAGCGCCGTTGGCCCGGTAGCCATCGCTAGAGAAGCTGGCGTAGTCCGCCACGATGCCCGCGCTGCCCGCCGTGCCGGCCCACTGGTAGTCGGCGCGGTGCAGTCCGTAGGCGCCGATGAAATATTGGTACTGGCCGGTGGTTTCGCTGGGCGCGTCTTGGGTGAAGGCCGAAATGACGCCGCCCGAGGAATTGCCATACAGCAGGGCCAGCGGTCCGCGTAAGACTTCGATGCGCTCGGTCGAGGTCAGGCTGATGGAAGACGATTGGCCCTGTCCGTCCGGTGTGGTGGCAGGAATGCCGTCAATGAGCAAGCGGATGCCGCGGATGCCAAAAGCCGCCCGGGCACCAAAGCCCCGGATTGAGACTTGCAGGTCCTGCGCGTAGTTTTGCCGTTCCAAAATCGTCAGGCCTGGCACCCGGACCAGCGCTTCGGACAGATTAACCTGGGCCCCGGCGCCGGCAATCGTCTCGCGCCCCACGGTTTGGACTGCCGCCGGCGCATCAAAGCTGCGCATTGCAGCGCGCGAGGCGCTCACGACGACCTCTTCAAGCGTCTGCGCCCGTGCTGGTGCGAGCGTAAGCGCCGTGAAAGAAATCAAAAAAATGCGCAATGCGGCGCCGGATCGGGGTGTCATGTGGGCTAACTCCAAGGGGCAGGGCGCGACCCAGGGCTGGAACACCTCAGGCTGCCCTGTGGGCCCAGATTGTGTCTGAGGGCCCGCGCCGTGGACAATGAAATTTTTTTCAATCGATCAGTGAAGAAATAGGCGGGTCATTAGGGGGTCATTTGAGGGTTTTCACTATGGAAGAAATTCCCTTAAAAATTAAAGTGGCTTCAAGCGCTGCCTGATGTGGCTTTTCACCCAGGGTTAGGCGCTGCCAGTCCGTAGAGCGCGGGCCAGGCTTCTTTGATTGATGGAGACACAATGACTTATTCACTGCGCAATACATTGCGCCGCACCGCCACCTGCCTGGCAATTAGCGCGGCCTTTTCGGTCGGGCTGGGAACCGCTTTTGCGGCCGGCGACGACGCTAACCTTGAAAAACTGGGCGCTTTCAAGAAGACCGACACCCCCGGAACCCTAGTCAAAGTACCCCAGGGCGGCAAATATGCCGAGAACCTGACCAAGATGCTCAAAGAAATCCGCATGCCCGAGGGTTTCAAGATCGAGCTCTTTGCCATTGTTCCGGACGCGCGTGGCATTGCCGTGAGCCGCAATACAGCGGCCGTTTGGGTCGGTACCCGCAAGAGCAAGGTCTATTACGCTAATGACCGCGACATGGACAACGTGGCCGACACGGTCGAAGAGTTCAGTCCCAGCGTCAAATTTGACGTGCCCGCCGGCGTTTGCTATTCACCCGACGGCTTCTTGTTTGTGGCCGAGCGTAACCGCGTGATGATGTTCCCCGCTGCCGAGTACTTCACCGAGACCGCCGACACCGTGGCTGTGGCCATCGTCAAGCAAGGCGACTTGATCCCCGCTGAGGAAGAGTCCTACAACCACACCGCGCGCGCCTGCGTCATCGGACCGGACAACCGCATTTACATCACCTTGGGCCAGCCGTTTAATGTGACGCCACCCGAGAAGTTGGACCTGTACCGCAAAGTCGGTATTGGCGGCGTGGTCAGCTTTAACCGCGACGGTGGCGACCGTAAAGTGGTGCTCACCGGCATGCGCAATTCCTCTGGCCTGGCCTTCAACCCCAAGGACAACTCCCTGTGGTGGACCGATAACCAGGTAGACGGAATGGGCGACGAAACTCCTCCGGGTGAGCTCAACAAAGTGCCCGTCGGCGCCGATGGCAAACTGACCCATGGTCTGTGGTACGGCTTCCCCTACTACGGCGGCGGTAATGTGCGCACTGATGACTATAAGGACAAAGCCATACCCAAAGAGTTGGCTGACAAGTACGTTAAGCCCCAGGTGGAGATGGTGGCCCACGCCGCTGATCTGGGCATGATGTTCTACACCGGCAAGCAATTTCCGGCCAAGTACAAAAACGCCATTTTTAGCGCCCAGCATGGCTCTTGGAATGCGGTCAAGCCCCGTGGTGCCCGCATCATGGTGACTTACCTGGACGACAAGGGCAATGCGGTCAAGACCGAGCCCTTTGCCGAAGGCTGGATGAACGCCGATGGCGTCTACCTGGGCCGCCCTGTGGATGTGCAGCAATACATCGACGGATCGATCCTGGTATCTGACGACAAGGCCGGTGCGGTGTACCGCATCTCATACCAGAAGTAATTTTTCTGGTCAATAGCGGGCCAGGCTGCGCGCCGGGCCCGCTTTTTTGCGCCCTGTGTTCCCCCATATCTTTTGATGGATGCTATGAAAATTTTGTTCCCACTGGTAATTGCGGCCGCGACCCTCTGCTTGTCAGCCTGGGCAGGCGATGCCGATGCCGGTAAAGCCAAAGCCACGCCGTGTGCCACCTGTCACGGCGCCAAGGGCATCTCAACCCTCAACGAGGCCCCCAACCTGGCCGGGCAACCCGAGATTTATCTGATCGAGCAGTTGCGCGCCTACCGAAGCGGCAAGCGGCACAACGAAATCATGGCCATCATGGCTAAGCCCCTGAGCAATACCGACATAGAGGACTTGGCCGCTTGGTACTCGTCCATCAAGATCGACCTCAAATAAACGAGTCCGGCTCAGGCCCTAGTAGGCAGCCAACTACCTAAGGCAAACACCGAGTTGGGCGCGTTGGGTTTGATTAATGCTGGCGCCACTTTTTTGACCAAGCTTTTCTTGGGCGCGCTGCGCTCTTGCACCGCAAACCCCTTGGCCTTTTGCTGCAGCGCCAGGCTGCGCAGGCTGATATTTTTCATGTGTTCCAACAAGGCGCTGTGGAGTTGCTCCCATAGTGCTTCGGTCATATCTTCTTGGCCTCGCTGGGCGCGCGTTGGGCCCTCTTCGAGGGCCAGCACGATGTCGGCTACCGAAATCGTGTCCCCTCGAAAGCCCAGCGCATAGCCGCCACCAGGTCCTCGGGTGCTCTCGACCAAGCCGTGCTGGCGTAATTTGGCAAACACCTGCTCCAGGTAGGACAGAGAAATGCCGTGGCGCAGGGCCAAATCGCTCAGCGGCACCGGTTGCCCGGGTGTGCGCAGAGCCAAGTCCACCATGGCATTGATGGCAAAACGGCCGCGGGTACTTAATCGCATACGAACTCCTTTAAACGAAGCACCAAAGGTGCACAACGCGCCTACGCGCTGGTTTTACGCTGACGCAGGGCGCAATATAAAAGGGCTAATACATCGTGTAAATTCGTATTTTTTCAATATTTACTTCGAATAAATCGAAGTAAATGTGATCCAATGCCGGTTTTGTTACCTCTAAAGAGGAGAATTGCTGGTGAATTTCAAGCACTTGTATTACTTTTGGGTGACCGCCAAGTCCGGTGGCGTGATGCGCGCCGGAGAGCAATTGCACACCACGCCGCAAACCCTTTCCGGCCAAATTCACCTGCTGGAGGACTGGTTAGGGCGCAAACTCTTCAAGAAAAGCGGCCGTTCGCTGGAGTTGACCGAGTACGGTCGCCTAGCGCTGGGCTATGCCGACCAAATCTTCACCTTGGGCAATGAGCTAGAAACTGCGGTGCGCCAGGCCCACGGCGGCACGCAGGTGCTGGAGTTTCGGGTGGGCGTGGCCGATTCGGTGAATAAATCGGTGGCCTACCGGCTCTTGGAGCCCGCTTTGTCCCTGGCCACCCCTGTGCGCATGGTCTGCAGCGAAGGCAAGTTTGCCGACTTGCTTTCGCAACTGGCCCTGAACCGCCTGGACCTCGTGATTGCCGACGCGCCCATGTCGCGCCGCATCAATGTGCGCGCCTTTAACCACGCACTGGGCCGCAGCAGCATGTCTTTTCTGTGTACGCCGCAGGTAGCCGCCCAATTGACAGGCCCATTTCCGGCATGCTTGAACGGCGCTCCCCTGCTCATTCAGGGCACCCAGGCCTCGGTGCGTGCGCAGCTGGAGGCCTGGCTGACGCGCCACAACATTACCCCACGCATCATTGGCGAGTTTGATGACGGCGCACTTATGACCGCTTTTGGCCGAGAAGGCCGGGGCGTATTTATCGTCCCACGCGTGATGGAGCAAGAAACCATGGACCAATGCGCCGTGCAATGCGTTGGCCGAAGCGAGGAACTGCTGGAGGAGTTTTATGCCGTGTCCGTGGAGCGGCGCATCAGCCACCCCTGCGTGCTGGCCATTACCGATGCGGCACGCGGCCAGCTATTTGGCTGAGCTGCCGGCCCGGTTTGCCCATGCGTGCAACCTATACTGAGGCGGTGAAAGTCACCCCCAAGCGAGCGCGCCAGTGAGTGCCACCGACCCCACCCTCTTGCGCCGTGCCCGTGGGGTGCGCAGCGCTTTGCGCAGGCGCCTAGCACTGCGCGCGCGCCGCTTGCCGGCGGTATGGCGGGGCATGCTGTGGATTGCAGCCAGTGGCGTCGTTTTTTCGATGCTCAACACGATTGTGCGCAGCATTACGCTGACCTTGGATCCGTTTGAGTCCCAGTTTTTGCGTTACCTTTTTGGCACCTTGGCGGTGTTGCCGCTGGTTCTGCGCGAAGGCCTGGCCGCGTACCGCCCGGTTCACATGATGGGCCAGTGGTGGCGCGGTGCTTTGCATACCGTGGGCCTGATGTTTTGGTTTACCGCCTTGCCGCGCATCGGTCTGGCCGATATGACGGCTATTGGCTTTACTGGCCCCATTTTCATCATGCTGGGCGCCGCCTGGTTTTTGGGCGAAAAAATGCACGCCGACCGCTGGATTGCTGCCTTGGTCGGCTTTGCCGGTGTGATGGTGGTGGTCGGTCCCAATTTATCCACCGATGGGGGTTGGTATTTCCTGATCATGCTGGCGTCCTCGCCGCTGTTTGCCGCATCGTTTTTGGTGACCAAAAGTCTCACGCGTACTGAAACCTCCGGCGTCATTGTGCTGTGGCAAGCCATCTCGGTCACGGTGCTCAGCCTGCCCTTGGGCCTTTTGCATTGGAGTGACCCTACGCCGATGCAGTGGTTCGGGTTTGTTATTGCCGGCATTCTGGGCTCCACCGCGCATTACATGCTGGCTCGCGCTTTTCGGGTGGCCGATATTTCGGCGACCCAGTCACTGCGTTTTCTGGACCTGCTCTGGGCCTCGCTCATGGGCTGGCTCGCCTTTGGCGATGTACCCAGCCACTCCACCATAGTGGGTGCTACCGTCATCCTGGCCTCGACGGTCTGGATTGCGCAGCGTGAGCGCGGTCGATAAGACGCCCCTAGCCCACCACCTGGTAATACAAATTCTGTGGATGCTTAGCTTGCGCGAAAAACACCCAGCGCTCTGCAATTAGCGCGGGGGCCTGCAGCAAGGCTGCCCAAGCCCAGGGCCACGCGGTGCCGCTGTGCAGGGCACAGAGCTGCAGAACCAATGGCAGCACGAACAAGCCCAAGATAAAAGCCCAGCGCACATTGCGTAAAGCGAATTGGCTGGCACCATGAAAAAACTCACGGGTGTTAAAGGCGCCAGCGGACATCCCCATAGATTTTTGTACCAGGCGCTGAGCCTGGATGCCGGTGGCCGATTGAAGTGTGGAGGTCGACCGCAGCCCCGCGTTGCGGCGCAGACTGTGCCAGCGCAAAAGCGCGGCGAACAGCGTGGCAAGCGTGGTCCAGGGCGCGAGCGCTGTAAGCAAAGCACCTTGCTCAAAAGTTGCCGCCAGCGCGCAGGCCAGCACGCTGCCCGAAGCCAGGCCAATCAGCCCGAAATTAGCCACCGTGCTCCAGTGCGCCCATTCCTGGATAAAGCGCAGGCAGGCGTAAATCATGGCGGTGCAATACCACAGCAGCAGCGCGCCAAGCACGACCAGCCAAGGCAGTGCATGTGCCAGTGCGCCGTCCGCACCTGTGTAGAGCGATAGCCACCAAAGCGCTGCCAGAGCGATATACGCTGGCAGCACAATCACCTCGCGCGACATCCAGGAGGTGCGCCACATCAGCACCGCGCGCCAGGCGCGCATCTTGTGGCCGAGGTGCAAAAACGAGGAGGCCAAACCCGCCACCAACAGCACCAAGCCCAGCGCAATTGCTTGCAGCAAAAAGCTGCTGTCCATCGCCACGCCAGCGATCTGCGCCAGCGCCAGCGCGACCAATAGCCCTTGTGCAGCACCAGCAAGCGTGGTGAAAAACAAAATAGAAAAAGCCGGATGCATGGCGCTTACTCCTTGCCCGCAGGCGAAGTGGGCGACGAAGCTGCCGCCGTAATGCGGCGCGGCAAATAGTGGTTGGCCGGTTGTGTATCCCACTCGGGCATTAGTTGGTAGCCGCCACGCTCTGCAATCGCTTTGCTCACCACGCTATCGGGGTCTTTAATGTCGCCAAACAAACGCGCATTCGTAGGGCAGGCTTGCACGCATGCGGGTTGGCGGTCGGCCTCGGGGAGCAGTGGGTCGTACACCCGGTCTACGCACAGCGTGCATTTAGTCATGACCTGGCGCTCTTCATCCAACTCCCGTGCGCCGTAGGGGCAAGCCCAGGCGCAGTATTTGCAGCCAATGCATTTGTCGTAGTCCACCAGCACGATGCCGTCCTCCGCGCGCTTGTAGCTCGCGCCCGTGGGGCAGACCGGCACACACGGCGGATCTTCGCAATGCAAACAACTTTTGGGAAAGTGGATGGTGTCGGTGCCGGGAAATTCTCCGGCCTCGTAGGTTTGCACGCGGTTGAAAAACGTACCGGTGGGGTTGGCACCATAGGCATTCAGATCGGCCAGCGGCCCGGCGCTGCCCGAAGTGTTCCACTGTTTGCAAGAGGTCACACAGGCTTGGCAGCCCACACACACGTTCAGGTCAATTACCAACGCCAGTTGCTTGGCCAAGGTTTCGCCCTGCCGTGCACGCACTCGCACTGGAGGCGATGTGTCCCGCGCCGCGCCACCCGTGCCTTCGGTCAGCTGCGATTGCAAAAGTTCTTTGAGCCACTGGATCATGATTTTTTGCCTCCTGCGAAATAGCGCAGCACCTGCGCCGCTTTGCCCACCACGCCGGGCACGGCGGGCATGCTGTCCATTTGCGGAAAGGTTTCGCCTGCTTCATCGGGCGAGGCCGGGCGTATGCGCACGCGCACGTCGTACCAGCCCGCTTGGCCGGTGATCGGGTCCGAGTTGCTCACCATGCCGCTAGGCGTGCCGCGCATGGGCAGTTCTTCGGAGATCAGGTGGTTCAGCAAAAAGCCTTTGCGCGCTTCGTCCGAGCCGGGCGCCAACTGCCAGGCGCCGTCGGCTTTGCCAATGGCGTTCCAAGTCCATACCGTGCCGGGTTCCACCGCTTCGCTGTGGCGCACCATGCAGCGCACTTTTCCCCATTGGCTTTCCACCCAGGCCCAGCCGCCATCCGCTATGCCGGCGGCCAGTGCGGTGCGCGGATTCACGTTGAGGTAGTTGTGGCTGTGCATCTGGCGCAACCACGCGTTTTGCGAATCCCAGGAGTGGTACATGGCCATGGGCCGCTGGGTGATGGCGTTGAGCGGGTAGCTGCCCAGGTCGGTGGCCGCGTCTTCCAGGGGCGCGTACCAAAAGGGCAGCGGGTCGAAATAGGTGTCTATGCGTTCACGCAGATGTTCGGGCGGCTGGCGGCCTTCTGTCTTGCCTTGGGCGGCTAAGCGAAAGGCCTGCAAGGTGTCGGAGTAAATCGCCAATTGCACCGGATCGTTCTTTTGGCGCCAGCCTTTTTCTTTGGCAAAGTCCAGGTACTCGCGGTTCCAGTTACGCATGTAGTGCATGGTCTTTGGCATGTGGTACTGGAACACGCAGTTGTTTTGCTCGTACGCTTCCCACTGCTTGGGGTTGGGCTCGCCGCGCAAATGCTCGTCGCCGTTTTTGCCGCGCCAACCCATCAAAAAACCAATACCCGGCTGCGGCTGAAAATTCACCACAAAGTCTGGATAGCCCGTGAACTTGCGTCCGCCTTCAGCGGTAGTAAAAGCCGGAAACTTTAAGCGTCCAGCCAGCTCGATCAGCACCTCCTGAAACGGTTTGCACTCGCCCAGCGGCTTGACCACTGGCACGCGCACCGAATCCACCGGCCCATCAAATTCGGAGATAGGGCGGTCTAGCATGCCCATCACATCGTGGCGCTCCAAATACGTGGTGTCGGGTAGCACCAAATCGGCAAAGGCCACGGTCTCGCTTTGGAAAGCATCGCAGACCACCACAAAGGGAATCATGAACTCGTCCTGCTCGTCTTTGCGGTTAAGCATCTCGCGGATCGCCATGGTGTTCATGGTGCTGTTCCAGGCCATATTGGCCATAAACATCAGCAAGGTGTCGATGCGGTAGGGGTCGCCGCGCGTGGCATTGGTAATGACGTTGTGCATCATGCCGTGCGCGGACAGCGGATGCTCCCAGGAGAAGGCATGGTCGATGCGGATCGGCGAGCCGTCCGGGTTGATGGCCAGCTCGTCTGGGTGCGCCGGGAATCCCAAAGGCGCCGCGTTGAGCGGCGTGTTGGGCTGGATCATCTCGGGCGAATTGAATGCGCGGTAATTGGGCACGATGTGGCGCGGGTAGGGCGCTTTGTGCCGAAAGCCGCCGGGTGCGTCGATAGTGCCCAGCACGCTCATCAGCACGGCGAGTGCGCGAACGGTTTGAAAGCCGTTCGAATGCGCCGCCAGGCCGCGCATGGCATGAAACGCCAGAGGTCGCGCTTGCGTAGTCGGGTGCACTTTTCCCCAGGCATCGGTCCAAGGGACGGGCAATTCAAAGGCTTGCTGGAGGGCCGCGTGCCCCATCTCTTGCGCCAGTGCCACGATGCGCTCTGCGGCTATGCCGGTAATCGCTGCGGCCCACGCGGGCGTGCAGCTAGCCACACGATCGCGCAGCAACTGAAACGAGGGCGCCACCCGTGTGCCGTCGGCTAGGGTGTAGTGGCCTTCCAGGGCTGGGTCGCAGCCGTCGGCAATGCCTTCGGGGTAGGCGTTCAGTACGGTGCCGCTGGCCTTGTCAAAAATCAGTTTGTTGTGGGGGTTGCGGCCATCGCCGGGCGGGCCTTTTTCCGGGTTGGGGTCAAAGGCAAACAGGCCTTCTCGTACGCCTTCGTCTAGCACTACCAATTGCGGTGCATTGGTGAAGCGCTTTAAGAAGGCATGGTCCAGCGTGTCGGTGCGAATCAGTTCATGCAAGAGCGCCATCAAGAGCGCGCCATCGGTGCCGGGCTTAATAGGAATCCATTCGTCCGCAATGGCCGAGTAGCCGGTGCGCACCGGGTTGATGGAGATAAAGCGTCCGCCCTCGCGCTTGAATTTGGAGATCGCAATCTTCATGGGATTGCTGTGGTGGTCTTCGGCGGTGCCAATCATGACAAAGACTTTGGCGCGCTCCAGATCCGGCCCGCCGAATTCCCAGAAGCTGCCGCCGACGCTGTAAATCATGCCCGCCGCCATATTCACCGAGCAAAAGCCGCCGTGCGCGGCGTAGTTGGGCGTGCCGAACTGGCGGGCGAATAAACCGGTCAGGGCCTGCATTTGGTCGCGGCCTGTAAACAGCGCGAATTTCTTGGGGTCGGTCGCGCGGATATGCGCCAGGCGCGTGGTCAAGAGCTCGTAGGCGCGCTCCCAGCTGATGGCTTCAAACTCGGCAGCACCGCGCGCGCTGCCTGCTTTGCGCAGCAGGGGCTGCGTCAAGCGCGCAGGCGATTTTTGCTTCATGATGCCCGAAGCGCCCTTGGCGCAAATCACGCCTTGGTTGAGCGGGTGGTTCGGGTTGCCATCGATATAGCGCACCTCGGGGCCGTCCTCGCCCTCGCGCAAATGCACGCGTATGCCGCAGCGGCAGGCGCACATATAGCAGGTGGTGCATTTGATGGTGGTCTCATCCACCGGCGTGGGCGCATCGAGCGGCTGGTGCAAGGGCTCGGAGGACAAAAATTTAAACATGGTGCTTGTCTCTTTTTGTTATCGGATTTGCGTTTGCCGCATGCTTGTATTACGGTGCTAGCCCGGCGCAGCCGCGAGTACCGCCAGTGCGACCGAGGCCATGCGCGATTGCAGCGAATCGGCACGCGAGGTGAGCACGATAGGCACACGCGCACCCAGCACCAATCCCGCGCAGTCGCCACCGCCCACATAGTTAAAACTCTTGTACAGCATATTGCCGGCGTTGAGGTCCGGCATGAGGAGCAGGTCCGCATCACCGGCTACTTTCGACTCGATTTTTTTGATGCGTGCAGCCTCAGCAGAAAACGCATTGTCAAAACCAAACGGCCCTTCCACGATGGCACCTGGCCAAGCACCTGCGAGCGCCATCTCCACCAAAGCCTGGGCATCGAGCGTGGCAGGAATCGAGGGGTTCACCACCTCTACGGCGGCCACGATGCCGACCTTGGGCTGGGCAATACCGAGCTTGTGCAGTAATGCCACGGCATTGCCCACAATGTCTTTTTTAGTTTTCAGATCCGGCGCGATATTCACCACGCAGTCGGCCAGCGCCAAGAGCTTGTGGTAGCGCGGCAGGTCAAATACAAAAGCGTGGCTGATACGGCTGCTACCGCGCAAGCCGGTATCTTTGTTCACCACTGCGGCCATCAATTCGTCGGTATGCAGCGAGCCTTTCATCAAGGCGCGCACATCGCCGCTGCGCGCCAAGGTGCAGGCACGCAAGGCCGCATCTGGCGCAGCGCTGCCACTATCGATGAGCTCGAAATCGCGCACATCCACTTGCGCCGCATCCGCCGCAGCGGCAATCCGCGAGGCCGGGCCGATCAGCAGCGGGCGCGCCATGCCACTGTCTTGGATGCGCCGCGCTGCATCCAGGGCCAGCGCATCGCAGGGATAGACCAGGCCCAGCGCGTCCGGGCTGTGGCCCGCCTGCGCTATCGCGCGGGCCATCAGCGCTTGCAATCGCGGATGTGCGTAATCCATGCTGGCGACCAGTATGGACGCTGCGCGCTTTAAACGTAGTCCTTGTACTTATCCAAAAAGCGCACCGGTTTAGACAGCGCGTCGCGGCGGAAGGGGTCGCCCAATTCACGGGTACACATGATTTCAATCACGCAGGTTTTTCCTTCCTTCATCTGCATGTCGATCGCGCGCTTGAAGGCCGGGCCTACGTCTTCGAGCTTGTCCACCACGATGCCTTCTGCACCCATGGCAATTGCAATACCTGCAAAGCTCTCGCTTTCCAATTCGCCGGCCACAAAGCGGCGGTTGTAAAAGTCCACCTGGTTTTTCTTTTCTGCGCCCCATTGGCGGTTATGGAAGACCACGGCGGTGACGGGAATATCGTGGCGCACAGCGGTCATGAGTTCGGACATACTCATACCCCAAGCGCCGTCGCCCGCGTAGGCCACGGCAGGGCGGTCCATGGCGGCAGCTTTGGCACCGATCATGGTGGGCAGCGAGTAGCCGCAGTTGCCAAAGCTCATGGGCGCAAAAAAGCTGCGCGGCTCATCAAAGCGCAAATAGCTATTGGCCACGGCATTGATATTGCCGATGTCGGTGGACACCATCACGCGCGGGGGCATGGCTTTTTCCAACTCGCGCAGCACCTGGCGTGGGTGCAAATAAGTGCCACCGGTGGGTGTGCGTTCGCTCTTGGCTTCGTCAATCATGTCCAGGCTGTAGGCATCGCGCTCATGTGTCCAGCCGTCGAGTTCTTTTTCCCACGCGGCTTTCTCGGTGGCAATAGTGGCGGCGCGCTGCGCTTTGGTGGCATCGCTGGCCAGCGTCATGCTGCTCAGGCGGCGCAGCAGCTCTTTGGCCACCGCTTTGGCGTCGCCATGGATGCCCACGGTGATTTTCTTTACCAGTCCTAAATTGGTGTGGTCGGCCTCCACCTGGATGATCTTGGCGTCTTTGGGCCAGTAGTCCATGCCGTGCTGGGGCAGGGTGCCAAACGGGCCCATGCGTGAGCCCAGCGCGATCACTACGTCTGCCTGGGCGATCAGCTTCATCGCGGCTTTGGAGCCTTGGTAACCCAGCGGGCCGGCCCACAGCGGGTGGCTGGCAGGGAAGGAGTCGTTGCGCAAATAGCCATTGGCCACTGGCGCGCCCAGACGCTCGGCCAAGGCTACGCATTCGGGCACCGCGTCGCCCATCACCACGCCGCCGCCGGACAGAATGACCGGGAACTTGGCATGTGCCAACATTTCCACCGCAGCGGCCAGACTGTTTTCGCCGCCATGGCCGCGCTCCACGCGCATGGGCTTGGGGATTTCGCACTGGATTTCGCCGTAAAAATAATCGCGCGGGATATTGAGCTGTGTCGGGCCCATCTCCGACATGGCGCGGTCAAAGCAGCGGCCCGTGTACTCGGCCATGCGCTTGGGGTTGTTCACATGGCCTTGGTATTTGGTGAACTCCTGAAACATAGGTAACTGGTGCGCCTCCTGAAAGCCGCCCAGGCCCATGCCCATGGTGCCGGTCTCGGGCGTGATCATCACCACCGGGCTGTGCGACCAATAGGCGGCTGCAATGGCGGTCACGCAGTTGCTGATGCCGGGGCCGTTTTGTCCGAT
>Ga0304728_1000792_pt1 | contig 25007 bp, 49 predicted proteins | sample C_130625_MF_Meta_FD_190476 | JGI IMG/M metagenome (GOLD analysis project Ga0304728, IMG submission 190476) | Freshwater microbial communities from Lake Croche, Canada to study carbon cycling - C_130625_MF_MetaG (v2) (version 2) | ecosystem: Environmental > Aquatic > Freshwater > Lake | place... | reverse complement strand
ACTGTACCAAAAGAAACAACAGGTAGATTTGCAGGTCTATTTAAAAAACTTAAAAATTAATTATGGATTTATTTGGTAGAAAAGCTAAGAAAGAACTTGTAGAGGCCAAATTAGCATTAAAAGAATGTTCTGAAAAACTTATAGAGAAGCAAGAGCATATCAATGCCACTAATGCTTATTGGAAGAAGAAAATGTATGCTAATAAAAGCAAAAAGAAAGACTTATAGCCCTATAGTCCATTGAATAATTTGCTAATGCATTGTAGCTCATATTTTTTATTATATTTATGTAATAAACTATACATACATGTATTATCAACTCCCAAATGGAAGGGTAATAGAAATGAGTACAGAGCAGTATTTTGACATGAGTGATGAAGAGTTAGAATATCTTATTGCATACAACTATGGAGATATTTATGAAAATCCATGGCACGGCTCAATACTGAGCAAGCATGATAATTCTAATGCAATCATTCCTGAAATATTACCTGACTTAACTAATATTCCTGAGATAGATAAATTATCAGACTTAGATGCTGATATAGAGGACGAATAAATAACAATATTTATTCTGAGCACCCTTAACTGTTGTAGTTAAGGGCTTTTTAGTTTAATTAATAATCAAAAAAAAGTTATGGAAAACAAAGTAGTAGTAACAGCAGATCCAAATGGTAATGTAGTTGGGGTATCACAAAATAACCCAGAGTATGGTTATATTCGTTTAGAACAAGTAACCACCCAAATCAACGAGCAAGGTTGGTTAAGAAATGTAAAAAGGTCAGCATTAATTAAAGGTAAAGTAGAAGATTTGATTGCAACAAACTATAGACAAGGTAATGTTTTACCAGGTAAAATTGTTGTAGTGGAGTCTCTCACCCCATTTAATACAGAAAATCCAGACCGTGATCTTAAAGTTGCTGGTAATACAGGTATCATTTGTCGTGTAGATGATCAACCTATTTATAGGCAATCATTCTATACAACTAATCCTAATGCTTATGATCAGTTGTTATCTCACAATAATAGCACAGAGATTAGAGAAGTAATGAGTGCTCAACAGCTTATGTCTTTATTAAAGACTGAAGATAGTAAAGAAGCCACTTTATAATTTAGAAGGGTTAATGAAGAATGAAGGGGGTCTGCTAATAACAGGCCCCTTTTTTATATAGAAATTAATTAATAATTAAAACTACACACAATGTCAAAGACAAACACAAACAAGACAATCTCTTGTAACTCTAATGGTATGGTAATATCATATGGAGATGCTAACAAGCACCAATATGTAGGATACAACTCCTATGTAAGTAAGATTCAGTTAGAAGGTACTACTAAGTATCAGAAGATTGAAGAAGAGTTTAAACTTACCCCTGTACAAAAAGACCTTTATTCTAAAGTGGTATATGGTTTTAAAGCCTACACTAAAGAAGAAATAGCAGCAATGCCTGAAGCCACTAAAGTTAGTGTTACAAGGAATTATGCTAGAGCCCAAAGAATATTACGTAACTGGAAACAAGACATAACCTTTTCTAATTTAGACAACTTTATGTTATCTTTGTTTCCTAAATCTTCTATAGTAAAAGCTATGTGTGCAACTACAGGTTATATAGATGATTTACCAAAAGAAGAAGAAATCCCATTCAAAGAACTAGGTGTAAAACAACAACACATAATTGGTAAACTTATGGAGTTTGAGTTATTGCCTTTAAACTTTTATCAGTTAACATGAGTATACAAGCTAAACTTAAACTATGTGCAGGATGTGAAGAACTGAAGCACATCTGGAAGTCACATGGTAAAGAAAAATACTGCCAATCATGTTGGTACAATATTGAGAAACCCAAGTCTATTTCCCCTGTCTCTGCAAAGAGACGGGTGGAGATGGATACTTATGGTAGACTTAGAGAAGCTTTTTTAGTAGTTAAACCTAGCTGTGAAGCTAAACTAGTAGGATGTACAAGAACTAGTACAGATGTTCATCACCTTTATTCTGGTAAAGATAGAGATAAACATTACCTAAAAGTTGGTACATGGAAAGCAGTATGTCGTAATTGTCATACATATATCCATGATAATTTATCAGCAGATGAAGCTATAGAAATGGGATTAAAACTTAGAGAATAATTTGGTAGTTTGTAGTATTTGTCATATATTGTATTGTACAGTAAACTATATGACATTATGAACAAACAATTTTATCTTTATACTCACACAAGACCAGATACTAATGAAGTATTTTATGTTGGTATTGGTTCAGATATTCCAGGTAGATATTCTAGAGCATATGAATTTGGACCTGGTAAAAGAAATCCTATATGGAATAAAATTTGGTCTAAAAATAAAAAACAAATTATAGTAGATATTATAAAAACTTATGAAAACCAAGATGAATGTATGCAAGCTGAAATAGATCTAATTAAAAAATATGGTAGAATATGTCATAATACAGGTTTATTAGCTAATATATCTTCTGGTGGTGAACATAAAAGTGGAGATCCTAAAAAAATTATTCAATATGATTTAGAAGGTAATTTTATACAAATTTGGAATAATGTATTAGAAATTACATATACTTTAAAAGTTAAAGATAAAAGTATATATGCTAATTTAAATGGAGTATCTACTACATGTGGTAATTATATTTGGAAATGGTATACAGAAAACTATTTACAAAAAATTACAGTAAATGTTCCTAATAAAGGTAAACATTTTGTATATCAATATGATAAACAATGTAATTGTATACATACTTATGAATCTGTTTTTGAAGCTAGTAATATTACAAATATAGATGCTGCTTCTATTTTTAAAGTAACAAATAAACAAAGAAAAACAGCTGGAGGTTATATATGGTCTTATGACAATACTTGTGATTCTTATTATAAAAACCAAATAGCTCAATATTCTTTAGATGGTATTTTAATAAAAATTTATGATAATTTAGAAACAGTTATAAAAGATTTAAAGTTATCTAGTAGAACAGCTATTAAAAATTGTTTTAATGGCAAACAAAAACAAGCATATGGATATTTATGGAAAAAACACCCTGAAGAAGCTAAAGAGCTGGGTTTCTCACAGTCTAGACTTAACGAGTCATAAAACGATACAGAATGACCAGTTTTACCACCTGTAATACCAGTTATGGTAATGAATGGTGGCATTTACCTACTTTAACAACACCTATAGGTTAACATTAGTTTACAAATCATTAACTTTAAAGTTTACAAAAAATGAAGGTAGAAGAATTACAAAATCAGTATATTACTGCATTAAAGGAGCAGTTAGAAAGCTATAAAAAAATATCAGAACTTAATAATGATATTATTGCTAAGCAAAAGCATTATATAGAACAATTAGAAAGACTTCTTGAAGAAACTAAAGAATTAGTAGAAGAATGTGTACTAATGCTTAAAAATGTAGCAGGTAATACAGTATTTTAAACCAACCAAAAATAAAATAACATGAGACCATTATTAGAAGAAAATGAATTAACAATGCCAGTGCCTACAGAACAAAGAGAAACTCCTTCTAGTATAAGAGCATTACAAGATTATACTATTACAATAGAATTTCTTTCAAGAGGTTGTATTGTATCTGTAGGATGTAAAAGAATACCATTTGAATCTGTAGGTAAAGCTATGGATGAGTTAAATGAGTATGTAAAAAATCCTTATGAAACACAATTAAAATGGAGAAATCTATTAGATAATTAGCCCACAGGCCATGGGATCGAAAGCTCAGGAACACCTCTCAGAATAGAGTTTACACTCTTGCACAGGTGCAACAGTCCTCTAAATCGTAAGTTAGCTGTATTGACAACTTGTACAGGGGAGTAATAGTTGTGGTTAGTTAGATGGTGAAATTGGTAACACCCTGTCAATGTAGATGGGATATGCATGTTCGAATCATGCTCTAACTACTAAAAATTATAATTATGAAGAATACACTACTAATCATCCTTATGTCCCTTATTATAGGAACATTAATAGGATTTTATACAGAAAAGACTGTAGCAACAAAAATTCAGAATGAATGTGATTCATTAAAGAGTGAAGACTGTGTTAAAGATCTTACTATCATGAGATATGAATACATGATGGAACTACTATCTAAAGACTCAGCCTGTAAAGCAGCATTAATTAATGTACAATATGAAACAGAATAACATGAAATTAGAATTTATTCCATATCAACAAGCATTAGCTTTAAAAGAATTAGGATTTGATGAACCCTGTTTTGGTAGTTTTGATGAAAAAGGTAAACTTTGGCATTATGTATCAAACACTGGTCAAGATACTATTCGTTTAGGGAATATTATTGCACCACTATACCAACAAGCATTTAGATGGTTTAGAGAGAAGTTCAATCTACATCATGAAATAAGAAGAGAAAAAGGTATAAATGATTCTAGTAATGTTTTTTATGTTCCAATAACTCGTGATGGATGGAGAAAAGAAAATATACATACACCACAGAGTACATATGAACAAGCAGAACTAGTTTGTTTAATTAAATTAATTCAAATTCTTAATCAAAAATTATGACATCAATAGAATGGTTAGAAGAAAGATTTCAGATGTATTTGTCTTGGTATGAAGGTCACCACAATGCTAAGAAGTATACTATAGAAGACTTTGCAAAAGACTTTGAACAAGCTAAAGAAATGCACAAGCAAGAGATTATAGATGCTTATGAGGAAGGGAAAGAATATCAATATACATATACTATATTAACAACACCCTTAACTGAAATCCAGAGAATTGCTGAAACATTTAAAAAAGATTATACTGAAACCCAAAAAAATGAAGAAAGAGTTACTAATGCTAAGATTATTAGAAAGGTTATGTCTTGGGAAGGTTGTGATGGATGTACAGAACAAGATGAAGTGATGTATAAGAATGGGTATGCAAAAGGATATAATGCTGCTATAGCTGAACTTACAAAAGAAATATCAGATGAAGAAATAGAGAAAGGTGCTAAAGAATGGTATAATAAAGAGGGATTGTGCAAACCAAGTAGAGTAGAAGTAAGAGCTTGGGTTATGGCTTGTAAATGGTATAGAGAAAAATTAAAAAATAAATAATGACACCTATAGAACAAGCAAATGAATTAGTTAATCAATATGAAATATCTACAAGACCTCTATTTGCATTAGGAGACTATAAAAAAGAAAAGCACTATAACAAACAGTGTGCTTTGATAATAGTAGAAAAACTTATAGATGAAAGCAGACAGCAACAAAATGTACTTAGATTTAAATATTGGAGAGAAGTAAAAAAACATTTAGACAATGACAGCACGAGAAGTCAAGAATCAGAAGAATTGTACCCTCAGCAATAGAGAAATCAATTTTATAAAAAACAATTATAAAAAGATACAGAACAAAGACATCTTTAAACAACTAAAGATAACCAAGGCTGTGTTCTATCAAAATCTAAGACTGCTTTATCCTAAAGTAAAAGAAGAAGAATATTTTAAATATTAAAACTATGGTAGAATTTTTAGAATGGCTAAAAGAAAATAGCTGGCATGCTTATAAAGATGGTTCATGGTATTCTCTTAATGAAAAAGAATATATTCATAACAAACCAAGAAAATATTACAATGAAGAAGAAGTAGTAGAAGCTTTTATTGAATCTAAGAAATTAGATATGCTAATAGATGAATACTATGCAACACAATATGGTGATGGTAATTTAATAACTCCTTAAAACTCAAGAGTATGCCTGATATTACAATGTGTAAAGGGACAAACTGTTCCCACAAAGAAGGTTGTTATAGATATACAGCAAGACCCAGTGAATATCAATCATGGTTTACTGATCCTCCTATAGAAGATAATGGGAAGTGTGATATGTATTGGGGAGACAATGCTGAATTAATAAGAAATCAATTAGAAGAAATACTAAAACCAAAGAAAGATGAGCATAATTAAAGGAAATGTAAACTGGGCTAACCAAGAAGGTATTGTAAAACCTGATGGCCTACCTACTAAAGGTGAATCAATGCCTGATGTAGAATTAATGAATGCTGTTGAAGAGCTATTAATGAAAAGTAAAATACTCAAAAAAGAAGTTGATGACTTGTATGCAAAAGCAAGTGTCTCTCAATTGTCTACAGTTGGAACACTATTCAGTTCAGTAAACTCTACTTTACTAAGTATGGCTAGAGAAATTAGTTACAATCTAAAACCACAACCAAATGAGTGATTTTAAAAAATTAGATGTCTTTATTCAAAGAATGAAGAAGCTAAACATAGATGTACAGTTAATAGGTAACTATCCATGGATTTATATAGATAGTGTAAATGGCAATAGAATCAAGTATGAAGACTACTTTGAAGGTAATCATGGCTTTACTATAGCTTTTCTACCTGTAAGAATGGGACAAGAACTAGATTTTACAGACATTACAGAGATTTTTAAACTTATAAGAAAATACAGATGATAGAGAAACAATTTTCTGATGATAAGTTTTCATTAGCCAAAGGATTACATCATATCAATATTGCCAAGCAATACTTTGAGGATATCAAAATTACTTCAAAAGGCACCATTAAAAACACTTTTACTGGTTATGTACAGAAGTGTGACTATATCATTAATGATGTATATGATAGGCTCAGTGAGAAAACACGTAAATTCTATAAAGAAGAAATGTCTGACTCTCTTGGTATAGATCATATCACTGATCAGCTAATGAGACTTGATGTTGAACAAAGACAACAGATAGAAGATATCATCAATAATGTTGTTAAAGGTAAACGAGTAAAAATAATGATAGATGAAGAAGGAGAAACCCAGAGCTCAAGTCAAGTTCAATAGTGGTATGTTAGCCATGCTTTGTTCTGGATGTAGAGTGATTATTAAAACAGGTGAAGACTTTACTAAAGAAGAAGTAGAATATGCTCTTTCTAAAGGTCTTTATTTACCCCCACAACATTGTGAAAAATGTAAAGCTAAAAATAATGGAAACACTAACTAATTTTACAGAAGCAGAATATGAATTTTGCATGTATAAACTTAATTTACAAGGATCATTTTTGACTTCCTTTATAGACACTGTATTTAAAGCAGATGTAATCAATCAAGCTAAATTATCAATGGCTTTTCCTGAACTAGTAGCTGTCATCATTAAATATAAAACAGAAAGTGGTTACTGGGATGATTTAGTAAACAGATGGAATGAAATTTATCCAACACGTAAATTGTATTATTAATGAGTCATCCATATCACCACAGCCTCAGCTCCAGCCGTAAACATGGGGGAGTATGGCAGGATTATATAAAAATTCATGATTTTTTTGATGAAACTAAGAGTGCATACCCTGATATGAGACATAGAGCATTACGTCATCATTCAGAGGGCATTTTTTGGTGTGAGGAAAAATTTGGAACAGTAATTACTAACTCAGACGGAAAAGATGTACCTGTTAGAACTATAGCTGAACAACATGTTATGGAAGACATTGGTAAAATACCAACCATTAAAGATTATCTAGATTGTATGACACCACAAGGGTGGATGTATAAGCCTGGAGAAGGTAGAAAAATGCTAAGAGAAATAGCAGACGAAAAATTAGATTATGACACTAACAGACAAACTAAAACTTATGAAGGAGAATTCTAAAGTAAAATCAATTATAGAATGGTGTAATTACGAACATGAAAATCAAGGGGAGCTTAAACTAGTATGGGAAGGTGGTAATGATTCAGGATGGGCTCACTTTGAAATAGATGATGTTCAAGTAGATAATGAATACACTAGAGCTCTAGTAGATAGAGTTGATAATCTATTAGATTATGGTAGCTGGGCTGGTGAATTTAATGCTTCAGGAGAAGCTATATATGATCCAACAACCAGTACATTTGTTGGTGTAGATTATTATAGTGAAGATCAAATAGATGTTATAGATTCAGACATTACTATTAAGATTCCTAAAGCATTGTGGTTTAATAGTTTTATTGTAGAATGTGAAGTAGCAGGTTATGATGAAAAATGTACAGTGAATGCAAGATTTATTGTAAAGAATGGTTTTCTCACGGACACTCATTCAGTATTTTGTACAGCATTACAAGAAATATTAGAAAGTGAGTTTGATCATCTATTTAGTAGACATGGTGAAGTTGCAAATTGTAATGATGTTTGGACACTAAATAGAGATAATGCTACTGATGATGGTGAAAATTTAGTATTTACTATTAAACAAGTAGAAATTACAGTAAATGATGAACGGGAAAATCCTATTGTACTAGAACTTGATGATGAAACAGCAGCAGCTATTGACAAACAATTAAATGCAAACAATGAAACAGAAGATTAAGTACGGAGAAATAGAATATATAGTAAACAATAGAGAAGGATTTAATCTTACTGATGCATTAAGATTATGGAAGACTAAATATCAAGAAGATTATAGAGATTTTCAAAAAGAAGTTATTATTCATGAAAGTCTTAAAGATTTTGACTTATTTGTACAAGAATGCTGGGCTGGAGTAAAACCCATAACAGTAGAAGAAGCACTTAAAGTACCTAATACAGAAGATAGACGTGTTTATTTTGATGCTATTGGTGTAGAAAAGTTATTTAAAGAACTAGATCCAAAGTTATTAGATAGACAAGTAATTAAAAAGAAAAGAGCTAGATGGGATGATTCTTTAAAAGAATATACACATGAGTTTGAAGACGTGTATGAACTTTATGAAATGGAAGGTGATAAACTCTATGAAAGAAACAGATGGGGAGGCAAGCCAGACCCTGTGTTTGCTGTAAGATGTTGGTGCACCACTACTAATAGAGAATATTGGTTGTATGTACCAAAAGATGCAGCATCAGAAAGCTGGTGGTCAATGAATCCTGAAGAAAAGAAGTCAGATGCTATTAGAGCAATTGCCTGGACTATTAGACTAGATGTACCTATTGGAGATGTAGAAAAAATCTATAGACAAGGTGATATTATTGTAGCTAAAATCAAGGATGAAATAGATAAAGACGTAACTTCGGCTACAATGTATCATCTAGGTAAACAAGATTATTTAAACCTCATGTATTCAGAAACTTAAAATTAAACAGTATGAAAAAAGCAAAGAGAATTGTTCTTGGTGAAGGAGAAATCATCGGGCACAAACATATTCTAGAGTCTAAGAAAGACATGGAATATAATGAAACACCTAATAGCATTACATTTATGTTAGCTGACATGGGTATTCTTACACATGATGAACATGATAAAATGGTTTTCCCTAAAGGAAAATACAGATCATACAATCAAGTAGAGTTTAATCCATTTGATAACACAGTACAAAGAGTATTTGACTAATGAGTAAAAGAGACCAAATCCAAAAAGATGCTTTAACAGTAGCATTAAACAACAAAAGATGTGGTTTAGGCATCTCAATGGGTGTAGGTAAAACTCTTATAGGTCTTAAATATGTTGATCATTTGCAAGTTAACAGTGTAGAGAAGCTTAGGGTGCTGGTTGTAGCACCCAAGCTTTCTATATTTGATTCTTGGAGAAATGATGCTGATAGATTTAAGATTGATATAAGCAGTATAGAATTTACCACCTATTTATCTCTAAACAAATACAACCCACAAGATTTTGATATTGTAGTGTTAGACGAATGTCATAGTCTTTTAGACTCTCACTTGAACTTCTTAGGAATGTTTGGTGGTAGAATACTAGGACTGACAGGCACTCCACCAAGATATCAAGATTCAGATAAAGGTAGAATGGTTACCCAGTTTTGCCCAATGAAGTTTACATATATCACAGATGATGCAGTGGCTGATGATATTCTAAATGATTATAGAATAATAGTACACAGGATGAATCTCTCAAATAGTAATAATCTTCTTGTAAAACTTAAAGACAAAGAGTTCTATACATCAGAAACCAAGAATTATAATTATTGGAGTGAACGTGTATATGAAGCTAATGGTCCTAAGCAAAGACAGATAACTTCTATTATGAGGATGAGAGCATTAATGGATTTTATGACTAAAGAAACCTATGCAAAGACTCTTCTAAATGATATTGATGAAAAGTGTATACTATTTTGTAACACACAAGATCAGGCAGACAGAACTTGTAGGTATTCTGTACACTCTAAGAATCCAGATGCAGAACTAAATTTACAGAATTTTAAAGAAGGTAACATAGATAAACTATCATGTGTACTTCAGCTCAATGAGGGTGTAAACATACCTCAACTAAGAGCCGGCATTATCATGCATGCATATGGTAATGAGAGAAAGAGTAATCAACGTATAGGTAGACTTCTAAGACTTAATCCTGATGAAACAGCTACTATCCATATACTTTGTTATAAAGGTACAATAGATGAGAAGTGGGTGGAAGAAGCTCTTAAAGATCTAGACCAATCAAAAATTAAATACTTTGATGTATGAATCATCTAAACGGTAAGTATAAAAAAGAAAGAGGATTATTAAAGCCTCTTACATTAGCAGCAGCAAAACAATATGAATTGTTTGTATCTAGACTAGCTGATGGAGCAATAGTAGAATTCTTCTATGAAGAGCAGCATGATGATGGTACTCTGCCACAGCTGGCTAAACTACATGTAATGCTTAAACAGTTAAGTATGCACATAGGAGAAACTGTAGAGAACATGAAGCTGTTGGTAAAAGATAGAGCTGGTCTCTGTATAGCAAGAGAAGTTTCTGGTAAAGAATATTTCCTAGCTAAAAGCTTTGGAGATTGTTCTAGAGAGGAACTATCACTAGCTATACAGGCAGCAATTGAAATTGGTGAGCAGGTTGGTTTTATTCTTCAGTAGGAATTTCTTCAGAAATAAGATCTTTTAGTTCTTTAGTTACTTCATCTACTGTAGTTTCATAAGTCATTCCTTGTTTTTCAGCTTCATTCTGTATTTCTCTTAGTAGAATACCTACAGTGGTAGCTGACTCCATCCAAGGTTCTGAGAAACCTTTATTTTCTTCTGCTTCTTTCCTGTATTTTTCAAGATCTTCTTTGTTTTTATCAGTTGTAAGCTGCATTAATATTTCATTTAATCTTGAAATAAAGCCAGCTCCAATTTTAATATCAACAATAGCATCTTTTTTAATCATTTTTATTTTTTCCATAAAATAGTTTGTAACAAAATTAATATAAAGATTGTGACAGAACAAATAAATTTAGAAGAAGTTAAGTGTAAGCTAGTAGAACGTCTACAACCATCAGGTTGGGCAAATAAGCTTAGAGGTTTTATTCAAAGCTCAGACTTTGATAAGATCTTAGACACATTATATAAATTAAGAGAAGATGGTAAAAGATTTACTCCTCCTCTTAAACAAGTATTCAGAGCATTTGAAGAATGTCCACATGATAAACTAAAAGTTATTATGATAGGACAAGATCCTTACCCACATTTTGGTGTGGCCGATGGACTTGCATTTAGTTGTAGCAATACAGGTAAACCTCAACCTAGTCTCAAGAATATGTTTGAGGCTATTGAGAGAAACGTGTATGAAGACTTCCCAACTTATCAAGATCCAAATCTAACCAGATGGGCTAACCAGGGAGTTTTATTATTAAATAGTGCACTTACATGTCAGGTGGACAAAGTAGGATCTCACTATGCTATATGGCAAGATTTCATAGCTTATACTATGGATATCTTAAACTATACAGATAGTGGATTAATCTTTGTTCTATTAGGTAAACAAGCACAAGAATTAGAAAGTATGATTGGTGATCACCACCACATCATCAAGGTTAGTCACCCAGCCTCTGCTGCTTATACAAAGACAGTATGGGATTGTGGTAACTTATTTAATCAATGCAACAAAATTATTAACGGACTAAATGGTCCATCATTCAAAATCAACTGGTAACATGGCAATCAAGAAAGTAGACTTAACAGTCAGTCAATTAGTAAATGATCTTAACAATGGTTTTACATGGCTTAAGAAAGATGACTTAGGTTGTGGTAGTATAGAAGTAAAGTATGCTGCTAATCCACAGCAGATTATGGCAATCCAAAAACATCCAGCACTTAAGGGTGTAGAAACAAGCTTTACTATTTTTAACATCATAGACGATACTAAAGATGAGACCACAGGGCAAACCAAAGGATCCACAACTGACAGGACAAGTGGTACTACACAACAACCAGCAGTATCTGTGGTTGACAGGGAGCCAATCTTGGCATCAAATGAAGCAGCAGACATCTTTGCCAGCCTCTAATAGACCCAGTCCTACAGATAGTGCTACAGCATATCCAGTAGGTACTATACTACCAGGTAATGATGGTAGATATTGGGAAGTAAAAGCTAACAGTGCAGGCATCCAGAGATGGGTGCCTGTTCCTAATCAACCTGCAAATATGAATTATAAATTTGAAATTGGAGATAAAGTAAAAGTTACTCAATCAGGTATAGGTTGTGCTCCTGAAGAAGTGGGTAGAGAAGTAATTATTATAGAAAAAGGTATATATTCTAATGAGAAAGGTTATAAAGTTACTCCTCCAATAGGAAATTGTATACAAACTAATCCTGTTTACAAAACCTATAATGGAATGATATCAGAAAGATCATTTGATTTAGTAGAATCATTTAAAACACAAAAAACAAAACCCACAAACAAAATGGCAAAAGTAAAGTCAATTACTAAAAAGACAACTCAAGAAGTGAGAACAATTGAAACTTCCTTAATCAATAAGGAAGAAGTATTTAAGATGCTTGCATTAGCAGAAGCTACAGGACTACCTCTATTACTAGTAGGTGAGCCAGGTGTAGCAAAGACAAAAACTATTATAGAATATGCTAAGGCATGGTTGAACAAGGATGGTAAAATGACTGCAGAAGATTTCCAAAACAAGATGTATATTCTAGAGACTGATGAAGGTACTAAAGCATCAGAGATCAAGGGTATGCCTGACTTAGGTAAGTTGTTTACACAGAATACATATGAACTAAATGCTCCTGTAGCAGATGCTGATATTGTTATTATCAACGAGGTAGACAAAGCCAGTAGTGCCATTAGAAATGCTATGTTGGGTGTAATGAACGAGAAGTTCTTATTCAATGGTAAGAGTAAAATCCCATGTAAATGGAAGTTATTTATTGCCACTTGTAATGAAATACCTAAAGATGAGAAAGACTCTCCATTCTGGGACAGATTTATGTTGAAGATGACTGTAAACCGTGTATCAGCAGGTGACATGAGTAAGTATTATGCTAAGGGTGCTAGAAATTATAAAGAGAAATTTAACATTGGTATTCCAAATCAAGCAGAAATGGATACTATAGAGATCCCTAGCAGTAAGCTAGACAAGTATTTAGAAGTGGGCTACAAGAGTTCTAGTGACAGAACCTTGACTTTTGTACCAAGGCTTGCTAAAGCTGTTAGTTATATTTGGGATAACAGTATAGACAAAGCTCTTGTAAAGACTGCACAAATCATGATCTCTCAAGCAGCAGCTTCTGAACTAGATAGTAAACTAGTATCACCAGAAGTTAAGGCTGTGATGAGTAAGATTGAGATGTTGCATTCTCAAAGTACAGGGGAAGGTCTAGAACTAGCTGTAGCAGAGATTGAGAGCTTGATCAATGCTTATACTAGTAGAGGTATTATGGATGAGAGTCAAGTGGAAGATATGGAAGGTACTATCTCAGTGATCCTATCTAATCACCCAGCTCGTGCTAGTTATAATGTATCAGATGAGTTCAAAGAAGAAGTAGCTTCTTCTAGTTTACCATTTTAATAAACTAAATAGGGGAGTCTTAATAAGGCTCTCCTATTTTTAAATTAAGTCTTATGGCAAAAGAATATAAGAATGTATATACCATTCTAGAAAAAGTAAAGAAGGGAGAAATCAAATCCCATTATAAAGATGACCAGGGCTTATTTGGTAAAATTAACTTCTACAAAAAACCAGATCTTATTAAACCCTACATGCATTATATTGATGAACGTAGGCTTGAGAATATCATGGATACTCATATGCAGAATAGTAAATCTGTAAAAGAAAACTATGAGAAGTTTATCAAGAGCACTGACTTCAAGAAGATTGCTCCAGATAAACAACCTAGTATGACAGGTTTTCAAACTAAACTTAGTGAAAACTACAGAAAGTTTCCTAATCATATGGTAAAGGATGTCTTTAAGATGTACTACAACAAGATTGAAGATCTTAAGTTTGAGGACAGAGACGAGAAGAACCACACTAAGTTCAAGTTCTTAGAGAGAGCTAATAATCCAGTGGGTAAGATCATGTCTGAGAATAGCAATCTAAAATCTGCTATCTATGCACGTAATATCATTAGTTATTTTATTACAAGGATGACTATGATGGAATTTACAGATCCTGCTGCAGCTGAAGATATTAAGAATGGATTGAATGGTCAGTCTGATTTTGATAATGATGGTGTAGAAAAAGCCATGGAGAAGATGATGGACAGCAGACAAGGTAAAAGTATGCTAGAAGATGCTTTACAGAAAGCCCAGGAGTTGTGTAAAGACATAGATAGTGTAATGGATGAAGAAGTTCAAGAGCAGATGTTTGAGAGTGCTAACCAGGCAGGTGATGGTAATGAAGCAGCTAAATTGAGTCCTGACTATCTTAGACAAATTGCAGCTAAGCTTGAGAGAATTAATCTCTCTATGGGATCTCTTAAAGAGAAGATTAAGAAGCTACTAGACAAGTCTGTAAGCTACTTCAGCTCTAATCAAAAGACTGAGTATGAAGATCTGTTTAACAGTGACAATATAGCTGGTCTAGAAGAATATGAACTGTTGCATCCTAAGCTTAGAAAAATCTTTGCAGAAGATGTACAGGTAAAGAACACCAAGAAAATTGGTAAGATAGATCTCTATATAGATGTATCAGGATCTATGAGCTCTAGTTGTGGTGTATTAAATGATGAAGGACAAAGAATAAGTAAGATAGATTTTTGTAAAGCATTTGCTGCTAAACTTAAGTCTATGGATATGCTTAATGATGTCTACAAGTTTGATAACAGAGTGAAGAAGTCTAAGAATGATCTTATATCTATCTCTATGATTGACTGTGGAGGTGGTACTACCATTGATGAAGCTATTAGAAGTATTGAACGTAATGATACTAATGCATTAGTAATCACAGATGCAGAAGATTGTTGTAGTAAGTATTCTGAGAAAGCATTCTTCATTGGTGTAGAGGGAGCTTCTTTTGATGGATTTAGTCCAAATGTTATTGAAGAGTATGCATCTAAAGGTCAGGTCGTAGTATTTGATGGTACCACTATTAGAAAAGTAGGAATGTGTGGAGAAGTATACTAATGAAAATAGGGCCTCTATTAACATAGGGGCCCTTTTCTTTTCTATTAGTTGGAAGGAGGCACTAACAGATATATGTGAGAGGGTTATCTACCTTGTGCTTGGTACTTTTTAGGACGAGGATTATGCTTATTGAAAGATTTCTTAGCATTTCCTTGTTTACGTCTACCAAATGAAACTTTTCTTGTATCTCCTAGAGATTTACCTTTTGCCATTATTTTTCTTTCTTGTCTTCATGTTTTTGTGTACCAAAATAGTAACTAAAAATCATGAGGGTTAATGTTTTTATTAATTCAAATAATTGATTGTTTTGTTCATCTGATAATAGCTTTATTTTAAATGCTATCACCTTATCCACTATAAATACTCCAACTAATGCAGCAAATACTAATAAAATAAATCTAACTAGTACATCTTTTGTGTCATTTATAAATAATTTATTTACATAATGAACACAACCAACAATAAAAAACATAGCAGTGAATACACCAAGCATCATCACCCACAAATTAGGATAGCTAAACATTATGCAAGTAGTTTATAATATTCATCAAAATGTTTAATACGATCTTCTAATCCTATTGTACCTATCTCATTTTACAGTTATCAAAATGCCACCTAATAGCATTTAATTGATCAACTTCTTTATTACAATGGTTGCAAGTAACATTAGGTCTATTTAGCATTCTTTGTTTAATTTTATTAATAGCTTTTTCTGAATGTTTTTTACCATAAAAAGGATTAGCTTTTCCAGTATATTTACCTTTCATTAACTTAGAATGATTTTTTTTCTGTTCTTCAGATATAACTTTTATAACACCTTTACCATACTGATTACCTTTATTAGTTTCACTAAAAGCTAATCTTGCTTCTTCATACCCTCTAGATGATTTACTTCTAGTTTGGTAATTATTGGTAGACATCATTTTATGAAATGCTAAAGCAGATGATCTATCTCTATATATTTTCCAAAGTAACCAATGAGCTAAAAAATGTTCACGAGCAGTAAGTAAAACTATATTAGAGTGATTTAATGCTCTAGTACTATTACCAGTTCCCCCTTTAGATTTAGGAATTATATGATGACCCTCAAAATAAACTCCTTGTTTTTTATCTAGATGCCTTTGTTTTTTTAATAACAATCTATCAAACATTAAATCATCATATATTTTTTGATAATTCATTAACTAAGCAATTTATAATAATGATTGAAGTTTTCTATACGTTCATTCAAACCATTGGTACCACCATTTACACACTTACTTACAATAATTACAGCATTACCTGTAGGAGCAAGATCAGCTTTCTTGAGGCAGTTTTTATGAAAAAACCATGCAGCAGATAATAATGGATATTTACTAGCTACTAGTTCTGGTGTAGCAATTAGATCTTCAGGTACAAAAGCATCAAATGCTTTATAGTTATCTTTACCAGTTAATTGGATGAAACCACGACCTCTAAACTTCCAACCTTCACCACTAGCTTCATCTCCATTACCCATTCTATTAGCATAAACTTTGTTAGCTATTTTCTCAGGTTTTCTTTCATAAGCAGCAGCTAATGCATCCGTAGGAAAGTATTTACCAAATGTACCACGTAAGCCTTTAGCTCCATAGTTAAGGTTTTCTTGTGTAAGTTTAAACCCACCAGATTCATGAGCACACTGAGCTAAAAAGTGAGCTAGACGTTGAGATGTATTAATCTCAAACTTCTCCATTACTTCTGGAATTTGCTTTAACACATCTTCTGGAATATGTCCTTTTAGTTTATCTAAGTTCATTTGCTTTTATTTTTCTTAAGTTCTTTTAATTCTTTAAGAATCTCACTATGATCTCTAATTGATTGTCTATCTAATTTAATATCTTCTTTTAGTTTTACAAGAAGAACGATTACAGAATGTAATAATTCATTTGAACTTTGATCAACTTTAAGATCTTTCAATAGTTCTTCTCTATCTTTTTCAGCTTGTCTATTAGAACTCATAAGAATCATAGGAGTAGCATAAGCTGCCTGGGCTGATAAGAATAAATTCATTAATATAAAAGGATATGGATCAAACGAAACCATATTATCTAAATTAATAACCATCCATACTATTAAAACTACAGATTGAAGTATAATAAATTCCCAAGAACCTACAAAACTTGCAATCTTATCAGCTAATTTTATTCCAAAGTTTTTTAAAGCCATTATTCTTCAGTTTTAGAATCTTCTTTTTTAGTTTTAATAAATTTATCTACACTTGATAAACCTAAACAACCAAATGTAACAGCACCCACTGTTTCTACAAGAATAGCAGATGGAGCAACGTGTTCTTCAGAAAAACTATTTACATATAGTGTAATACATAAAGTTATTGCACACATAATACCTACCACTCTTTTAGAAGAGAGTCTTTGAGTTTCATCAGAAAGTATTTCTCTGATAGCTGATAGTAGTTTTTTCATAGGGATTAGGATTTATTTTTGTTTTTTCTTGTATACTCTCTTCTTTTTAGGAAGAACAGGTAATTCTGTAAATGCTGTATGAGAGATCTCTGGAAGCACAGGAAAATCATTAATAATTTCATCTACTTTCTTGAGATCAATATGAAAGTCAATAGTAGGAGCTTCAAATGTTTCTTGACTTTTAAACAGGGATTTAATGAATGTAATAATTTTCTTTAACATGTGGTTTAGTTTAGTTTAATTTTCCAGTAACTTGAAACACCAAATATAATTTGATCTGAATATCCTACACTCACACCAAATATTTGATCTTTTTTATCTTTATATAATAGTCCAACAGCAACTACTGAAATAGGACTAATTTTATTACCATGTAGTTCACCTCCAATGTATAATTGCCTAACTTTAGGAGCAGGCAATGTTATAATAGTAGTCACTTTAGGATATGATAAAGAATACTCAAGACCTCGTCCTGTTAATGTATTCTTTCTTACTGTATCCTTAATATACAACCAACCATTAATAGAATCTTTTATATACACTGTATCACTATAATACTTATTAGATAGATAGTCATCAGCCATATCAAGATATTGTCTCTTAAGACCTCTATAAGAAGTATCAGGAATATAAACTGTATCCCACTGTTCTCTTGGAGTAGATTCTACTTTAATTAACTTGGGCTTAGATTTTATGGTATCTGTAATTCTAACTGTATCTACAATTCTTATAATCTTTGGAGGAGTTATAATTGTAGAATTAGAACATCTTCCTAAAAAAATAATTATAATTAGTACAGCAATAATAATATATGATATGTTTTTAGAATTCATTATTATTTATATTAAGTTTGACTTACTAAATACCAAATACCATTTACTGCAGTTAAACTTGAGGCACTTCCTCCACCAAGAGTTGTTATTGTAGTTATCCCATTAACTATAGATGATACTGATGAAATATTAATAATGCCTGTTGTAGATAAAATTACAATAGTTTGTCCTTGCATTAAAGCTGCAGAAGGAAATACTATACTACCAGTACCAGTAAATGTATATACACCTTTTCCAGGTAATACATAAGAAGAAGGTGCATTTAATGCAGGATATATAGTTTGTTTCTGTAAAGCAAGTACTTTAACTTTCTTTAAAAGATATTGTAGACTTTGAAAAATGCCTTGAGGATACTGTGCCATAATTATATAATAGTTTTCTTAGGTAGATATTTTTCTATATTAAATATTTCTTCATGCTTATAGTAAAGACCATCTTTTAATGGATAGTTCACTTGAACAATAGCTTTTTTGTTAAAAACTGCTTGTTCTAATGATCTAACATCTCTTTCAAGTGTTTCAATTTTTGTCTTATCCACATTAGACTGAGCTAAAAGTGCTTTAATATCACTTCTCATTTCAGTGACATCTCTCCATATAAGACTTGCTAAGACAGTTACTAAAACTGGAAATACGTAAAGTTTTAATGCATTACCAGCAGCAGTGGGCTTGTTTTTTGGGATTGGTAGACTCATTTCCTAAAAAAGTATAAAAAGTTATAAAATACATATAAATAATCGTGGAAAAAGTCTAAATTTGATGCCTTTCTCTACAATATAATATAATCAATTTAAAAGATAAAACCTAAAAAAGTTATGAATTCAGAAGAGTACAAGAAAAAAATAGAAAATCAGCTAATAAAGGAATTTTCTGATAAATTTTATGAGAAAGTTGGGTATAGACCTACAGTCTTAACAGATGAGAAGAATAATGGTAAGATGGTAATTACACTTGTACAGCTAGAAACCTATTTTGAGCCTTATTTACCTATGTTATATGGTAGAATACCTAGGTTATCTTCTAAAGATAGATCCCGGCCACTAGTTGAGCTAAGAAGTATTTTCTTTTATATAGGAAGAACAATGGGTTATTCACTTAAGGAACTAGGTGGATACATGGGTGGTAAAGATCACACAACAGTTATTCACAATATAAATACATTTAAAAATTTATATGAAACAGATTTAGGATTTAAAAGCAAATATTATTTAATATATAACAAAATAAAGAAAGATTATGAGTCATCAACTATGGAGTACCTTGATCAAGTGGAATGTGAGTCCTAATCAAATTTATTTTTTAGACTGTTGTAGAGAGAAGATAGTACCTTCTAAAGCACTAATTAACGTAGATGCTGAAAGAATGCTTGCTCAACATAAGGGCTTAATAGATGAATCAGGGGGTTTAACTAACAAAGCAGCTGTTATACTTAATGAATTTGAGACTTATTTGGTTAAAACAAAGAAAAAAGTAACAGCAGCTGTACTTGGTGAAGATTTTAATCAAAAGATTACAGAGTATAGAGAAGCATTTCCAGCTAAAAGATTGCCTTCAGGTGAATTAGCTAGACAATCTGTACAAGAGTTAAAAGATAAGTTTGTATGGTTTTTTAAGACATATCCAGAATATGACTGGGATCTTATACTAGATGCAACAGATTATTACAATGAAGCCTTTAGAAAGAAAAACTATATGTATATGGCAACAAGCAGCTATTTTATAAAAAAACATAATCCACAGACAAAAGAAGTGAGTTCAAAACTTGCTGATTATTGTCAACAGATAATTGATAACCCAAAACTATTAGATAATGACAGTATATGAAAAATTGGTACATAGTCTTATAATTGGACTAATATTTAGTTTTGTTAACTGGTTTATAATAAACACTTTTATCATAAATATTTCTTTCTGGAAGTATTATTTGATTGAAATTATTTTGATAATTTCCTTAAAGTTATATACCTTTACAAAACTAAAACTAGGATTAAATTAATGAATATTCTCAATCTTCCACAAAAGGATAGACCCTTTGGTATTAAAACGTATGTTGAGATACTAGAAGAAGGTCTACAATATATAAAAGACAGGCAGTCTGGTAAAATTAAATCTTTAAGTCTTCCCTGGAGTGGTATTAATAATTCAGGGGTAGCAGGATTAGAGTGGGGATCAATGTTAACTATAGGTGCTAGACCTGGTTCAGGCAAAACAATGTTTGTTAGTCAAATACTAAGAGAAGCTAAGTTTCTTAATCCTACACAAGATTTCAATATTTTAGAATTTCAGTTTGAGATGGGTGCTAAGCAAACAGCATCTAGAGACTTTGCATCTCAAGTGGGTCTTGACTACAATCAAGTGTTGAGTACACATAAACAAGTGGATGATTTTGCTATTAAGATGATGGAAAACTATCTTAATGATACTAGAACATTCCATAAGTTTGGTAACTTTAGATGCCAAATTAATGAACCTATTACAGTTAAGTCAATGGAAGAAGCTATTTACAAAGCTTATGAAGGGCTAGGTGGTAAACCACTAATTGTAACTATAGATCATAGTTGGTTAATTAAGAAAGACATAACAGAAAAAGAGAAGATCAATACTCTCTATAACACTGTAGAGATGTTAATGAAAGTAAAGAATAAACTACCAATAGTTGTCTTTATGATCTCTCAACTTAATAGAAGTATTGATGATCCTCTTAGAAAGATGCCTGGTACTGTAGGAAACTATCCAACTAGTGCTGATATATTTGGTGGGGATGCATTACAACAAGGTTCTGACATGGTCTTAGTCTTAACTAGACCATACAAAGCTGATATAGAAAGTTATGGCCGTAAAGAATATCCATGTAAAACAGATGATATCTTTTGCCATATTCTTAAGTCAAGAAACAGTGCAGATGATACCAACTTAATATTTCTTAAAGCAGAGTTTGCTAAACAAAGAATGATAGAAGTAGGAGAACCTCAAGCAGCCAATCCAACAGGTCAGCCTCCACAAAGAAGAACAGCTAATAGATTTACAAATACAAATGGTCCAACAATTTAACAATTCACATTCACAAAAAACAAAACAACATGAGTATTTTACACAGCATGTCCGAAGATGAAAGGACAAAGTACAAAATCCTAAAAACAAAAGAAATAAGAGATTTCAATGCAGAACTTATTGCTGATTTAGGTATTGGTATTTATGATTTTAACATGAAGACTCAGTTCTTAGATGAACAAAAAAGACTTGTAGTAGGAATTTTTCCATCAGAGTTTAAAAAACCAAAAGGATTTTATTTTGAGCTCATTGACTCAGACTTAAATCCAACTGATTCAGATAGAAAAGTGTATAGAGTGCCTTATACACCTTCATTTGAAGAAGAGTATGAACTTAACTCAAGAGGATCTTATTTAGTTCCCCTTGAAGAATTAAAAGTTGTACATAGAAGTTCAGTGGCTATTAGTAAAGTATCAGCCTTTACAGGAACTTCTGATAGTGTTTTTAAACCTACACAAAAAGCTCAAGAAGCTATTGCTATGGTTCCTAAAGCACCATCACCTATGGAGGATGCTCCATATTCTGATATGACTATCAGAGACTATTATGCCATGCTATCAGGAAAACCTGTTAGTGCTAAAGTATGGCTTAATGACCTTATCAAAATCAAATAAACCCAAATATGGCACAAGGAGTATTAATTATTGCAGAGTCTGGTGCTGGTAAATCTACTAGCATTGAGGCATTAGATCCAAAAGAAACATTTATTATTAACGTGGCTAACAAGCCTTTGCCATTTAAAGGATGGAGAAAGAAGTACACTATCTGGAGTAAAGAAAATCCTTCAGGTAATATGTATGACAAAGCTGGTCCTGAGAATATAGAAGCTTGTATTAAGTATGTTAGTGAGAAACGTCCTGAGATTAAAACAATAGTTGTAGATGACTTTCAGTACATGAGTTCCTTTGAATTCTTTGACAAAGCTAATGAGAAAGGGTATGAGAAATTCACACAGATAGGTGCACACCTAGCTAGAATTGCTCGTATGCCTAAGGATATGAGAGAGGACCTTCTCATATTCTTCCTTACTCATGCAGAAGAAGCAACAGATATGGAAGGTAAACGTAAGTTCAAAGCAAAAACAATTGGTAAAATGGTTGATGAAAAACTAACTTTAGAAGGATTATTTTCTATTGTATTGTTTGGAAAAGCCAAAAGAAACAAGGAAGGTGACATTAGGTATGTATTTGAAACCCAAACCAATGGTGAAAATACATGTAAGTCTCCTAGAGGAATGTTTCCCACATTGGAAATACAAAATGACTTACAGTATGTAGTGAAATCTATCAAAGACTATGAGAACTAAATCAATTATTAAAAATTAAAAAACAAAACACATGTTCAAAACAGAAGGTCAAGACGTAAAAGGCACAGGATTAGGAAAATCTTTTGAAGCCGGAGTAGTTTATGCACACATTTATGGTGCTCAAGTAAGGACTGCTAAAACAGGTAAAAAATCTTTAGAACTTACACTAGAAGGTCCTGCATCTGTAGGATTTGAAGGCTGGGCTATTGATAGAGAAGATCCTGAAGGTCCAAAATATACAGGTCAAACTGCTCGTGTTAGTGGTAGTATTTATATTGCTGATTTCAATAGTGATGATGTAAATAAAAATGAAATCTTAAGTAAGATTATTGTTATTTCTAATGAATTGGGTCTTAGGAAAGAGATTGATGCTCTATCTAAGAATGCTAATATTACATCTATTGAACAGTGGGTGGATGCAGCTGTTGCTATTCTTAAAGGCAATGATATATATTGGTTTTTGGCAGGTAAAGAAGATGAGTATAATGGAAAAACAATTGTAAGATTGTCTTTACCTAAGTACAAGTTTTGTTCTGCTGATGAAAGTAAATTGAACAAGTTTGATAAAACAAACAAGTATCATTTCTCTCCATTAGTATCTAAAGCAGTGAGTGGTTTTGAACCAGCTAATGATGATTTTAATCTTTAATTTCTAGTTTTAGTAAATAAACGGGGGGAAGTTTCTACTTCTCCCCTTATTTTTTAAAAAGAATCTGTATGTTCAACACAAAGAATCTAGTGCATGATGTAAAAGATATACCAGTGTCTTTTATATTTGAGCACTTTTGTAAACTTAAAGAAAAACTTACAGGCCAAGATGTGAAGATTAAGTCTTTATTTAATCCTAAAGAACGTACTCCTAGCATGTGTATTTATACTGACAAGAGTAATATCTATAGGTATAAAGATTTCTCAACAGGCAAAGGAGGTAGTGCTGTAGATTTTGTAAAAGATATAACAGATCTATCATTTCATAAAGCATGTGAGTTAATAGTAGAAAAATATAATGATTATGTTCTTCATAACAATGGAGGATATGATATAGAAAAGTTTCAGAAAGCTTCTAGATATAAAGTGACAAGCTCTATAGTTAGAAAGTGGAGTACCCAAGATCAATATTTATGGACTAAGTTCAATATTGGATCTAAACTACTTGAGGCACACAATGTGAAGCCACTAGAAAGTTATTGTATGACCAAAGATGAAGACGAGCTTTGTATTAAAGGTCTCTATCTATATGGTTATTTTAAAGAAGATGGTACTCTATATAAAATCTACCAGCCCAAAACTTTAGATAAGAAGTTTATTAAGGTGGGAAACTATGTCCAGGGTTGGGAACAACTACAAGGACACAAGAATCTTATCATCACTTCAAGTCTTAAAGATGTAATGGCAATCAAGTCTCTCAAACTTGAGATAGATGTAATAGCTCCTGATAGTGAGAACACTATGATTAAACAAGATCTTATGGAAGAGTTACAAAACAGATTCAATAAGATTATAATGTTGTTTGATTATGATGAACCAGGTATGGAGTCAATGAAAAAGTACAAAGAGAAGTATCCCTTTATAGAAATTACAGTCTTACCTATGAGTAAGGATGTATCTGATTCAATAAAAGATTTTGGTGCTAAAGCTGTAAGAGACAGATTAGTTCCTATCTTAGATAAAAAATTAAGAAATGGTTAAAAAGAAAATAGCCCCTAGAAAAGGAGCAGCAGTAAAAACTAGAAATGCAGGAACAATGACTGATTCAGCATTTTGGAGTTTTATTAGAAGTGCTCTTAGACAGAAGTCTAGATTTTGGAAACCTATTACACAATGTAAGATGAAAGCTCGTAGGGCTTATAAGGGTCCATTAAAGAGACAGAAATTTGAATATCAGTGTGCTGAATGTCTATCATGGTTTCCTGATAAGAAAATTAATGTAGATCATATTAAACCTGCTGGTAGTCTTAGATCTGCTAATGATCTTGGAGAATTTATAGAAAGATTATTTTGTGAAATAGATAATCTGCAGGTGCTCTGTACAGAATGCCATAATGTTAAAACTCAAAATGAAAAACATGGAAAATAGTGTAATACTACT
>Ga0304728_1000773_pt1 | contig 25468 bp, 18 predicted proteins | sample C_130625_MF_Meta_FD_190476 | JGI IMG/M metagenome (GOLD analysis project Ga0304728, IMG submission 190476) | Freshwater microbial communities from Lake Croche, Canada to study carbon cycling - C_130625_MF_MetaG (v2) (version 2) | ecosystem: Environmental > Aquatic > Freshwater > Lake | place... | reverse complement strand
CTACGCGCCTGGTGTCAAAACTTGATATTATCTTCAAAAAATTTGACGCAATTTCTGTTTCTAACAATCTCGAAAAAATAAAAACCATTGGAGATGCCTATATGGTTGCAGGTGGAATTCCCGAGAAAAATTCTACACATCCAATTGATACTTGTATTGCAGCGCTCCAGATGCAGCATCATATGCAGAAGCTTAAGTATGAAGCGATTGCAAATTACAAGGATTATTGGAGCTTGAGAATTGGGATAAATACTGGCCCAGTTACCACTGGTGTAATAGGAAAACTAAAAATTGCTTACGATGTTTGGGGAGCTACAGTGAATCAAGCACAACGCATGGAAATGCTTTCAGAACCGGGAAAAGTAACGGTTTCTGGAAATACCTTCTTGTTTGTGGAGCCTTATTTTGAATGTGAATTTAAAGGCAAAGCACAGACCAAATCTAAAACATTGGTTGATATGTATGTAGTGCATCGTATCAAACCTGAATTATCGGAAAATGGAGAAGGATTAAAACCAAATGATAGGTTTTATCAAATTGTTCAATTGCACTTTTTTAGTAATATAAAGTATTATAAAGTAGAACATCAAATTTTGAAAAAGTTAAGTGTTGGTTTGTCTGAAGATCTATTGTATCATTCAGTAAAACATACTAAGGATGTTGTAAAATCAGTCGAACGTATTGCACTTATTGAGGGGGTTACCGATGAAGGCTTATTTTTATTAAAAACAGCGGCACTCTTTCATGATGCAGGGTTTATTAAGCAATATGATAGTAATGAGGCAATCGGAGCTCAAATGGCCCTGGATCTTTTACCTAAATATGGATATACCGAACAACATATTAAAACTATTGTCGCTCTAATTTATGTTACTGAAATTCCTCATAAACCTGTAAATAAATTGCAGGAAATTATGTGCGATGCTGACCTTGATTATCTAGGAAGAGATGACTTTGAAGTTATTTCGGATCGCTTGCGTCAAGAATTACGGAAAATGGGTAAAATTACCAGTGATCGCACTTGGGATGAGATTCAAGTTGTCTTCTTGAAACAACATCGTTATTTTAGTGCAACTTCTATCGCTACACGACAATCAAAAAAAGAGGAAAATTTAGCCTTTGTTGAAAATCGTTTAATTGAAAATCAGTATCGAGATTAATTTATAAATCTCTGCTATCGTTTTTTATTTTTGTTGATTTAACGGACTTCTTGTCCTGATACAATTTGACATTATAAATATAACTAAGACATATAATCTGCTTATTTACTGGCGCTGGAAGATTTATTTGTTGATCGAACATATAGCCAATCTGTATCTGATGCGGCCCATTGAGATCTAAACTACCACCAATAAAGTACCAAATTTCATTGAATCTCCTGCCAAGAGCTGAATAATTTGGATCGTAGAAAAATTCTGCGCTGATGAGTGGAGATATTATACTATTATTGATATCGTATTCAATACTTGGTTTTATTCTAAATGCTTTGTCAAATTGCGGATCATATTGAGTATTGAGATGTGAAAATTGGCTTTGGTATCTGAATCTTAATGCAGCGGATAAACGTTTTTTTTGGTAGTTGAATTGAGCATTAAAATTTATTCTGCTGTAACTTTTATAGGTGCCGTCTAATTGTTTTTTCGATACATATCTAAAATCAAGCGAAGGGCGAAACCAACTACTTACTTTATATTTCAAACTGATTTGAGGAAATACTGTGGAAAAGCCATTTGCACCTATACGATTCGTCCAATCTGCCCCAAGACTTAAGCGTTTATTTAAGGCAAATTTCGCTCCGGTTTCTGTCCATGTCTGAAATATATTGGTTTGCCCAAAACTAAAACTAGTCGTGAATATGATGATAACTAATAGGTATCGCATTAACTTAGATTTTTTTCTTTAAAGTGATTGTCCCTAAATCTACCACCTGATCTTTGGATGTAATCTCAATCTCTTTTAAGACAACATCTTGTAATGACGAGCATGGGTAACAATTTTGGTATACAAAAACAGTGTATTTCCCCGGTTTCAGATATTTAAATTGAAAGCTACCATCATAACTGGATTTAATGTTGTCATCAAAATACGTATCGCCAGTTCCATAAACAATATAAACGCTCTCATCTGCAAGAATTCCTGTGCCATTAAATAATGTCAATTGCTTGTCACTGTAAAATTGACCACTTAATTTTCCAGTGATCATGGCCTTTCCACCCAAGCCTTCCACCTTTGTGCAGCCAAAGAAAATAAAGGTAATTATTCCAATAAATGCAATTTTAATTAACAGTTTCATAATAATAGTTTATTTTTAAGGTAAAATTAACAACTTTTTGATTCTAGATGCGTCAAGTTGAAAGGTAATCAAAATCCAATTAATTAGTCCGCTGATTAATATTAAACTTTCTAAAATGATAAAAAACTTACTTTTTATTCTAATTTTTTTGAGTACTACTCTGGCTTACGGGCAAGTATTAATCAATGAATATTCTTGTTCTAATATATCTGGAATTAATGATGCTTATGGTCAAAAAGAAGATTGGATAGAGCTCTATAATACCACCGGAACCGCAATTAATCTAACAGGTTGGTATTTATCTGATAAGGCTACTAATCTTACCAAATGGCAAATCCCAAGTGGTACAATTGCTGCAAATGGTTTCAAAATGGCTTTTTGCACGAAAAGAAATTTAGTCAATGGCAATGAATATCATCCCAATTTCAGTCTTTCTCAAACGGAAGGAGATTGGATTATTCTCTTAAATCCATCTTTGATTGTAGTGGATTCTTTTAAAATAGTTCACATGACAAAATCCGACCATTCTGTCGGTCGAACTACCAATGGAGCAGCTACTTTTAGTCTTTTTACCACTCCAACTCCAAATGCCAATAATACAGGAGCTCAAAATTTTTATACTCCAACACCTGTTTTAAGTCTAGCTGCTGGATTTTATCCTACTTCTCAAATCGTAAGTATTACTTGTCCAGATGCAGCAGCCACAATTAGGTATACTTTGGACGGGTCTGATCCTTTGGTTACTTCTCCCATTTATACAACGGCCATAACAATTGCTACAACTAAGGTCTTAAGAGCAGCAGCTTTTAGTACCAACTTGCCTTCTTTTAATACGACCAATACTTATTTTATAAACGTAACACATTCTATTCCAGTAGTATCGGTCTGTAGTCAAGGGGTCTATACTTTACTTCAAGGAACACAAAGCACTCCTGTGGGTTCCTTTGAATTGTTTGAAGACAATGGGGTTTTTATTGATGAAGGTCAGGGCGAGTTTAATAAACACGGAAATGATTCTTGGGCCTATCAACAAAGAGGATTTGATTTTATTTTAAGGGATGAATTTGGTTATAATGCTGATTTAGAGCACCTAATTTTCCCTGAAAAAACGAGAGATAATTTCCAGCGCTTAATTTTAAAGCCTGCAGCAAATGATAATTATCCCTTTTCTAGCGGTGGTGCCCATATTCGTGATGCATTTGTTCATACACTCTCTGATCGTGCGAATTTGAAGTTGGATGAAAGAACTTGGAGACCAGCTATTTTATATGTTAATGGTCAATATTGGGGAGTTTATGAAATTCGTGAAAAAGCAGACGACTCTGATTTTACAGATTTCTATTGTAATCAAGACAAATATCATTTGCGCTATTTGAAAACTTGGGGGGGTACCTGGGAAGCATATGGCACACCAAATGCTTTGCCGGATTGGAATACTCTTAAAAATTATGTTGCAGCCAATAATATGGGTATTCCCGCCAATTTTGCCCATGTTGATAGTTTATTGAATTGGAAATCTCAGGCAGATTATTTTATGTTCAATTCTTATGTAGTTACAATGGATTGGCTCAATTGGAATACGGCTTGGTGGAGAGGTACAGATACAAGTGGAGATCATACCAAATGGCGCTATACCCTCTGGGATATGGATGCCACTTTTGGTCATTATATCAATTATACGGGTATTCCAGATCCTTCTGCAAACGCAGATCCTTGTAATGTGGAGTCTTTGCCAAATCCGGGTGGACAAGGTCACACCAGTATTATACAAAAGCTAATCAATGAAAATCCGATTGTACATCAATATTATGTCACCCGATATATTGACTTACTCAACACAAAACTTTCTTGTTCCTATGTGATTCCGCTGCTCGATAGTATGATTGCAGAAATTACCCCCGAAATGCCGGGGCAAATTGCCAAATGGGGTGGAAATATGACGACTTGGCTTAATAATGTCCAAGCATTGAGAGATTATATTAACTTACGCTGTACCGCTCTTACCCAAGGTCTAATAGATTGTTATTCTTTAACAGGCCCTTTCCCTGTAACTTTTAATGTGTCTCCGGTTAATGCTGGAACTATTAAAGTGAATTCTATCTGGGCACCAACCTATCCATGGTCAACTACTTATTTTGGAGGCATTCAAACCAATATGGTAGCCCAAGCAAATGTCGGATATGTATTTAGTCATTGGACTTACACTACTGGACCATTAGCCTTACCTATTGCTCAAGATACTAATAGTATAGCAGTTATGGGTCCAGAAAGTATTGTCGCTGTATTTATTCCAGACAATCCAGATATTGATGGCGATGGGGTATTGAATGTAGATGAGGTACTCGCTGGCACCGATCCAAATAATCCAGATACGGATGGCGATGGTGAAAATGACCTCATTGAAATAGGGGCAAATCCTTCTGCACCGTTAGATACAGATGGTGATGGAATTATTGACGCTTTGGATTCCTCGATACTTGATACAGACGGCGATGGTGTTTTTGATGAGCAAGATCCGGCCAATTTAGATCCTTGTATTCCTAATCCAAACTCTCCCAATTGTGATTTAGATGGAGATGGTTTGACTACAAGTCAAGAAAATGCTAATGGAACCAATCCATCCAATCCTGATACAGATGGCGACGGAATTAACGATGGAACCGAAGTCCTTAATGGGACAGACCCTCTCAATCCATGTGATCCAAATGACACCTTGCCAGGCTGTCAAATTGATACCGATGGTGATGGTCTGACGGATGCTCAAGAAGGAATTTTAGGGACCGATCCAACCAATCCAGATACCGATGGAGATGGAATTAGTGATGGTGCAGAAGTAAGCAATGGGACCAATCCCTTGGATAAATGTGATCCAAATGCTACTTCCCCAGATTGCTCAATGGGGATTCATATTCCAACAGCATTCTCTCCAAATGGAGTAGGTAATGAACAAAATAACAATTACTCTATCATCGTTGGAATGGATGTCGCTTCCTTTACCTTTAGTGTTTTTGACCGTTGGGGAAATACAATGTATTCTTCGAGTCAAAAGAATTTTAAATGGGATGGATCATATAAGGGTATGACTTGCAATGCGGGAGTGTATGCCTACATTGTAGATGCTGTTTATTTAAATGGTAAAAAAGAAACGCTTTCCGGAAATATTACTTTGATTCGATGAGGTTAGTATTTGTTATAATTTCTTTATTCATACTTCCTAAAGTGCTTGTTGCGCAGGATTATCATTTTACACAATATGATAAATCTTTGATGATAACAAATCCAGCAACGGTCGGAAATTTTGAGGGCTTTGAACGCATTAGTATTCAAAATAGGAATCAGTGGATTGGTGCAGGGACAAAGTTTATTACAACAATGACTTCTGCAGAATTTACGATTGGAAAATCGGGACATCAAAATAAAGCTTTCGGGGGAATTGGTTTATTTTTTATGAATGATGCAGGTGGAAATTCAAAATTTGGAATGACCTGTGGAGGGATTTCTGTTAGTGGAAATATTCCACTAGCGAGAGGACATCGTTTGTCTGCCGGACTACAAACTTCCTTTAACAATAGAAATGCTGATTTTTCGAATCTTTCTTTTTACTCACAATGGAATGGTTCCATCTTTGATCATACGATTGCTGTAGACGAACCCAATCAATTAGCATCCTTTAGTTATTTAGATGCCGGTATGGGAGTTAATTATTCTTTCGATAAATCCACCAAAGGGAGTTCGAGCAAAGAAAAGAAAATAAATGTTGGTGCTTTTATCCAACATATAAATCAGCCAAAATTGAGATATAATGCTTTAGCAGTAGACCATCTCTATGCTAAATATGGATTACATGTAGAGTCAGCCTTTGGTTTAAGCTCTAATATGAGTCTAGAGGTTAAGATAGCCCAATTTATTCAAGGAAAACATTATGAGGGACTTTATGGCGCATTTTACAAGTTGAGGTTTAAAGGATCATCTCAAATTACTTCCTTAAAAAATGAAAAGACATTGAGCACTGGGCTATATTTCAGATCAACAGGAGCACTTATTCCTGCCTGCTATTTAGATTTTGGAAACTATCGTTTCGGGGTATCTTATGATCAAGAACTCGGTAGAATTGCAGCTGCCTATCGCAGTTCATTAGAATTTTCATTCAGTTTTACCACGATGAAAAAGTCTATCTTTAATGGGAAAAAACTATAATCCTTTTTCTTCTAAAAATGCTTTCCATTGCTTTGCTTGTTTTTCGTTCAAGACCCTTGGCATTTTATTTTGACCTCCAATCTTACCGGAACTTTGCATAAATTCATACATGGTTCCTTCGGGAAGTAAAGTTGCTTTTGGTGCTTGAAGTGTGTATTTCCGGGCAGAATAATAGTCATCATTTATTTTAGAAAGTATGCTATCAATTTTCTGAATTAATAACTCAGCTTTAAAGTTGACTTTTTTAGTTTCTACATACCAATGATGGCTTTGTAATTCTATGTCAGCTAAAATGGTGAATTCTGGTTCAATTGGGAATTCTCTTTTATTCAACTTCGTTAATGCGGTATTGATGTTGTCTAAAGATAAATGTTCTCCACATAAACTTAAAAATTGTTTTATTCTACCTGTGATTACAATTTCTCGTTCCTTGATATTGATGAAGCGAACCAAATCTCCAATTAAATAACGCCATAAACCCGCATTCGTTGAAATAACTAGCGCATAATCTATTCCTTCTTTTATTTCACTTATGGTGAGTGCTTTGAATTTTGAAATCAATTCTCCATGTTCGTCAAAAAAGTCTGATGTGAAAGGGATAAACTCAAAAAATATTTGATTTTCAACCAAAAGTCGCATTCCTTTTTTAGAAGGAGAAATTTGATAAGCAAAATATCCCTCACTTGCCAAATAGGTATCCAAAAGAAAAATGGGCTTAGCACTTATTTTTTCTAATCGTTTTTTGTAGGGTTCAATAAATACTCCCCCATGGACGTAGACTTCTAAATTCGGCCACATTTGATGAATATTATCCAATTGATATCGCTCAATGATGCGTTCCATTAACATAATACACCAACTCGGAATTCCAGCAATAATGCTAATATTCCATAAGGGTGCTTTTTCTACTATGGCATTTATCTTCTCATTCCAATCTTTTAGAGCAGCGATTTTTGCCCCTGGTTTGGCCAATGGCTTGACAATTAATGAAGTGTGTTTTTTTAATATACCACTTAAATCTCCCTCTATATGTCTTTCAACCTTTATCAACTTTGTTGACCCACCCACAGCAAGAACGGAAGCATTGAAGAAAGCATCTGATAAATCTAGTTCATGAAGAATGGACAATTGACGGACGCTAGTTTTTTGAAAGGAACGAATCATTTCTATTGACACTGGGATTCTCTTACTTGGGGAACCTGTTGTTCCCGATGACAAAGCGTAGTATTTAACCTTCCCCCTCCAAGTACAATCCTTTTGTCCTGAGATAGTTTTGTGCAGCCATTTGGAATGAAACTCCTCATAATCTGAAATAGGGACAAGTGATTGAAATTGTTCTACCGTATCTTTTTGACTTAAAAAGGAGGAAAAATCATGAAAAAATCCAAATTCTGTTTGCTTGGCTTTCTCTAACAAACTTCTCAATACAGTTAATTGGTTTTGGTGATCAATGTTTTTTTTATTGATGCGTTTGTAACCAATTTCTGTTGATTTTTTTAAAAGTTTTCCAATAATTTTCATGCCTAAAATTATACATTTATTTAACTTAAAAATTCTTTAACAAAAATAATGAAAGTAATACTGCCGAAATTCCTTATCTTTCTAGTAAATTTGTAAAAAATTCAAAATGAAACAAAAGACTTTCATCGTTCCTCACGATTTCACAAATGCAGCTGATATTGCATTAGCTCATGCAATTGCTACTGCTAAGCTTTCGGATACTGTAATACAATTGTTACATGTAGTAACTAAAGAAAGTGAAATCAAAGAAGCAAGTAATAAATTGGATTTGGTTATTAGTAATTTTTCAAATCAAGGAGTAAGTCTCATTGCCAATGTAAGAATAGGAAATATTTTTGATGACATTTCAGATTTCGCAGCGGAACACCAGGCGGAATTGATTTTTATGGGTACGCACGGAGCAACGGGATGGCAGCATATTGTTGGAAGTCACGCACTCAAAATAGTAACCAATTCTCATGTTCCTTTTATTATCGTTCAAGACAAGGCGGTTAAAGTAACTGGATACGATACCATTGTAGTACCAATGGATTTGCATAAAGAAACAAAACAAAAATTATCCATCGTTGCGAATCTTGCAAAATATTTTAATTCAAAGGTGCACGTTGTTACCCCTGCCGAAACAGATTCTTATTTGAAACATCAAGTAGAGTCAAACATCATGTTTGCTAATCATTTTTTCAAAGAAAGAGGAATAGAAGTTACTGCAACCGTTCTTCCTGGAAGTGGATTTGATAAAGAAGTTGTAAAACATGCTGCTAGTGTGGACGCTGATCTAATTGCAATTATGAATTTAAATAGAAGTAGTTTTTTAAATGCTATTACTGCAAATTATGAGCAATATATCATTACAAATGATGCTCTTATTCCAACTCTAATTGTAAATCCTGTTCAAACGAGTTCTATTTATGGTGCTTGGTTTGATTAATCACGCCCTTAAACACTAATTTATCATGTCAAAATTAACTACGCTTGTAGATTTCATTTACGAAAAGCAGGCGGATTTCCCTTTTGCCACAGGTGAATTATCACGAATTCTTAGTTCTATTTCTCTTGCTTCAAAAATGGTCTCTAGAGATGTCCGTCAAGCCGGTTTAGTAGATCATATATTAGGTGCACAAGGCGTCGATAATATTCAAGGTGAAGCGCAACAGAAATTAGATTTAGTTGCCGATACTGCGTTTATTAATGCCTTTGAACAAGGTGGCGATGTGTGTGGCATTGCTTCCGAAGAAAATGATGATTTCTTAGCCTTTCCCTCTGACCATGCTCAAAAGGGGAAGTATGTTGTGTTATTTGATCCTTTAGATGGTTCAAGTAATATCGATGTTAATGTATCTATCGGCACCATATTTTCAATCTACAGAAGAATTTCTCCTGAAGGTACTCCCGCAACTTTGGACGATATGCTCCAAGCCGGGACAGAACAAATTGCTGCTGGTTATGTACTTTACGGGTCTTCGACCATGTTGGTATATACAACCGGAAAAGGCGTGCATGGATTTACTTTAGATCCTTCAACTGGTGAATTTTGCCTCTCACATCCTGACATGAAAATGCCTGAAAGAGGTAGGCTGTATGCCATGAATGAAGGAAATATCAATACTTGTGAACCTGGATTAAAGGCATACATTGCTTATTGTCAAAGTAATGACAATGATTATAATACACCTTATTCCGGTCGCTATATTGGTTCCTTAGTAGCTGATTTTCATCGCAATTTGATTAAAGGTGGCATTTACATTTATCCCGCAATACCCGCATCTCCCGAAGGGAGACTGAGACTTTTATATGAATGTAATCCACTAGCATTTTTGGCAGAACAGTCTGGAGGTCTTGCGACTACCGGTCGAAAAAGAATCTTGGAAATAAAACCAAGTTCCCTGCATCAGCGAATTCCTTATTTTGTTGGATCTAAATCGATGGTTGAAAAAGCAATGAGTTTGCTCCAGTAAGCAATTAATTTAACTCAAGAATTGCTGCTTCAATCTCTTTTACAATAGATTCTACCTCGTTAGAAACACATTTCTTGGGATTTCCAAAATGCACATAAGTGTCGAAAGGAACCAAAAGTCGTTCTCCCTTTGGCAATACTTTACCCATTCCTTTCATGTAAATTGGAATAAAAAATATTTCTGGATGCATTTGTAATAAAATCCCAATTCCTTTTTTAAATTCTTGCATTTTACCTGGTGTGCCTCTTGATCCTTCTGGGAATAATATTAAGGATTCTCCCCTAGTAATTGCGGCACTCATTAATTCTATTGGATTTGGTGCTTCTGCATTTTTACTGCGCCGAATTAAAATGGCATTGGTAAACAATTTAGTGATTCCCGCTTTTATTTTAGATGACCCAAAATAATCTCCTGCTGCGATGGGATGCACATGCTGCACTTGTCCAAAAGGTAATGCGCCCATAATAGCTAAAGTGTCTATATGACTGTTGTGATTGGATACTATGATGAACTGCTTCTCTTGTTTAAGGGCCTCTCTATTCACATATTTTACGCCTACAATTACTTTTAAAAAAGATCTAATCACCATTCCATAAAGTATTCCTAAGAAAAGTCCTCTCATACTGCGTAATATAAGTTATATACAATATAAAAAAAGGTAGGAGCACTTAACGATAAAGAATCAATGCGGTCTAAAATTCCACCATGTCCAGGAATTAATAATCCGGTATCTTTAATTCCAATATCTCGCTTAACGGCAGAGATGATAATATCACCTACAAATCCTGCATTTGCAATACAAAAACCAATAATGAGCGCTTCCATTCCCGTAAATGGGGTTAAAAACCTCAAGAAATAAGCAAGTATAGTGGTGCTAAGGATTCCTCCAATAAATCCTTCCCAAGTTTTATTTGGACTAATTTTCGGAAGAATTTTATATTTCCCCAATATTTTTCCCCAGATAAACTGAAAGACATCATTGATTTCGGTTAAAAATACCACGAATAGCAGTAAGCCTCTTCCGCCTGCATGAAATCCTTCAAGATTAGGAAGAGAGAGTAAATAAGCTAAATGACTCAAAGAAAAAACGGTCAACATCAATTGTGTCGGCAGTACACTCATAGAGCGTCCGATTTCTGAAGTAGCGCCACGGACGACCAACATAAATGGAATCCACACGAACATAAAAACAGGAATAAATATCACGAAAATATTAAACCATCCCTTATATGCGATGAAGTATTGAATTGGAATGGCTAGATAACACCAGATAATTACCCTTCGATCTTCCTCTCTTACATTTTTACTTATGGATGCCAATTCTCTAAGCGCCACAAAAGATAACAAGCCAAAGGCAATAAAAGAGAGAATTGGATGTACTAAGGTTGTGATGATAATGAGTGCGGCCATCGCCCACCATGAATTGGTCCTGGTTTTTAATTCTTTTAAATCTGCTGAAGGCTTCAATAATCCCCATACATAAAATAGGGTCGAAGCAAATAACAATACCCCAATAATAATTCCTATTATGGCGATGACTTCAATGTTATCGAGATAGGTTTTAGAGGTGAAAATGTTCATTTACATCAAAATTTACTCAATAAAGATAGTGAACAAAATGGTGCAATCTACACTTATTTATCAATCAAATCAGATACGATTTTTGCAGAAAGCAAACTCAGCGGAATTCCACCTCCCGGATGAACAGAACCCCCACAAAAATATAAACCCTTTATTTTACTTGTGAAATTTGGATGTCTTAAAAATGCGGCAAATTTTGAATTGCTCGACGCTCCGTACAAGGAACCTCTATGTGATTTGGTTTTTGATTCAATTGTCCGTGGATCTAAAATAGTCTCGCATTCAATTAAAGGTTCTAAATCTATTTTTAATATTGAATTTATCTTATTGATAATATTCTTTTTGGCCTCAACAATTAATGCATCCCAATCTTGATTATAATTTGCAGGAGTATTGATCATGACAAACCAATTCTCTGATTCTTCAGGTGCATCAGCTTGCTCTTCTTTGCTGCTGATGTTGATATAGATCGTTGGGTCAGAGGAAACAAGTTGTTTGTTAAAAAGTGTATCAAATTCCGATTCATAATCAGAACTGAATAATATATTGTGTAAATCTAATTCTGGAAATTGCTTTCTAATGCCCCAATAAAATATAATGGCAGAACTTGATCTTTCCTGTTGCACTATTTTTTTTGGACTTAAATCATCTTTTAATAGACTCGAGTAGCTGGTAAATATATCTGAATTAGAAACGACCAATGAGGCTTCGTAACGGCCCTTTGTGCTGATGAGCCCGCTTATGGCTTTTTTATCAATGGTTATTTTGGTGACTTCTTCGTTAAACTTGAACTGCACCCCTTTTTTAAGCGCTAACTTATAAAGACTTAAGGCGATTTCTTTCATCCCTCCTTTCGGTGTAAAGGTCCCTAATTGCATCTCAAGGTGAGGAATCATCGACATTATTCCAGGAGTCTTAAAGGGTGAAGAGCCATTGTAGGTTGCGAATCTATTGAATAACTGCACCAATTTTTGATCTCTAAAACTTTGCTTATTGGTAGTATCTAAAGATTTGTTAGTGTCTAGTTTATAAAAATTTAAAAGTGCTTTTAATGTTGTTCCGGATATATAGGTGCTTATTTTATGCAAAGATTTTTCAAGAAAAACACCGGAAGTTAGTTCATATTTTTGCTTGTTTTTTTCTAAGTAATTTTCAATTTCTTGCTTATTTACCTGAAAGGTGGAAAGTAAATCTTTTATGAAAATTTCCTTATTCGCTGCTGCTGTAAATCTGGTGCCATCCTCCCAAAAATAATTGCAAATAGTATCTTTTTGTCGATAATTAAAAAAATCTTGAGGGTTTTCGTCAAACAAGGAAAACAATTCATCTATCAAATGCGGCATGGTCAAGAGGGAGGGTCCCGTATCAAAACGATATCCACTGAGTTCTAGGTTAGAAATTTTCCCGCCTGGATAGGAGTTTGCCTCAATAACGGTCACCTCGTACCCTTTATTTTTCAATCTAAGCGCTATTGCTAATCCAGCAATTCCTGCACCGATTACAAGTGCGTTCTTATTTTCATTCACCAACTCACCCATTATTCTGCACTTAATGATTTTTTAATTCTGATTAATGTACTCCATACAAGTAATGCATCTAAGATGTAGAATAAGTATTGCATATAGGGTAATACGCGAACGGAACAAAATAAAATTATACTCGCAAGACCAATGATTAAAGCACGGTCACTTTTCCCCATCGGACCGTCATAGCGTCTCTTCCCAGAAACTATTTTTCCCATTACTCCTGCAAATTCATTTAAAATTGATAAAAATAAGAAGGCGCTAAAGGAATAGAGCTCCGCTTGAAATAACCAAAATAAGGGTGCAAACATTACAAAATCTGAGAATACATCGCCAATTTCATTCAACATTTCTCCTCCCTTACTTTGCAGCTGATAAGTTCGTGCCATCATTCCGTCTAAGGCATTTAATGCCATGCGAATCAAAAGTGCGATAGGCAAGACAATCAAGCTGATGAGAATCGGATGCATCCAACAGAATAAGCCGCAAGCAACAGAAAGTAGTATCGCCATCCAAGTTATGGTATTGGGTTGAATACCTTTTCTATGCATGAGCTCTAAAATAGGCTTTAATAAAGCTTGAAATTGCGGCTTAATTTTATAAATAGAAATCATAATTTTTCATCTAGTTTCAAGTCGTAACAAGTTACAAAATTAATCTAAAAACTTATGGACTGATCTTTTTATTTCTATACTTTCCATGCTTGTCTATCTCTGGAGAATTGGTAATTTCGCTCTCGAACAATGGAGCGCATACAATTCCTGAATTTATTCAAATCTTTTGATCTTATCGAACAGTCCGCAAAGGCACTGAGTCGCTCTGAAGCGCGCGTCCAATGGTCCGGTCATGTAGGGGCATCACTTCCGATTTCAGCCATTGCAGTAGCAGATCAAGTTCCTGGTCATCATGTTTTCGTTTTGCGTGATAAGGAAGAAGCTGCTTATTTTTTAAATGATATTCAAGGCTTATACCCCGATGAAAAAAGAGTTCTTTTTTATCCTGCCTCGTATCGGGTACCCTATCAATTTGAAGAACTTGACAATGCAAATGTCGTTGCAAGAGCTGAGGTATTAGAGCGGGTGGCTGGTGGAGCCAATACCTGGATAATAACCTATCCAGGAGCGCTTTTTGAAAAAGTGCCAACAGTAAAAAAACTCATTGAAAATTCTATGAGGGTCGACGTGGGTAAAAATTATTCCATCGATTTCATGAATGAATTGCTGCTCGACTTTCATTTTGATCGGGTAGATTTTGTTTATGAACCAGGTCAATTTTCAATTCGCGGCGGAATAGTAGATGTCTTTTCTTATGCCAATGATTTTCCCTTTAGAATTGAATTCTTTGGTGATGAGGTAGAATCCATTCGCACCTTTGATGCAGCAAGCCAATTATCACTTTCTACGCATAAATTTTTCATGATTCTTCCAAATATTCAAGGAAACATGACGCAAGAAGGTGTTGCCTCTTTCTTTGACTTTTTGGGACCATCAAAACATATTTGGTTGAGTTCATATGAGCGCACTTCATTTGTTTTACAACAAGAATATGATAAAGCTGTGCTTGCACACAGTCAACTTTCAGGTACTGTAAATTTCGCACTTCCTTCAGAACTGTATTTTCACCCTGACGCTTTTAAAAAAGCTTTGGAACATCTTCCAATCGTTGAATTAGGCCCCGATTATTATTTTAAGAAAGCGGATAAGTTTACCTTCGACTTTCTGCCACAACCGAGTTTTAATAAGAATTTTGATCTGCTAAAAACAGACTTATTAGCGAGACAAAATTCGGGGATGGAGAATCTTATTTTTTCCAATCAACCCAAACAAATTGAACGACTTTTTCAAATATTTGAAGATATTGGTGGCGGTGTAACTTGTTCGCCAATGCATTTTGCCATAAGTGAGGGATTTATTGCACCTAATCTGAAATTAGTTTGCTACACCGATCATCAGATTTTTGAACGCTACAATCGTTTTAGATTAAAAGAAGGATTTAGTCAAGCCAAACAAGCCTTGACTTTGAAAGAAATTTATAATCTTCAAAAAGGAGATTATGTTACGCATATTGATCATGGTGTGGGTCAGTTTTCTGGTTTAGAAACTATTGATGTAAATGGGAAACCTCAGGAGGCGATTCGACTCCTTTATAAGGATGGAGATGTTTTGTATGTCGGCATCCATTCGTTGCACCGTATTTCGAAGTTTACAGGTAAGGATGGTTCGGTTCCTAAAATGAACAAATTAGGCACTCAAACTTGGACTACCTTAAAAAATAAAACTAAAAAGAAAATCAAGGAATTGGCTTTTGATTTAATTCAACTTTACGCCAAACGAAAATCGCAACCAGGTTTTGCTTTCGCTCCGGATAATTATCTTCAAAATGAATTGATTGCTTCATTCATGTACGAAGATACCCCGGATCAAAATAAAGCTACCTTAGATGTAATGCGAGACATGGAGACCAGCAGACCAATGGACCGCTTGGTGTGTGGAGATGTTGGTTTCGGGAAAACAGAAGTCGCAATTCGTGCAGCATTTAAAGCAGTTTGTGATAGCAAACAAGTCGCGATCTTAGTTCCAACGACTATTTTGTCCATGCAACATTATCGAACCTTTAAGGAACGCTTAAAGGATTTCCCTTGTAAAATTGATTTTATCAACCGTTTCAAGTCCGCCAAGGATACCACCGAAACTTTAAAGAAATTGGCCAGTGGAGAGATTGACATACTTATTGGTACACACGCTTTGGTTTCTGAAAAAGTGAAATTCAAAGATTTGGGCTTGATGATTATTGATGAAGAACAAAAATTCGGTGTTTCAGTAAAAGATAAATTAAAAACCATTCGGACAACCGTCGATACCCTGACATTAACGGCTACACCAATTCCAAGAACGCTGCAGTTTTCCTTAATGGGAGCTCGAGATTTGAGCATTATCAATACGCCGCCACCTAATAGACAGCCTGTGCTCACGGAAGTGATTTCTTTTAATGAAGAAATTATTCGAGACGCAATAGCGTATGAAGTAACGCGTGGGGGACAAGTGTTTTTTGTCAATAACCGTCTTTCCAACATGAAGGAAATTTCTGGAATGATTCAAAGACTTTGTCCAGGAGTTCGCATCGCTATTGGTCACGGACAAATGGATGGCACTCAATTGGAGAAGGTCATGATGGACTTTATTGATGGCAAATATGATGTGCTTCTTGCTACTACGATTATAGAATCAGGAATTGATATTTCAAATGCTAATACCATCATTATCAATGACGCCAACCAATTTGGATTAAGTGACTTACACCAACTTCGCGGTAGGGTAGGTAGATCCAATAAAAAAGGATTCTGTTACTTGATTGCACCAAAATTTAGTGTTCTTACCTCAGAAGCTAGAAAAAGATTGGAGGCTTTAGTGCAATTTTCTGATTTAGGTTCAGGATTCAATATTGCCATGAAAGACTTAGATATTCGCGGTGCTGGTAATATGTTAGGCGGTGAACAAAGTGGTTTTATTTCAGAAATCGGCTTTGAAATGTATCAAAAGATCTTGAATGAGGCCATGCAAGAATTGAAAGAAAGTGAATTCAAAGATTTATTTGACGAGAGAACTACGGATACTTTCGGATCTTTTGTAAAAGATTGCATCTTTGAAACAGATATGGAGGTGCGTATTCCAGATGATTATGTCAATAATGTAGCAGAGCGGTTGAGTTTATACCAGGCATTAGATAATTTAAAAGATAAAGCAGCATTAGAAACTTTTGCTATACAATTAATAGATCGTTTCGGACCTTTACCTAAAGAGGTTAAAGAATTATTATTTTCATTCGAATTGCGTTGGTTGGCTGAGGAATTAGGCATGGAACGCTTGGTCATTAAAAGCCAAAAATTGGTAGGATATTTTATTTCAAATCCTCAATCGCCATTTTACGAAACGGAAACTTTTACCTTGCTGCTCAATAAAATCATGAGTATGGGGAAAGAATACCGCCTTGTCCAAAATAATGATAAACTTAGATTGGTCATCGAACCCGTGCGACACATTAAAGATGCTATGGAGAAAATGCTGGCTTTGAAATAAGCTCCTCTCGATACAATCCCAGCAAGCTGTGCCCACTCGATAAGCTTTATGTGCGCTAGCCGAGTGTTTCGACCGAAGGGAGGAATGTATCGAGGCTAGTGCTTGATTCTACCTACAAACAGTAACATGAATACATTTTGATTCAGCACAAAGTAGAATTTTTCCTTCCTTCTGCATTTCGGAAAGCACTTCTTGAAGTGCTAGAATGCCATAATTGCAATTTTTAGCGCGACTTCTAACGAGATTTATATCGAAAGCAACACCATACGAATGCGTTGATTTTCCGGGTGTAGCTGCATTAGGATTGCTGTTTCTAACTGCTTGTTGTTGATCTTCAGTCCTTGTCATGGAATTAACAACAAAATAACTCATGCGCTCACTTTCTAAGGATATTTTAGCACGAAATCTTGTACCTAATTCTTCTAACCTTTTTTTAGCTTTCGGGGTTAATAATGTCCTGCTTTGTTGTAAATCCTCAATCCAATACCCATCGTTTTCGGGAACAGTTACCAAATAACCCTTTTGAAGGAGTTTATTTTCCACTTTGTCATTTAGAATAAATCTTTTTTTTGAAAATTTTTGAGCCATTGGTCGATGTTCTGAGGCATAATCATTTTTCCTTAGTTGTAATGTTGACCAAGTACAGGAACATCTTTCTTGGTTTACATTTGGAATTTCTTTTTTTGTTATTGTTTCTTGATTTTCATTAGAAAAATCGATACTCGAAAGAAATACAACAATTAAAATAAAAGAAGAAAATAGGCCATATCCTACCAAAAGCAAGAGACTTTTCTTCCAATTAATTGTCTTTGTAATATTTAGAAAAAATAATAGGAATGCTAAAAAAATTCCAATAAAAAAGAGAAAGATAAAAACAGGAAGTAGACTCATTTTAAAAAAATTAATTTCTATAACTTTTCAACTTTACTTTGAATGGTCCACCCAATCACTGCTGCTCTTTGTTTGGCGGCGTCTGCTTTTTCACCGCTAAAAAGTGAATCAATGGTTTCGTTGAAATACACTAACCAAGTACTAAAATGCGCTGCTTTTAAGGGCATGTGCAGGTGTTTTTCGACTACATTGGTGGTATAACCAGGTTCGTCAAGGAGTGCGAAACACCAAAAATGAATCATTTGTGGCAGGTGTTTTTCCCAGTCTATTTTGGCAAAAAAAGGAGACAGACTAGGGTCCTCAGCTACTTTACTGTAAAATAAGGTGATTAATTCCTCGATGTCCGCCCTTGATTGTATGTCTCTCATACCTTAAAAATAAGCACGAATTTCCATACTTCCGCTATGTACAGGTCTTATTCCTTCGGATTTTCTGCCGATGTACTGTAGATTCAATTGTAAGTTTTTGGATAAGGTACGCTGATAACTCATATTCCAAGTATAATTCACTCCGGGATGTAAAGATTCCATCATTTCGTAGGCAACTGCACCATTAAGTGTTCCTGTATAGGTCATATTGATGTACTTGAGGGTGCCTTGAAAACTACCTTTGTCCGTTTGGTTGTATTTGAAGGTCGTACCAATCTCTTTTATGTTACAATGAGCACTTGAATATAAAGGATTATTATTTTTTTGTCCCAGGCGTCCATCAAGACTAAATCTGTAATTAGTTGATGGCTGCAGCATAATACTAGGTTCTAAAAGGGTATAGTTGATTTGGTAATTTCTTCCACTGGTATAATCTGCTAAGGCAGTTTTGAGTCCACTCTGTGCCTTTATTTCAATACTTAAGGTTGGAATTATGTTCCAGCGACAAAATATTTCGTGCATTCGGTTACTTCTCGCATCAAAACCCGAAGCAAGTAAGGTTTTATTTTTGCTGTCTTGGAAGGTATATTCTGCATTGATTAGGTTGGAGGTTCTATTAAAATAAATGGAGTTCCTTAAAAGAGCGCTGGTGCTAAGAAGGTTGAAATCTGAAATTTCGGCACTGAAAGGGTTGAATAAATTTTTAGCCTCGAAGGAGTTTATTTTCTTATTGATCCTCCATCGGGTTTGGTTAGAAAATCTAGAGAGCAATTGTAGTACACCCGTTTTCTTGGACCATAGCTTTTCTGGTCTCCAAAAAATACTTTGATTGACTTCATTGGTATAAGTTTTTTTATAAGTATTGCTAGGAGTGAAAACTCTAATATAGCTAGCCTGATCTACGTATTGTGCAATTTCAAACTCGTTCAAGTCTTTTATATTATCGTTATTGTAATCGATCCAAGTATACACTCCTTGCCCAGCATTTACTTGAATATATATAAAGGTTCTTTGTTGTTCCAAGCCTGATCCAATCTCATAAAAAGTGCTCCATGTCAAGGCATTTTTAAACCACTTAGCTTCGTAGTCAATTCTACCAATTAATGAGTTTTCAGGTGTTTGCTGAATCAAGGTCGAATCTTTTATTCCTAAAATACGATAGCCACCAATCAGATTTAATCTCTGATTTTTTAGTTTCTTTAAGGTGATTTCTCCTCCAATGGTTTGCGCTTTTGCAGCGCTTTTTAAACGGATACTATCAGAGCGCATATCGTAGCGTTCTCTATAGTAAAATTTAAAGAAATTTTGAGTGCTATCGCTTGATGAAATGGAGCATTCATAATCAAAAAACTGATAGCTGTTGTTTCTGAGTACTTGATTGGAATCGATAAATCTGTTGTTCTCGTGATCGTCCTTGTAACTAATTTTAAACTTTCCAAAATCTTTTGAGACGGTGGCTCGGTGTCTTATAAATGGATTATTTCCGCTACTTGCTGAATATAAATAACTTGCATCCCATTTGGCATCCCAACCATTGTTTTTCCATTGCCCATCAGAAAAAACTCTTTGTCCCTTATAACTGGTTCCAATGTCATAACGCTGTGCCATAATTTGAAGAAATCCTTTATTTTTCTGCATGATCTTAGTGCCAATCGAACTCACAATCTGTTGACCAAGGTATCCTTTATTGCGTGTATTCCAATCTCGATCAAATTCAACTGTTCGGTATTGTTCGATAGGCGAAAAGTTTTTATTTAATAATTCAATTTCTGCCTTACTCTCCATGCGCCAACCCTTAAGGCTATCTTTAAATTGTACCTCATGTTGAATTTTAGTTTTTTGCGATAGTCCAACGTTATCTTGATTGCCTAATTTAGAATAGGTGTTTAAATCGTTACTTGTTAATGCAAATTCGCTCTCTAGTTTTAAATTATTGGTAAGACTTAATTTTAATCCAGTACTTAGCATTTGTTTTTGCTTTGGGGTAATAATTATGCGTGAGGGAGCATAATCACCTTGAGAAACCCCACCAATGGGCGCAACCCATTTATAGACTTTACCAAGAGCATTATAATTGTTTAATATATAATCACCTTTCCCTGCACCAACTTGCTGAAAAATGCTGCGATAAACTGCAGAATCTGGATTTACGCTAAAGACTAAAACAGAATCATAGCCTAAAGAATCAATCATCTTATAAAGCACTTGGTTGTCAAAAAAACCTATAGAATCAATACTACTGATGCGAGCCAAAGATAAATTATTTCCAATTTGACTTAAATAATATTTCTGCGCTGGACTTAGGTCTTGTTGTAAGGATTGATTTTTCGCATCTTGTTCGCTGTAGGCATTGAGCCAAAAGGAGTTCTTCTTTCGTGTATAGACAATGCTGCTTTGAAATAAAGACCTAGCGTAATTTTGATCTGAATATTGAAATTCAACGACAATTCTGCTATCTTTTGTAATCAAATGTCGAGAAGTAAAGATCAATTCAGATGAATTGTAATCGATTGTGTAGTCGTAAGCTTGTCCTCTTTCCATTTGTTTTCCATCAATAAAAACGCGTTCTGTTCCCGCTAATATGATAATATAGGGTTCGTTTTCACTACCTTTTAACCTGTAAGGACCTTGATTCCCTTCCATACCTTGAATGATTTGTCGATTAAATTTCCCCTTGGATAAGGCACCACTGATTTGTGTTTGCCACAAGCCATTTTTTTGATCTCTAAATTGGTACTCATTGGTGAGTCCTTGCGCTCGTTTTTTGTAGGACATAAAGTAACCTTGTGGTTTGGAGAGCCAAAAATCCCCGACACTTAGTTTGAGGTCATCATTGTAAACTTGAATAAATACTTGATCAAATTCTTGTAGTTTATTGGTATTACCGTCCGCTTGAATAGGAATATTGGCATCCGAAACAACAGCGAGGAGTTTTAAATTTGGAGCAAGATTTCCGGATAATTCAAGATTTAAAGCTGAGTTTATCCCTAAATCCTGACTGTTTCCAAAACTCACGCCGCGCGATACACTGCCGTTTTTATTCAATTCTTGTCCACCAAAAACATCATTAACACTATAGGAATTAACAATTTGAAATTTTTCTCTTTCATCAATTCCTCTTTTAAACAATACGGTAGAGTCGAAGCGTTGCATGGATTTAGATAAATTAAACGGAAGCACGCGATAGGTGATTTCTAGGGAATCTGTAAGGTTTAACAATAGCTTAAATTGTGCCGAACTTGCCGACAAATAATAGCTCGAAGAAGGCAAAGTGTCGCCGCGATAGAGGGCAAAAAAGGAATTCGGATAAATACTTAGACTGTCTAGTTGAATCTGTTTATTGGAGCACAATATTTTTTTTTGACGCAAAGAGCTTCCTTGGGAATATCCAAAAAAAGTACAGGTTATAAAGAAAATGCCAAGCAAGCAACGCATCATACCTTACGAAGATAAGTCATCTGTTCAAAACGAAGTAAAGAAAAATTGATTGTATTGGTATTTTGAAACAATAAGCTTTATATTTTTGAGGTAAAAAAAGATTTATGAGGTATTTTATCATTTTTTTATTTTTCGGTTTTACTTGTCATTCGCAAATCCCACCTGTATTATGGCACCTGCAAGAAGATACGATAACATCATGGTCTTATCATTTTGGCGATGAATTTAATTTTCAAAATGTAGACGAGTCACTTTGGTTTGATCATTATCCCTGGGGCGGGTTATCTATAGATGCAGGAATATATGCTGCCCCTGAAATGGTAAAAACAGATGGTAAATTTATTCATCTAAGCGTCGATACAACTTCAGAATGGCGCGAATTTCCAGACTGGATGTTGCCTAAAGAGCAATTGGAAAAATATCAAGTGAAAATGAGGGGCAATAGCATGCAGTTGAATTATTTGACGGCAGCTTTGTGGAGCAAAAAGCAATTTAAGTATGGCTATTTTGAATGCCGTTGCAGGGTTCCCAAGGGTAAAGGTTTGTGGCCAGGATTTTGGTTGTATGGCGGAAATCCTAATGAGGAAATTGATTTCATGGAAATGAAAGGGGAGAGAACAGATCAAGTTCATGTAGACATACATTGCCCTGACCGTTGTGATCAAGTACCACGGAAACCATTTGGAAATAAAAAACCATGGGGCGCTTGGATCAAAGCAGACAAAGAATTGGCGGGAGAGTGGGCCGTATTTTCAGGTATTTGGATGCCTGGCTATATCACATTTTATCTAAATGGTGAAGCAATTGCTCATTTTAAAGGAGATTTTAAGACAGAAATGAACCTGATAGCGAATATTGCCGTCGCGCAAGATGGAGGTCCGTTTTCGCCGGGTCCAGACGAAAAAACAAAATTCCCAGGAACTTTTGATATTGATTATATGAGGGTATGGAAATTAGAAGATAATTGGGCTCCACTTCCTTTGGTTAAGTTTCAATCGAAATCAGAAGATTTAATTCCAATTGCCTCTTTTAGTGATCATAAGGCTCAATTGAAAAAAGGAAAAAACTATAGTTATCCGCGCAAAAAAATGGAGCAAGAACTTGGTTTTGTTAGTGTTTTGCCCTACGGTCCCAAAACAATTAAAATTCAGTTTAGCGGTGTCCCAGATCAAAAATATGCTTTGCAAATTTGGGATGCGGAAAAAAAGGACATAATAAAGTCATGGAATCTAATCCAAGAAAAAGAGGCTTCTTTTTACGAGGATTTCTTAGAGCTTCAAGGAGTGAATTCGGGTAAATATCTCTTACTTTTTCAAAGTATATCTCCTAAAGGAAAGGTGAGCAATTCAAAAGCAATTCCATTTACACTGCCTTGATGCCTTTGATTAAGGAAACCTCAAATAATTTAGGCCAAAATTTCCCAGTCATGTACATTTTGCCAGATGCCTTATTGTAAGCAATTCCATTCAGCACTTCTCCTTTTCCCTTGCCTTCAACCACTAGATTGGTAGCATCAATAACTGCAATAACTTTTCCTTTAACGGGATCAATTACCGCTACTAGATTACTGGTCCAGATATTAGCATAAATCAAACCATCGATATATTCTAATTCATTCAGTTTAGAAATAGGTCCTTCATTGGTGTAAACTTCTATGGTTCTGATAGCTTCGAAAGTTGTAGGATCTCTAAAAGTAATTCTTTCAGAACCATCAGACATGATGAGACTTTTTCCATCTGTACAAAGTCCCCAGCCCTCTCCAACATATTCAAATTCTCTTTTTAAAACTAAGGTTTTGGTATCGTAAACAAAACATTTTTGATTGGTCCATGTAATTTGGAACAACTCTTGGTTGAATATGGTGATTCCTTCACCAAAATAAGGGTTACCTATTCCTATTTTCTTTAAAAATCGACCACTTTCCAAATCAACTTCTCCTACCACAGTGCTTCCTGTCTGATTGGGATCGCCGGTTCCTTCAAATAAAGTGTTTCCCTCAAAAGAAAGCCCTTGCGTGAAACTAGAATCGTTATGAGGGTATGTTTTGTTGATTTGAACTCCCCATCTTTCAGGAATAACATCTGAAAGCACACGAACCATTCGCTCGTCCCTCACTTCATTTCCTTTTGAATCTATGGCAACAATTATAAATTGATAAGCTCCTAAATTTAAGGGTGCAGAATCAAAAGTGTATTTTAAATTAAGTGCCGGATTCTTCCAAGAATAAAGTAAGCTGTCGCCTAATCTCAACTCAACGGAACGCATTGCTTCAGTACAAATTATTGGAATATTTGCAGTTTGACCATAGGAAATGGCAAGGTTTTCTTGAAATCCAAAACGACATTTATTTTCAATTTCTTCTCCTGTATTTTTATTTATAAAAGAGGGGATAATTAGGGCAGCTATAAGCAGGATGATTCCTCCGATTACTAAGTATTTTTTCATGCTTTTAGTTGTTGGATTGAAAACAAAATTGTCTCAGCATCTATTTTTTCATGGGACCAACTTTTAATCACTTTTCCATCTGAAATAAGTATCGCTTGAGGAGACTGATGCTCAATATTTAATTGACTTGCTATGGCATTAGAAATTTCTCTATGCGCAATTAAATCAAGTAATGAATAAGTAGCACTTGGGTTTTCAATACAAGCGTTCATTCTTTTTAAAGCACTTGAAGAGATATAACAGCGCGTTGAATGCTTAAATATTACTTGCGGTTGCACAGCGCTTTTTTCAAGTATTGCATCAAATTCTTGATGATTATTTAGTGGAGAAAATCCCATTTTAGCCCTTTCTATTGAATTGTTTTAAAAATCTTAAATCATTTTCTGAGTAAAGTCTCAGATCATTCACTTTATATTTGAGTTGGGTAATGCGTTCAACACCCATACCAAATGCAAATCCGGAATATATTTTAGAGTCAATGCCACTTGCTTCCAGCACACTTGGATCCACCATTCCACAACCTAATATTTCAAGCCAACCACTGTATTTACATACATTACATCCTTTTGCATCGCAAATTGTACAGGACACATCTACTTCGGCACTTGGTTCTGTAAATGGAAAATAAGATGGACGCAGGCGAATACGTGCTTTTTCACCAAAAACAGCCTGAGCAAAATATAATAATGTTTGTTTAAGGTCTGCAAAGGAAACCCCTTTATCAATATAGAGTCCTTCGATTTGATGAAAGAAACAATGCGCTCTGGCAGAAATAGCTTCGTTGCGGTAGACACGACCGGGAGAAATGGTGCGAATAGGAGCCTCTTGACTTTCCATAACACGAACTTGAACAGAACTAGTATGTGTTCTGAGTGCCATTTCGTTCACTCCTTTTTCAATAAAGAAAGTGTCTTGCATGTCTCTTGCAGGATGCTCTGCCGGAAAATTTAATGCGGAAAAATTGTGCCAATCGTCTTCAATTTCTGGACCTTCTGAAACAGCAAAACCTATTCGCTTGAATATTGAAATAATTTCATCCCTAACAATAGACAATGGATGGTGGCTTCCAGATGAAATATTTTCACCACTCTTTGTCCAATCTTCGTGATTGTTTGTTGTTTCTGTGCCTGTAAACTTTTCTTTTTGTTCGCTGTAGAAATTTTCTAGTGCTTCTTTTAAA
>Ga0304728_1000772_pt1 | contig 25470 bp, 19 predicted proteins | sample C_130625_MF_Meta_FD_190476 | JGI IMG/M metagenome (GOLD analysis project Ga0304728, IMG submission 190476) | Freshwater microbial communities from Lake Croche, Canada to study carbon cycling - C_130625_MF_MetaG (v2) (version 2) | ecosystem: Environmental > Aquatic > Freshwater > Lake | place... | reverse complement strand
CGCCTTCACCGTGGAGCAGCACGGTATCGATTTCATTCCTGAATCCGAGCGCTACGCCACCGCGCGCAATATCGGTGCCCTGTGGGCTGGTTCGGCGGTCAACGTTGAGTACTTCATCTACGGCGCGCTACTCATGGGATTCGGTTTTAGCTTTTGGAACGCTCTCATCCTCATCCTCCTCGGCAACCTTTCCTTCTTTCTCTTGGGCGTGGCGTCCTTGCAAGGCCAGCAGACCGGCACCACGGCGTTCACGATTTCGCGGGCTCCCTTCGGTACCCGAGGAAGTCGTATTGTCTCTTTCTTTAACTGGATTACCCAGTTAGGTTTCGAAACCGAAGGTCTCATCTTGATTGCCGGCGCCGTCATGGTGCTGTTTAAGTACAGCGGCGTCAACGTCTCCAAAGGTGGCGAAGTGGCCATCGTGGTGGTAGCCACCGCCATCCAAGCGATTCTCCCCTACTTCGGCCACGCCACCATGCTGAAGGTCCTTCGGGCCCTGATCATCCCCTTCGTGGTGATCTTTGCCATTTTTGCCATCTTTGTCGGCCAGCACCTCAATACCGGTGGCGTCTACGTCTTCGCCCACGGTTGGCAGCCGTTCACCGCAGGCCTCGCTTTCGTCATTGCCCTGTCGGGGCTGGGCTGGACGGAATGCGGCAACGACTACAGCCGTTACATCGCTCCCGACGCCAAAAAGAGTTCGGTCATCGGTTGGATTTTTCTCGGCACCGCTCTTCCGGAAATCCTCATGATGTCCTTGGGTGCCCTCGCTTTCACCTTTCTCTCTAACTCCACCGTATGGAACAGCTCGAATCCCTTCAATGCCATCTACCACCAGCACGGCCTACCGAGCTGGTTCGTAGTGGTGTTTTTGTTGTTCGCAATCGTGCAGCTGTTCGGCATCAATTCACTCGACCTCTATTCCTCGGGCGTTTCTGTCCAGGCCATGGGCCTGGGACTCAAGCGTTACCAGGCCGTCATCATGGACAGCGTCATCGCCTGCGGTCTCACCATTTGGGCCGTGCTCGGATCGACCTTTGCGATTTATATGAAGGACTTCGTGGCGGTCATCATTGTCTGGCTCGCCCCATGGATCAGTATTTTCCTCATCGACTGGTTGCTACGCAAGCGTCACTACAACGCGGCGGAACTTCAGCGAACCGACAAGGACGGTCTCTATTGGGGCACGGGTGGATTTAACCTCAACGCCCTCATTGCCTTCGCGGCGGGCGTCGTCGCTGCCACGACCGCCTTCTCGAAAGCACCGCCACCCGTTAACTTCCCCTTGCACTGGATGACACCGTTCTCCAATCACTTCGGCGCTTTCTACTGTGACGGATCCACGGCAGCTGGCTGCGGGCAGGCGGGATGGATCGGAGGCGCCGACCTCTCCATCTTCTTCGGAATGGGAGCAGCCGGAATCATGTATCTCGTCTTGGAACTGGCCACGGGATACGTACGAGAGCAAAGCTCTCGCCAATAAATCGGACAGATGCGGTGACAACCCCCAGGCCCTCGGGCCTGGGGGTTTTTCTTTTGGCCTAGCCCACCCAGTCCTCACGGAAGTCGCCGTGGCCGTCGGGGCGAAACACCGGGATCGCCCCGAGGGCGTGCACGAGTTGGGCGTCCTCGCCCAAGGCGTCTTTCCACACCTCGGCTTCGGTGACCAAGGTGCCGATGGCCACCACCTCGGCACCAATACGACGCAGGAGTCGAAGACTCGCCCCGGTCGAGGCGCCGGTCGAAATGACGTCGTCCACAATGGCCACGCGGCGACCCACCACCGTGTCGATGTGGGCACGATCGAAGAGCAATTTTTGTTCACCCTTGGTGGTGATCGAGCGAACGGGTTCACTGACGGCATCGGAGAGGTGAATCTTCGGCGTCTTGTGCAAGACCGCGAATTGGTCGAGTCCGAGATGCCGCGTTACTTCCATCACCACGGGGATACCCATCGTGGCCACCGTGGCCACGATGTCCACGTTGAAGGGGCGCAGGATGTCGGCCAATTCACGACCGGCGGTTTCCATGAATTTTACGCCCATGTCCACGGTAATTAAGAGGGCGAGCGCGAGGTCGTCACCGAGCGCTACGACGGGCAGATCCACCGCTTGACTGCCGACATTGACGTGATAGGTGCGCTGAGTCACGAAGAACGAGCATACTGAAGCCCATGAGTTCTCCACGTTTCCCCGCTCTGCCTCTCGAGCTCGCGCGCACCATGCTCGCAACTGCCGTGGACGAAGCGCGCCGCGGTCTCGCCGAAGGGGGTATTCCCATCGGAGCGGCGCTCTTCCACCGTGACGGCACGCTCCTGGGATCCGGTCATAATCGACGCGTCCAAGAGAACGACGCGTCGATTCACGCCGAGACCGACGCTTTTCGCAAGTCGGGTCGTCGTCGCGACTACCCCGAGTGCGTCATGGTCACCACGCTGTCACCGTGTTGGTATTGCTCGGGACTGGTTCGCCAATTCAATATCGGTGCCGTGGTCATCGGTGAGACCGACACCTTCTTCGGGGGCCACGAATGGCTGGAGGAACTCGGCGTGGAAATCATCATTCTGGACGATGAAGAGTGTCGAGAATTACTGGGTACCTTTATTCACGTACACCCCGAGCTCTGGCACGAGGACATCGGCCTTTAGCGAACCGGGTCGCCGAAGAGTCGGTCACCCGCGTCGCCCAATCCGGGAACGATATAGCCGGCCTCGTTGAGAACGGGATCAAGGGCGGCGCAGAAAATTCGGACATCGGGGAAGCGCGCGTGCACGCGGTCAATTCCCGGTTGTGCCGCCAACACGCTGAGCACGGTGATCGCGCGCGCGCCGCGCTGGGTGAGCATGTCGAGCACGCAACACAGCGAGCCCCCCGTGGCCAACATGGGATCACAAATAACGATGGAGTCCTGCGACACGTCGGCGGGCAGACCGTCGTAGTACACGTCGGGTTGCAAGGTTACTTCGTTGCGGCGTAGCCCGACCACGCACACACGATGCTGCGGAAGAACTTCTTGCACCGCGGGACTCATGCCGAGGCCCGCACGCAGGATCGGCACGATGAGATACGAAGTAGCGACGCGCACTGCGGAGACGCCGCTCACCACCGGAGTATCGATAAGAACCGACTCGGTCGCTGCGTCGCGGAAGGCTTCGTAGGTGACAAAGCGGGTGACTTCCCCGACCAAGCGAACGAAGTCGGCCTGCACCGTCTCCTGGGAGCGAATGAGGCGAATTTTGTCCGCCACGATGGGATGGCTGACTTGGTGAACGAGAGGCACCCCGCAACGATAGACCTCCCTTTCGACTCGGTTCCACCTTTCAACTACGGGGGTAGGCTCTCTCCCAATGCTCGCCCCCGAAAAACCCACGGCTAGCGCGCCGCGCCGTAACTTCGCCACCCCCTACGGCGGGGTCCGGTCGAAGTACAAAGGGGCGCGAGCGCAGATCCTGCCCCATCAGGGTCAAACCTGGTGGCGTCGTATCTTGCCCGTCATTGCCTCGCACCGTCTCACCTTCATCGTGGCCATCGTTTTTTCATTTCTCAGTTTGGTGCTCCAGACCTTGGTGCCCAACATGATGCGCAACGCCATTGACTCCTCGCTCAACCCCATCAAGATTCTGGCGCTCAAGGGCCACTCCTTGGCACCTTTGAAGTCCGAGCTGCACCACCAAGTTCTGATCATTATTTTGGTGGGCGTCTTGACCGGTATCACGGGGCTGATTTCTCGTCAGTACCTCTTCTATACGGCGTACAACCTCGAAGCCGACTTGCGCACCTTGATTTATGAGCACATGACCTGGTTGAGCTTTTCCTTTTACGACCGCGTGCAGTCTGGTCAACTGATTAGTCGGGCCAACAGCGACATTCGTAGCGTCCAGATGTACGCCACCTTCGCGCCGGTCATCGTGGTGCAGTGTTTGGGCGGGCTCATCTCCTTTGGCTTCATGCTCTACATCGATTGGCGATTAGCTCTCATTTCCATGACGGTCATGCCACTGCTGTGGTTCGTCGGCATCAAGATGCGACAAATGATGTTCCCGATTTCGTGGATTACCCAAGCGCGTTTGGCGGACGTGGCCACCATCGTTGACGAAAACATCAACGGTGTACGCGTGGTGAAGTCCTTCGCTCAGGAAGAAGCCGAGATCAACCGCTTGGCCGATGCCGCCGAAAAAGTCGCCTGGTCCTACATCAAAGATGCGCAGATTCGTGGTCAGTGGTCTCCGTGGATTCAGAACCTTCCCCAAATCGGACTGGCCCTGGTGCTCTTCTTCGGTGGGTGGATGGTTATTGACCACCAGATCGGCATTCCGGCCATCTTGGCCTTCAACGTCTACTTACTCATGCTCCAAGCCCCCTTCATGATGATCGGACAATTAGTCATGATGGGTCAGCGCGCCAAGGCCAGTGCCGAGCGTATCTTCGAAATTCTCGACGAGACGCCGAATATCACCGAGCGACCCGGCGCCTACGACCTCGAGCTTTCGCGCGGTGAAGTGGACTTCTCACACGTACGCTTCGGCTACGCCGACGGACCCGACATCCTCAACGATTTCAGCGCCCACATCAACGCCGGCGAAACCGTGGCCCTGGTGGGCATCACCGGATCGGGCAAGTCCACCCTGGCCCGTCTACTCCCGCGCTTCTACGACGTTCGTGACGGCGCCATCACTATTGACGGGCACGACGTACGCGACGTGACCATGACCTCGCTGCGACGGACCGTGGGCGTGGTCCTGGACGAACCCTTCTTGTTCTCCATCTCCATTGCCGAGAACATCGCCTACGGACTCCCCACCGCCACCCACGACGAGATCGTGGCCGCCGCCACCGCCGCCAACGCGCACAACTTCATTGAAGAGCTGCCCGAGGGCTACGACACGGTGGTGGGCGAACGGGGTTACACCCTCTCCGGCGGTCAGCGTCAACGCATCGCTATTGCCCGCACCCTGCTCGTCAACCCCCCGGTTCTGATTCTTGACGACGCCACGAGCGCCATTGACGTCCACGTGGAGGCCGGTATCTACGCGGCCCTGAACACCCTGCTCGAGAACCGCACCACCCTGGTCATCGCGCACCGTATTTCCACCATCGCCTTGGCGTCACGCGTCATTTTGTTGGATCAAGGTCGCGTGGTGGCCACCGGCACCCACGAAGAGCTGTTGGCGAATACTCCTCTGTATTCCGAAGTGCTCGCCCAAACCACCAGTGAGGGTCTCTAATGGCCTGGGGTGGCGGCTTCGGGGGCGGGCCCGGTGGTGGCTGGGGTGGTCGTCCGGGTGGGCAGCCGGGACTTCCCTTCGGCGGAATCCCCACCGAACTCCAAGCGGGCGTGGACAAGATTTTGGCCACTGAGCCGGCGCACGATCCCTCGCACATTGCCTTTCTCCAATTACCGAACCTAGAAGAGCGTCGCCGTCTCAGCCTGCCCCTCTTGCTGCGGGCCTACCCGGGTTACCTCTTTATCGGGAGCCTGCTGGTCATCTTGATCAGTCTGCTGGTGCAATCCGGACCAAAAATTACTCAGCTCGCCATCGACCACGGAATGCTGCCGGGGCATCGTTCGCTCGTCGTGGTGAGCGTCTTCGGTGTTGCCTACCTCGCCATCACTTTGGTGAGCGGTTACTTTCAGCGCGTACAAGTAGACGTCACCGGAAAACTCGCTTCCCGCGTGATGCACGACCTTCGCGTGCGCGTCTTTACGCATTTTCAACGACTCAGTTTGGATTTCTTCACCGACGAAAAGGCCGGCGTCCTGATGAGCCGCATGACCAGCGACATCGAGAACCTGCAGCAGCTCATCCAAGACGGCATCAGCCAGTTCGCGTTGCAGGGCCTGACCATGGCCATCATCATCGTGGTTCTCTTCACCACCAACGTGGTGTTGGCCGCCTGGACCGTAGGTCTCATCTTGCCCGTGCTCTTCGTCTTGACCGTGTGGTTTCACGTGGCCTCGGAAAAGGGATACCTCCGCAGCCGCGACGGCATCGCCTACGTCTTGAGTGACCTCAGCGAATCCCTGTACGGCATCCGCGTGGTCACCGCCAACAATCGCCAAGACCAAAACATCAGTAACCACCGACACGTGGTTGGTTGGTATCGCGACGCCAACTTGTACACCGGCCGGGTCAACGCCATCTACGGCCCGACCACCACCATGATCAGCATCTTGGGACAGGCCATGTTGATCGGTATCGGCGGCAACATGGTGCTGAACGGTGAACTCTCCTACGGCGCCCTCTTCGCCTTCGTGCTCTACCTCAACCGCTTCTTCGGGCCCATTCAGCTCTTAGTGCAGCAGTACACCTCGCTGCAGTCCGGGCGTTCGTCCATCATCAAGTTGCGTGAACTCCTCGCCACTCCCCCGAGCGTGGACGAGACCCCCGACGCCGCCACCCTGCCTATTTTGGCCGGGCGTATCACGTTCGATCACGTGACCTTCGGTTACGACCCCACGAATCCCGTGCTCCACGACGTTTCTATCGATATCGCCCCCGGCGAGTCGGTGGCCTTCGTCGGACCCACCGGTGCCGGCAAGTCCACCATGGCCAAATTGGTCACCCGCTTCTACGACCCGACCTCCGGCGCGGTGCTCCTCGACGGCGTGGATGTCCGCAGCGTGACCTTGCATTCCCTGCGTAGTCAGCTCGGGGTGGTCCCGCAAGAAGCTTTTCTGTTCGCCGGTTCCATCCGCAGCAATTTGGCCTTCCCTCGCGAGGGAATCACCGACGAGGAGATCGAAGAAGCCGTCGACGTGGTGGGACTGCGCGATTTGGTGGACCGACTTCCCGACGGACTCGACACCATCGTTCACGAACGTGGCCAGACCCTCTCGGCCGGCGAACGTCAGCTTCTCGCCCTGGCGCGCGCCTTCCTGGCTCGTCCCCGCGTGCTGGTATTAGACGAGGCCACGTCGTCCTTGGACCTGCGCAGTGAGACCGTGATCGAAAAGGCCCTGGACCGCGTGCTGGAAGGTCGCACCGCGATTTTGATTGCCCACCGTCTCACCACCGCGCAGCGCGCGGACCGCATCGTGGTCATTGATCGTGGTGGCATCGTAGAAAGCGGCACTCCCGCGGAGCTACTCGCCGCCAATGGCGTCTACGCCGGCATGTACCGCGCGTGGTTGGAATCGGGTGGCCGCGACGGCACCCGCGCGCCCTAAGCCTGCAGCGTCACTGCGTCGATTTCGTCGAACACCGCGGACCATAATTCCTGTGGGAGGGAGTGGCCCATACCGGGAAAGACCACGTAGCGACAATGCGCCACCGCGCCGGCGGTGGCTTCGCCGCCCGACGGGGTCACTAAGGGATCAGCGTCGCCGTGCATCACCAGGACGGGCATCGTGAGGGTGGACAGACCCGGACGACGGTCGGGGCTCTGCACGATGGCGGCCATTTGGCGCATCACACCTTCGGGGTTGCGGCCACGCGCCCAGGACAATTCTGCTTGACGACGCACCCACGCGGCGTTCGGCTCGTAGTCCCCCGAGGTTTTTTTCCAGCTCTCCAGTTCTTCTTCCAAGAAGGTCGCGAGGTCCGCGCTGCGCGGGGTCAGCATCATCCCCAAAATTTCGGGCGTGGGCGCACCCACGGACATGGCTGCGGGGGTGCTCATGATGGAGGTGAGGGTGCGCGTCAGGGCCGGGAAGTCAATGGCGAATTGCTGGGCGATCATTCCTCCCATCGAGACACCCACCACGTGAACGGGACCCAACTTCAATCCCTCCACCACGGCGGCGGCGTCAGCTGCCATGTCGGACAAAAGATAGGGGGCGCTTTCGGTGCCGCCGAGAATTCCTTCGGGGGTGGGTAATCCCGCCGCGGTGAACCAGGTCGAGAGGCCCACGTCACGGTTATCCCAGCTGGTCACGAAATATCCACGCGATACCAATGCCTGAATAAAGGCGTCGTCCCAGGTAACTACTTGGGCACCGAGTCCGCACACCAAGATCAGCGCGGGGTCGGCGGGATTGCCCCACTGTTCGTAGAAGATGTCTATTCCGTTGGCGTGAATCGTGGGCACAGCTGCCCCTTTCTGACTACGAGGCGGAGAAGCTCTTCACCTGTTCGATCAAGGACGCGTCGGTCTGGCCGAGTTGCGGCAAAGGATGCACCTGCAAGTGCGTGACGCCCGATTCTTTGAACGCGGCCACGCGCTCGGCGACGTAGCTCGCCGGACCACACAGGGAGGTCAATTCGCAGAACTCGTCCGGCACGGCGGCTTCGGCTTCGCGCTTCTTGCCCGAGAGGTAGAGCTCCTGGATTACCTTGGCTTCTTTTTCGTAACCGTAGCGACAGGCCACGTCGTTGTAGAAGTTGCGACCCACCGCACCCATGCCACCGACGTAGAGAGCAATCATCGAACGCTGCAAGTTGCGTAGCTTGATGATGTCCTCGCCTTCGCCAATGGCCAAGAGTCCGCCGGCGGTGATCATCATGTCACCGAGTCCGGCGTCACGCTTCGCCATGCCGGCGTTGAGTGAATCACCCCAGACGTCCTTGGCCTTTTCGGGGATGTACAAAATAGGAATCCACCCGTTCGCGATCTCCGCGGTGAGTTCCACGTTCTTTTCGCCCAGGGAGGCGACCCAGACGGGGATTTCGTTGCGCACGGGGTGGTTAATCATCTTGAGGGCCTTGCCCAAGCCCGTTCCCTTTTCGGTGGGCAGGGGGAGTTGGTAATAACGACCATCGTGGACCACCGGCGCTTCGCGCTTCCACACCTGGCGACAGATATCGATAATTTCGCGCGTGCGGCCAATGGGAGCGTCGAAGGGAACTCCGTGAAAGCCTTCGATCACCTGTGGACCCGAGGAGCCCAGTCCAAGGTGAAAGCGACCGTCCGAGAGAGCGTCGATGCCGGCCGCGGTCATACCGATCAGGGTGGGGGTGCGGGTGTAAATCGGCATAATGGCCGAACCAATTTCCACCGTGGAGGTGGTGGCGGCCAAGTAGCCCATCATCGAGGGGCTATCGAAGGAGTACAGCTCGGCGACCCAAATCAAATCAAGGCCCGCGGACTCCATGTCGCGGACCGACTGAGCGGTCTGCTTGAAGTTAGACGAGTAACTCAGCATGGTGGAAATCTTCACGAGGGCTCCTTATTCGAGGTGCCAAAGTCTGCCACATTCACCACCTCCGCCGAGGTGAAGGTCACCCCTAGGAGGCGATGGCGCAGCGGTTAGGGCCGTATTCCAAGGCGGCGCCGGCCTCGTGGTCGTAGGCCACTAAGCCCGCGTTGCAACGAACAATTTCTTGATAATTCGGTGGTTGCGGGGTAATGCGACCAATGGCCCACTCCACGAAGTTTTCTTCGCTCATGGACAGCGCCGCGAGACTGCGACGAAGTTCGCCCAGGGTGGCGGTAACGAACTCGTCGGAAGGAATGATGACCGACTGGCCGACGTGGGCGGGCAGAACCAAGAGTTCGTCCGGCAGCACGAGAACGCGTTCGTGCAAACTGCGATATAAGGACCGCGCGAAGGCTTCAGCCTGATCGGCCAAATCCGGTCGCCCCACCGATTCGAGGAACAAGGTGTCACCGGTGAACAGAGCGGCTTCGCCAAGGCGAAAGACGGTGGAACCTTCGGTGTGGCCCGGGGCACTCACCGCCGAGACGGCAAGTTCAATCTCTCCACCGAACGACACCGTCATCCCGTCGCGGACCGGAGTGAACTCGTACGCGAAGGGATCCGCCGGATTCAGAACTAGATCGGCGTGCGCGGCCACGGCTAAACGACGAGCGCCACTGAGGTGGTCGGCGTGGAGGTGGGTGTCGAAGACGTGAGTAATCACCGCGCCCTGGGCGGCCGCGTGGTCGAGATATTGCTCGATGTCGCGTGAGGGGTCAATGACCACCGCCACTGCGTGAGCCGCAATCACGTAACTCAAGCAGCCCTTACCCCGACGGCGAAACTGCGTGACGCTGACGCCGCCAATATCACGGGTGATGGAATCGTAGACCGTCCCCCAGGTGCTCATGCCACCGTCGAGAACATCCGCGTCGATACCCGCGGAACGGAGAATCTCCGCCCCCGACTGCGCACGAGCCCCTTTGGCGCACACCACAACTATCCCGTGCTCGTGTGGCGGCAAGGAGGAAATTGAATCGGCCAGCTCACCCAACGGGAAGTTCACGGCGCCGGGGATCGCCCAGGAAGCAAACTCGTCGGGTTCACGAACATCCAGCAAGAGTGGAGGATGCTCGGCGTCAATACGCCCGAGAAACTCTGTTCCCCCTAGCAAATGAATTTCGCTCACCGCTAGTAGCGTAGGACCGTATTCGCGTTTTATACGCTAGAAAACTTTACGTTCGCATAACAATTTGGAGGTCGCTATGTCACCAGTCCGCACTATTTCCCCCCTCGAAGTAGACGAGCTTCTCGAGCAGGGTGCTTTCTTGCTCGACGTTCGTGAGGACGACGAGTGGGCCAGCGGCCGCGACGCCCGTGCCCACCACATTCGTCTGAGTGAGCTCCCTGATCATCTCGGCGAGATTCCGTCCGATACCACCATTGTGTGCGTGTGCCGAGTCGGGGGCCGCTCCCTACGCGCCGCAGAGCTCCTCGACGGTGGGGGTTTTGTGACCTGCAACGTCGAGGGCGGGATGCTGGGTTGGGAAACGCACGGTCTACCCTTGATCGGCGACGACGACATCGTTCGCATTATTTAGTCACGCGCACCACGAAGTGGGTGATCACCCCCTTTTCGCACCACCACACCCTCGCCGCGACGACCACTCGGTACACGAGATCGCCACAATCCTGAACGCGTCGCGGTAGGCCTCGAGGTCTACGCTGGCCCTGAGGGCTCCGGCCCACGACGAAAGGTGACAACGTGGTCACATCACCCCATGACCCAGGCGACGACGCCTTTAACCCGTGGACCCGCGTGGTCGCCTTAATAGAGCAGGCGGGCGAGCTGTTACAACTCGATGCCGGAATGGTGAAAAGAATTGTCACCCCCGAGCGGATTATGGAAGTTGCCGTACCCGTCCGTCTGGATTCGGGTGAGATCGAGATGTACACCGGGTGGCGCATTCACCACGACACCTCACGGGGGCCCGGCAAAGGCGGTATCCGTTTTCACCCTTCGGTGAACATGGACGAGATTGCCGCGCTCAGTGCCGACATGTCCATCAAGACCGCCGTCGTCAATATTCCCTACGGTGGGGCTAAAGGCGGCGTGCGGGTGGATCCCAGCACTCTCTCGCGGGGCGAGCTCGAGCGGCTCACCCGGCGTTACGCCTTCGATATCGCTTCGATGATCGGGCCCGATCGTGACATCCCGGCGCCCGATATCAATACCGACACCCAAGTCATGGGCTGGATCATGGACACCTTGTCCATGCTGCGTGGCCACAACATGCCCGGCGTGGTGACGGGTAAACCCCTTTCCATCGGGGGAACTCTGGGCCACGCCGGGGCGACGTCCGTCGGCGTGACTATTTGCGCGGCCGCGGTGATGAAACGTCTCGGACGCGAAGTAGAAGGCCAACGCGTGGTCATTCAGGGTTACGGAAAAGTCGGAGCGCCACTGGTGGGCCTCTTGAGCACGCTGGGGATGAAGGTGGTGGCCGTGGCCGACGTACACGGCGGCGTCTACTGCGATACGGGGATTAACCCCGTGGCGCTCGCGGAGCACTTCGCCCACCACGCCAGCGTGGTGGGACTACCCGGCAGCGACGCCCTGAACGCCGCGGAATTCTTTTCGGTGAAGAGCGACGTGGCCATCCCCGCCGCCCTCGGTGGCGCCATCACCGCGGACGTCGCTCGTACGATGTCGGCGAGAGTTGTCATCGAGGCGGCGAATGGTCCCACGACCGGAGACGCGGCCGTGATTCTTCGCGATCGTGGGGTCATTACGGTTCCCGACGTGCTGGCCAATTCGGGTGGTGTCATTGCGTCGTACTTCGAGTGGGCCCAAGACCTCCAAGGATTCATGTGGGAACCGGAACTCTTTACGTCGCGCCTCGAAAAGATGATGACCGATGCCTTTCATCACGTCTACGAGCGACACGAATTCTGGAATGTCGACCTACGACAAGCGGCCATCGCCACCGGCGTCGAGCGTATTGCCGAAGCGACGCAGGTCCGCGGCCTCTTCCCCTAATGGAAACGCCTAGAGGTCGGTAGTACTAATGGGCACCGAGGGGCTCGGAACGCTGACGCTCACGGTCTTGCCCCAACTGATGTACTTCACCACGAATTGGACCTTTACTTTTCCCGAAGTGTACGAACCCACGGTCTCAATAGGAAGGTAGGGCGCAGTCGTTGAAACGTATTCGGTGATGACCGCTCCTGCAGGTGCACCGGATCCCTTGGGCGTGCCCGTGATGGCAATCACGCGGTGACCCAATTGTGTCGAGATGGCGCCCTTCTTCGGCTTGGAAATACCCAAGAGCTCCGTCACGACCGTGCGAAACGACATGACTTTGCTCATCGGGGCGAAGTTGGCATCGGGGGCCTTCACGGACACCCACCTATTCGCAAACTTGGAATTCGTGACGCCGAATTGCATCGAGATGTCTTGCTTATTGCCCTTGAAATACACGGTGTTATTCACTAAGCGCAATTCGTTAACAATGGACGGCATCGTCAAGACTTGCTGACTCTGTGTCGCCGACGCCAAAGTCGTTAAGGTGCCCGTGGCTTTGACGTTGCTATAAAAGGTCTCCACGATGTTGCACGACTTAGTAGCCAGGGCGGTGCTTTGTGCGGCCGTAGCGATAGCGGCGGCCGATTGCGAGGAAAGGGCGGGACTGGAGGTGGCAGCACCGGCAGGCACCACCGTCACGGTCAGGGATAGCAAGACGGCAAGGGCAGTCACTTTGCGAATCATGGTCGACTCAACTTTCTCGAAGATTCATCAGCGTAGCCGTGAGGAGAATCTCCGTTATCGGGCCGACGATGCCGAACTGGCGATTCCCCCAAAAAAAAGTGAGGCCGATGTGATGCCCGTGGGGCGGTAACCACGTCCGCAGTAGGCAGGAGAGGGTCTGTGTAATAGTGAATCCGATGTCCACTGAGAATCCCCCGGCTGAACATAAGACGCAACTCCCTGAGGGTACGGTCACGGTCTTGTTCACCGACTTGGTCGACTCCACCCTGCTGAATCAGCAGTTGGGCGACGAAGCCGCCCACGCTTTGAGTCAATCGCTCGATCGTTCATCTACCGAAATAGTCGCCCTACACCGCGGCATCGTGGTGAAGGGACTGGGTGATGGCCTGATGGTGGCCTTCCAGTCAGCTCGTCGTGCGGTGGCCTGCGCCCACGATTTACAAGTCGCGCTGCGGCGTTGGAATCGAGAAAATCCTGGACAACTAGCCCAGATGCGCATCGGACTCCACACCGGTGAGGTTATTGAAGACAGTGGCGACCTGCACGGCGAGACGGTCATCATTGCCAAGCGCATCGAGAGCGTGGCGCCGCCGGGTGGCATTCTCGCCTCCGACACCGTGTTTGGTGTTTTGGGCACGGCGCGAGACGCGCTCATTGACCGCGGCGAGTTCGAACTCAAAGGAATCGCCACGCCCTGGCGGCTCTATGAGGTGCCAGTCGTCGATGAAGAGGAATCAACCGAAGCAGTTGCGGCAGGTGGCCTCACTCCTTACGTGGGGCGACTCCAGGAGCGCGCGATCCTGAAGGACCTCATTGACCGCACGTCCCACGGTGACGGTGGCACCCTTTTCATTGCGGGCGAAGCCGGACTGGGAAAGAGTCGCTTTATAAAGGAGAGCGTTCTCGCCGCCGCGACCAGCGGAATCCTCGTTCTCGATGGCCACTGCCTCGAAGGTGACGCTTCCGTTCCGTACCAACCGGTCGTCGATCAGCTCGAGCAACTCTCGCGGCAATGGGACGCCGAACTTCTACGCTCTGTACTTGGTGACGATGCTCCTGAAGTCGCCAAGGTTATTCCGAATTTGCGCAAAATCTTTCCCGAGATTGGGGAATCTGCGGTCCTCAGTCCCGACCAAGAACGTCGCTTTTTGCTTAACGGCGTGGGTGAATTTTTCCGTCGCGTCGCCGGCAACACCCCTCTCGTACTGGTCTTTGAAGACTTGGATTATGCCGATGAGTCCACCTTGACCTTGCTGGCCAACCTTTCCCAAATTGCTAAGGCGTGTCCCCTTCTCCTCATTGGTACGTATCGGCCCGCCGCCGTCGTAGCCTCGCACCCTTTTGCCAAGGTCTTGACCGATCTCAATCGTCGCCGCCTCACCGCCGAAATTCGACTTCCTGCTTTGTCAGAAAACGAAGTGGAAGAGTTCGTCGCCGGTCTCGCGGGGTCCACGCCGCCAAAAGAACTCGTTACCCTTATTTATGGCGAAACGGAGGGTAATCCCTTCTTCGTTGAAGAATTATTCGCGCACCTCTTTGAACGTGGCGACCTCTTCGATGACGCGGGCAACTGGCGACCGGGTATCGATATCGCCGATACCGAAGTACCGCGCAACGTACGTCTGCTCATCGAACAGCGGCTCGCTCAAATTTCGGACAACGCGCGTACGGCCTTGACCGCGGCGGCCACCATAGGACGTCTCACGCAATTTGAGGTGCTGCTGGAAGTCGTCGACCTCGGCGAAGACGATCTTTTCGATTCTCTCGAAGAGGCCGAATCTGCAAATCTGATTAGTGGCGAGAACGCAGCCGGCTTCGTTCACTACCGTTTTGTGCACGAGCAATTTCGACAGACGCTCCTCGCCAACCTCTCGGCCCTCCGCCGTCAGCGGCTCCACGGAAAAATTGCGGCCGCCCTCATCGCTCATTACGGAGACAACGCCGACGATCACGCGACCGACATCGCCTATCACGTGGTACGTGGAGGATCAGGAGCCGACCGCGATCAAGCGCGCCACTTCCTCACGCTGGCCGCGAACGCCGCCCTGACTGCCGTCGCCCCCGAAGAAGCTATTCGCCACCTGGATGCCGCTCTGGGCTTCGTTGATAGCGACGATGCGCGCGCCACTTTGTTGGTGATGAAAGCTCGCGCTCTGCGCAGCATCCCCGACCTTGATGCGGCATTCGCCGACTTGGCGGAGGCGCTGCGGATCAGCTCGGAGTCCGAACGGGATTACATTCTCGAACAACGTGCTCAATTGAATCTCGATCTCTACAACGGACGAGCCGCTTCGGCAGATCTCGACGTCGTGGTAGCGCACGCACGCGCAGCGGGTGACCAACTCCGCGAGCTTCCGGCACTGATCGCACTTGCGCGCGCTCATTACGTCCGCAGCCTTGACGAACCGGACTACACCACCATCGCTCGCGACACCTACGGTGCGGCCATCGATCTCGCCGAATCCTTAGGTAATCGTGAAGCCATGGTGGAGGGACTCACCAAAACCGTGCACTTCACTGATTATTTTTTAGATTATGGGCCTACCGCCAAGGCCAATGCCGAAAAGGCTTTAGCTATTGCGCGCGACATCAGCGACGCGAGTCTGATTGTCGAAGCCGAAGTGGCAAATCTCCGATTCATTTCCGGGGACGCCGCAATTGACCGAGCGATAGAGATTCGTACCCGTCTCGAAGGCTTACGCGATCCGGTTCGCCTCAAAGAACACCACTACTGGTTGATGTGGGGCTTTTACCGAAGGGCTCGTTTCGTCGAGTGCGTGGACTCCTGCGATCGCGGCATCGCCCTCGCCCAGCAGTTGGGATCGCCACCCGTGCAATACGGCTCCATCAAGGCGCACGCCTTAGTCGCCATGGGTGCTTTCGATCAGGTCGACGCAGCTTTATCTCAGGAAGTTACCGACGAGGATCACCCCTTCGGACAAGCCCATCATGGATTTGCGAAGACCATGTATCTCGCCGCCATCGACGCTCCTGGACCAGGTCTTCCCACTGCCCTTGCGGCCATGAAGTTGGGGGCCGAAACTATGCGCATCTGGCTCCAGAGCGGGGTGCAGAATTACGCCGTCACCATGGCCGCGCGTTCGGGTGACCAAACCGGAACCGAATTAGCCCAGATTGAAGCCATCGCCGCGACTTCCAAGATCCCCCTCTCGCCGCAGGCTGTGAGCGAGCGCCAGCTTGCGAATGGCGACGCCGACGCCGCGTACGAAACTCTGGCAAGCTACGTTTCCGCGGTACGAGGCTACGACGACCCGCTGAGCTTCCCCTCCGTCATTGAGACCTTGGGGCGAATTTCATTGGCCCTCGAAAGGTACGACGAGTCGCTCGCCCTTGCGGACGAAGGTCTCCTCGTGACGGAGAAAACGGGGCAACTTCCCCTGTCGTGGCGCTTGCACGCCCTGCGATCACGAGCTCTCGAAGGGCTCGGTCGTCACGACGAATCTTCTGCAGCCAGCACGGTGGCCCAGCAGGAGTTCAGCATCTTGTCAGCGCGCATCGATGATGTGGTTCTCCAGGGATGGTTCACACGTTCACCGAGCGTGGTCTGGTGATAGTTTCCAGCGAGAGTGGGGGGTGTAATGGTCAACGACCGAGTACTGCATACTAAGGATTCTTTGCCCGTCGGCGTTCTTCCCGGACGCCTCGACCTCTTGCGCCAGAGAATTGCTGATCACGTCACGAGCGGGCGCACACCCGCCCTTTGCGTCGTCGCCGCCCTCGATGGGGAGATTATCTTCAATGAGGCATTAGGAACTCGCGCTCCTGGCGATCAGCTCGTCACGACGGATGATCCCTACAACGTCATGTCCATTACCAAATCAGTCGTCGCTCTCTGCATTATGGCCCTGGTGGAAGACGGTCTGCTGATGGTGACGCAGCCGGTCGGCGATTATCTAGAAGAACTTCGTCGCCCCGGTGAAGAAGATTTACTCGTTCACCACCTATTGACTCACACCTCGGGATACGACGACGAAACATTAATGCCGCGGTGGTTCGCCAAGGCAGTGTCGGGAGAAAAAATCGACGTACCCGAGGGTTTTGATCTGGAAACCCACCTGTGGCTCTCCTCGAGTTGGGAGAGCACTCGCGTGCTGCCCGTCGGAAGCGCCATGGTCTACGCCAATATCAATTATCTCTGGCTGGGCGAAATCGTTCGACGGGTCAGTGGCGTGTCGCTGGCCCACTTTGCTCACGAACGTATTTTTGGCCCGCTGGGAATGACCAACACGGCCTTCGTTTTAACCCCCGAGCAAGAAGAACGCCGCGTCAAAAGATTCGGAAACATTCCTCTGGGACCGAAGGCCGGTTACAACACCGAACGGCCCGAATTCGCGAATTCACAGCTCGGCGACCGTTCCCTCAAATCCAGCGCCAAGGACTTAGCGATTCTGGCCCAGATGTATCTCAATGGCGGCACCTACGGCGGCGCGCGCATTCTCAGTCCCGCCAGCATCCATCAAATTTGCACGAGCCAGTTCCCGAATCTGGACTTCCAGCTCGGCAGCCTGGTCTTTAAAGATCCGGCCTACGGCTACGGGATGATGATGGATACCGGAACGCGATTTCGCTATTTCAACGGAGCGCTCCAGCCCACGGGCGGTTGCAGCCACTCCGGTTCAGGTGGATCGAACCTGTACTTCGATCCCAAAAACCAACTCTCCATCATCTGCCTCGAGATAGTCACCGAAATGAGTCCCGACTCGGAACCAATTTCGGGAATTGGCCGCGTGGTTTCCGACATGTTGTACGCAGCCCTTGAGAATTTTCAACCGTAAGGAGCACCATGAACAACATTCAGGGATTTCGCACCGAGCAATTCACCCCACTAGCTGAGCAGTTCGCGGACAACTTGGCGTCGGGTAAAGACGTCGGTGCCTCCCTCTGCGTCATGTTGGGTGACGAAGTGGTTGTCGACCTCTGGGGTGGGCTGGCGAATGAACACACCGCAACTCCGTGGGACCGCGACACCATCATTCTTACTTTTTCCACGACCAAAATGATGTGCAACTTGGTGACCTTGCTTTTGCACGATCGCGGACAGCTCAACATTTTTGCTCCGGTTGCTGACCTCTGGCCCGAATTTGCTGCGAAGGGCAAGGCCGGCATCACTACCGCCCACATCATGTCGCACACCTCAGGGCTGGCGGGCTTCGACGGCGTCGACAACTACCAACAGCTTGCCGATTGGGATTTTGCCGTCTCCGCCTTGGCGGCGCAATCCCCGTGGTGGGAACCGGGAACGGCGTCGGGCTATCACGGGCACACTTACGGCTTTCTCCTCGGCGAAATTTGCCGCCGGGCCGTCGGCGAGACCTTACGTGAGGTCTTGCGACGCGAATTCATCGAACCCCTCGGGGCAGACTTTTTCATTGGTCTTCCCCCGAGCGAAGATCGACGCCTCGCTCAGATTGTTCCTTGGCTCGGCCAGGGTGAAGGTGGGCCCCTGGCGGAACGGGCGATGACACTAGGACCCAACGCGGGTATCTACGAAGAGTGGTTCCGGAGGGCCGATTTACCCACCCTCAACGGCATCGGAAACGCCCGATCGGTGGCTCTTTTGCAGTCAGTAATTACCAACGATGGCGTCGTCAACGGTCACCGATTCCTGACGAGTGAAACCTGCGATTTTGCTTTCCGCTCCCAACACCGCGGAATTGATTTAGTGCTGGGATCGGAATTTAATTTCAGCCTGGGTTACGGACTCTCCACCGAAGCGTTCAACTTTGGTCCCCGCACGGCGTGCTGGGGTGGGGCTGGTGGCTCAATGACCTTCCTTGATCAAGAAATCGGGCTCACCATGTCGTACGTTATGAACAAAATGGCGCCGTTCGATAACGACTCTCGTGCTGACGACCTTTTCTCCACCACCCGGAAGATTTTTGGAAAGTAGCTCCATGAGTGTCATCCACGGAACCGCCGCCGAAAGATTTGGAGTGCTACGCCACACCATGCAGTTGAATCTCGATTCGGGTGTCGACCTCGGGCTCTCCGTGTGCGTGATGTCGGGCGATGACGTCGTCGCAGACCTCTGGGGCGGCCTGAGCGACGAAATGAGCCAGACTCCATGGGACCGCGACACCATCGCGGTGAGTTTCTCCATCACCAAAATGATGTGCAACCTGGTCATGTTGCAGTTGCACGATCGCGGCCAACTCGACCTCTTCGCTCCGGTGGCCTCGGTGTGGCCCGAATTCGCTGCCGCCGGTAAAGAAAACATCACCACCGCGCACATCATGTCGCACACTGCAGGACTCGCAGGATTTGACGGTGTCGCGAGCGAATTTGATCTTCAAGACTGGGACGCCACCGTGGCCTCGTTGGCCGCGCAAGCGCCGTGGTGGGCGCCAGGGACCGCTGCTGGTTACCACGCCTTCACCTACGGCTTTCTTCTCGGAGAGATTTGTCGTCGCGTCACCGGTGAGCACCTTCGAGTTGTCCTGCAGCGAGAATTCATTGACCCCCTCCAGGCCGACTTCTGGATTGGTCTACCCGCCAGCGAGGACCACCGCGTTTCCCATGTCGTTCCCCTCGAAATCACAGCATTGGGAGGGGTGCTGACCGAGTTGGGGCGTCGCGTGATGAGTTCGCCCCCTCCGCTTCCCGGCTCGGTGCTGGAAGAGTGGTTTCGGAGAGCAAACCTCCCCTCGGTCAACGGGATGGGAAACGCCCGTTCGATCGCGCTTCTCCAATCCATCATCACCAATGGTGGGTCGGCACGGGGAATTCGCTTCTTCTCCGAGTCCACCTGTGACCTGGTTTTTGTCTCGCAGTATCACGGCTTCGAATCCGTGTTCGGAGCGGAATACAGCTACGGAATGGGTTACGGACTGACCTCAGCCGAATTTCCCATTGGTCCTCGCTCCGCCGCCTGGGGTGGCAGTGGCGGGTCAATTTGCCTCATGGATCAAGACACCAAGTTGACCTTCTGTTATCTCATGAACAAAATGGCTCCACGCGACGATGCACGAGGCACCAATCTCCTGCTGGCAGCGACTCTGGGGCTTCCCTAACCCATCGGACTCGCAGGGCCATCAGCGTCGGAGTTCATTCGAGGTATTTCTCTTACGGCAATCTGCTAAATCTGCAGAGATTTTCTTATGAAGTGGAATTAAAATCACATCACATCCACTAGGGAGAACAATGAAATACTCGTCGCGCATTTTTCGTGGTTTCTCCGTAGTGGCGATTGTGGGTGGCACCCTGCTTTCGGTCGCGAACTCGTCGTCGGGAACGACCCCTCCGATGTACGGAGCCCTTTCGAACTTCGACGTCTTTAACGACACGGGCCAAGTTACGCATGGCTTTGAAGTGGAACTCGACGGAATATCGCCGTTGGATGTTCCCTACGAATTTGGTGCGCCCTACGAGCGCTACGGCAATCCCACGGTGTCGTCCATCCACGGCGGCCTCGACACCCTGATCACCTACGCCTCCCCCTACGACGCCGCGGCGGGCTGGCAGGTCGGCACCCCCATCCCCGCAGCGATCAGTACGACGATGGGACACGAGTGCTGGACGGGAGGCTCCACTTCCTACGCCACGCTTGGTTGCGAACACTTTGGTTTTAGTTTGTCTGCAAACCCCACCAACGTGATTTACAACTGGCTCATCGCCGATCCCGCGCATGCCGGACACTTGGTGGCGGGATCATCGACATCGACTGGCTTACCCATCCTTGCCCCAACCTGGAAAGTGCAGCCCCAGCCCAACAACGCCCCACCCAAGGTGCAGGCGGTGGTGATCGCGCCCGAGACGGACGGTGCCGGCCTCTGCGGTGACGCCGTGTGGGTGAAAGTGTTCATGAACCAAGCGGCAAGCAAGGCGAGTTTGGGCCACTTGATGTCGGGGGATAAAGAAGTCCCGACGAAGGCCGACACTTCCAGCAAGGGGAGCAACGGTGCCCAATCTGGCAGCGAGCCCCTATTGATTCAAACGGGCGGCCAGTGCAGTGCTGACAATGGATCCGTCTCCAGCCAAATCCAAAGCGAGCTCCAACTCAGTAAGAGCAGTTTGTCGGTGGTGCGGCGCTACGAGTTCTACAAGTACACGGGAAGCTACGACAGCGAGAGCCACGAAGCGCTTAGTGAAGCCCTCGGCACGATGGGAACCTTGACGGGCAACCAGATGGTGGCACTCAATTTGAATCAGGGTGCCGCTCTCGATCTTGCTCCGCCCACCGTCACCATCACGACCACGTCGCCCGGTACGACCAAACTGAAGACCTTGTCGGTCACTTTCAGTGCGAAGGACAACGTATCGAAGACCTTTACCTTCTTCTGCTCACTCGACGGAGCGATACCCAAGCTATGCACTTCAGGGCTGAAACTCGCCGGATTATCCGTTCGCACACACACTTTGTCCGTGTACGCCTCTGATCAAGCGGCCAACGCCTCGAAGGCCGCACGGCTCACCTGGAAAGTCACTACCTAGCGGATAAAATCACCCGCATGGCCAGTCCGGTAGTTTTCCGTGGTGCAGTACTTTTTGCGCATGATTTCGTCCGACTCGGAGCTTTCTATCACGACCTTTTAGGCTGGTCGCTCACGGAACAGGGAGAGGACCACCTGCGCTTGGAGTTCGAAGACCACGAGCTCGTCGTCCATCAAGCTTTTGGCATCGAAGAAACAGCCAGTGGCGGTGAACGTGTGGAGTCCGCTCTGAAAATGGTCTTCGTTTCTCGGGATGACGACGTTCTCTCGCGAATTGAAAAACTTGGAGGCAGCGTGCTTCGTGATCGCGCTTTCGTCGACCGTGGCGTCACCCACCTCGACGCCGTTGATCTCGAAGGAAACATCTTCCAGGTTGTCATTCAATAACGCACGAGTACGTCGTCGAGTCAGACGAGTCGGAGCTAGGTGACTAATACATCATCCTCGATTAGTTACCATGTCGCATGTTCAAGGTTGTAGGAAAATTACGCCATATACGGTCCTTCAACTCGCCATGGGGTCAGATGAAGTTCCTTGAGTTCTTCGGCGTACCGTAAAGTATCCCAATGGCACGCAAGCGATCACGAGACCACTCATTGATGCTTGCGACCTTGCCAAATTGGCGACTAGTGGCTGAATTGCCCACGAACCCGTTGACGCCGCGCACGAGTAAGGGTTGACGTGACCTCAGCTCCCGCAGCACCCCCCATGATCCGAGTACTTCGCCACCGCGAAAGCGCCCTGCTCATCGTCGGTCAGACGGTATCGAGTTTTGGTGACGGGATCGCCAACGTGGCCTTGCCACTGATGATTATTTCAACGACGCATTCGGCTGCAAAATTGGGTCTTTTTGCCGCCGCACGCACCTTGCCCATGGTGTTACTCATGCTCTTTGGTGGCGTCATTGTTGACCGATTTTCTCGACGGCAGTTATTGCTCATTTCCGATTCCTGTCGTGCCATCTTCGTGGGTGCCATCGCCACGCTCGATATTGCTCACCACCTCCACTTTTGGCACCTCCTTGTTTTCGCAGTGCTCTTCGGCGCCTTCGACGCAGTATTCATGCCCGCCATAACAGCGCTCACCCCAGAAATTGTTCCCGACGAACTCTTTGGGTCCATGAATGCCCTTCGAGGTCTCTCATCGGGAGTGGTTGGCGGGATGTTGGGGCCGGCAATAGGTGGGGTCCTCACTACCTGGAATTCGGGTGGGACATTGGCAATCGACGCGGTGACCTTTATTGTCAGCGCGCTCGCACTCACCCTTATGCGTCCCACCGCTGGACCCGAATCTTCCGCCACCTCAACCATGCTCAACGAGATTCGCGAAGGCTTGCACTACACAATCCAGACTCCGTGGATCTGGGTAATTCTTCTCTCGGCGGGACTTTCTAACGCTCTCGTCTTTAGCCCCATGAGTGTTCTCACCCCTTACTTCCTCAAGCACGATCTGGGAGCGTCAGCACGCATTGTCGGGCTCTCCTTCGCGTGCGCGGGCGCCGCCGGGGCAATCGGTTCACTCGTTGTGGGTTCGATGCCATCGCCGCGACGGCGAATTAGGGCTATGTCCTTGGCTTGGCTCATCAGCATGCTCGCCGCTCTCATCATTTGTGTCGCTCATGCACCCTGGGAGGTGTTTCTGATTGGCATGATTTCGGCGCCCTTATTGGTCTACGGAAACGTGATCTGGGAATCCCTTCTGCAGGCCGAAGTACCTCGAGAATTGCTCGGTCGCATTTCGTCGGTGGACTGGTTCGTCTCTTTGGGTTTAACGCCCCTCGGCATCATGCTCGCGAGCGAGCTGACCGCTACCATCGGCATCCGGCGCTACATGTTTGGTGCAGTGCTTGTCTGTATCATCCCAAGTCTCATGGCTTTACGCTCGCGGCCAGCAAACGCCATCGACACAGGTCGAGTCCGAAGCCACCCACTCTGACGCCAACGAGTCAATATTGGCAGTCCCAGCGGGATTCGAACCCGCGTAGCCAGCTTGAGAAGCTGGAGTCCTAGGCCACTAGACGATGGGACCGTGTACAGCGACAGTTGATTCTAGCCAAGCACTTCAACTGACTCGCTCGGGGGCAAGGACTCGAACCCTGAATAACTGGACCAGAACCAGTTGTGTTGCCAATTACACCACCCCCGAAAGGTATCTGTGAGTTTAGCCGACGGAACTTAACCCTTCGAAGGGAGGCTGGTGACCGTCGCCGCACCGGCTGTTATCTGACTCAGGGTGTGATACCCGATGATTCGACCCACGGCGACTTCACCCGCTTCGACAAACATCTGATTCCATACGGCGCCGCCGGTGATCGGAGATGTCGTGCTGGGACTGGGGAGAGGCGTAAATCCCTGGTTGCTCAAGATGGCCATCGCCCGATATTCGTGAAATCCGTCAGTCACACAGATCACGGTCGTGATCCCCGCGGCTTTCATTGCGGCCTCCACCGAAGCGACGTTTTGCCAGGTATCGCTGCCCGAACCCACGATGATCTTGGAACGGGGCACCCCGTGCTGCTCTAAATAAGTGGCCGACACCTGCGCTTCGGAGTAGACGTCCGCAGGTTGCTTCCCGCCGGTGACCACGACGAGGGGGGCCCGGTGATTCGCCCAGAGAATCACCGCTTGGTTTAAGCGGGCGGCGAGCGTCGGAGACGGAACGCCATTGTCTTCGGTGGTGCCGAAAACGACGATGGCCGTGGTGTTCTGCGTCGTGGATTCACGGCTCGTCAGGTACACCTGCGCGAAGCAGATGGCGTAGTAAACCACCACCGCCGTCAAAAACCAGGTGGCGATTTTGATGACTAACTTCGCCGGGCCAAACAAAATAGTGGAAATTTTTAACATCACAGCGCCATTTCTATTCGTCGGATCGTTTCCTCACGGCCAAGGATCACTAGGGACTCAAAGAGCGGGGGTCCCACCAATCGTCCGGTGAGCGCACATCGCAAAGGGGCCTGCGCCTTGCGCAAATTCCATTCGTGTCGCTCGCCCACTGACATCACGGTGGCGTGGAGCGTTTCGGCATCCCAGTTGACGGCAGCGAATTCCTCGACGAGATCGCGCAAGACGGCTTGGGCCACCTCGCTCGTGGCGATGGTCTTGGTGAAGGCGTCATCGTCACGGGGAGCGTCGGCGAGGAAAAAGAAGTCCACCATGGCGGGTATTTCCCCCATGAGGGCAATGCGTTCTTGCACGAGGGGCGCCACTCGGCCGAAGAGTTCCGGATCGAAGTTCTCCACGGGCCACGGAGTCTGATATTCCTGCGGCGACCACGCCGAGGTCGACGGTGACACCCAGGGCTGCGCGCGTTCAATGAACGCCTCCGGCGACAACTCGCGGATGTAGGTTCCGTTGAGGTGAAGGAGTTTCTTCACGTCAAAAAAAGCTGGAGAGTGCGAAACGTCTTCGAGGCGGAATTCGCGAATCAAGGTCGCCACGTCAATCTTCTCTTCTTCTCCGCTGGACGACCAACCCAAAAGGGCCAAGTAGTTCACAAAGGCTTCGGGGAGATAGCCCTGATCGCGGTACATCTCGGTAGCGACTGGGTCCTTGCGCTTCGAGAGCTTCTTGCGCTGCTCGTTCACCAACAAGGGCAAATGCGCGTAGTGCGGTATGGGCGTGACGAGGCCCGAGGTCAGGTTGAGCGCCTCCCACAAGAGAATCTGTTTCGGTGTATTGGGGAGGTGCTCTTCGCCGCGGATTACGTGACTGATGCGGTCGTTGCGGTCGTCCACCACGTTGGCGAGGGCGTAGAGCACCGCGCCCGACGACTTAGCCACCACGAAATCATCAATCACGCCGTGAGAAAACTCCACGTCGCCGCGAATCAAATCGTGCACCACCGTGCTTCCACCCACCGGAGTGGCGAAGCGCAGCGCGGTGCGGGGACCTTGCGCCAGGGCGCGGTCGCGGCAGAAGCCGTCGTAGCCCGGCGTCTTATTATCGCCCTTGCGTGCCTGGACCTGATCGCCCGTGCAATCGCAGAAGTACAAGTACCCCCGGTCGAGCAATTCGGCCACGGCCGCCTGGTGTGCGGCGGTGTTGTCACTTTGGCGAAACGGCCCTTCGTAGGGGGTGAGCCCCAACCAATTCATGGACTCGACGATGCCGTCGACCCACTCTTCACGGTTGCGCTCGGTATCGGTATCTTCAATACGCAGAATTAAGGTCCCGT
>Ga0304728_1000769_pt1 | contig 25553 bp, 4 predicted proteins | sample C_130625_MF_Meta_FD_190476 | JGI IMG/M metagenome (GOLD analysis project Ga0304728, IMG submission 190476) | Freshwater microbial communities from Lake Croche, Canada to study carbon cycling - C_130625_MF_MetaG (v2) (version 2) | ecosystem: Environmental > Aquatic > Freshwater > Lake | place... | reverse complement strand
GGGTACAAATCCACTCACAGCTGGTGCCATTGCAGCCTCTAGTCTGAATTTGACCACGGTCGGAACCCTTACGGTAGGTACTATTGCTGCTAATGCCAATATTCTCCTATCTTCCGCCGTTCCTTCGGTCAATGTTTCTACAGGTGCATTGGTCGTGAGTGGCGGAGTTGGTATTGGTGGTAATGCCTATGTGGGTGGTAATTTAACCATTGTGGCCAATGTCGCTGCCAATTCCATTACTTCCGGTGCACTTGTGGTGGGCGGCGGTATCGGCGTCAGTGGGAATGTCTTCTTGAAGGGTGGTGTGTTTGTCAGCGGTGGTGGGTTTGCCAGTAATTCCGCGGTGCGCATCAGTACTTTTACGGGCGATGTCAGCTACAATGCCGGTAATGTCTATATCAACAGTACGACTGCTTCGGTTTCTGCGGGTACCGGTGCACTCATCGTAGCGGGTGGCGTAGGAATTGCCGGGAACATCTACATTGGCGGCAACGAGGTTGTGTACGGTAACACTTTCATTTACGGCTACACCTTGATTAGTAGCAATACGGCTTCCACTTCATCCTCTTCGGGTGCACTGATTGTGAGCGGTGGTGTCGGCATCGGTGGCAATGCCTTTGTGGGTGGTAATTTGTATGTTTCGGGCAACATTTACATGAATGGTGTCTTGGTTGGTACATCTTCCGGAACGAGCCTGGGCACCAGTCCGATCACGGCGGGTTCCATTGCCGCAACCAGCTTGAATTTGACCACATCAGGAATACTCACTGTGGGTGTTATCAACACCGGTGCGGTCATGACCGTTGGTACAGTAACGACTACCACGATTTTGATACCATCTGCCACGGTTTCCAACAGTACGACGAGTGGGGCATTGATTGTGGGCGGTGGCGTGGGTGTCGGTGGCAATGTGTTTGTGGGCGGCAATGTCAACATTGGTGGCAATGTGGCCTCGTCTTCCATTACTTCCGGTGCGCTCGTAGTGGGTGGTGGTATCGGCGTGGCCGGCAATGTGTTCTTGAAGGGTGGCGTGTTTGTCAGTGGCGGCGGATTTGCGAGCAATTCGGCCGTGCGCATCAGTACCTTCACAGGCGATGTCAGTTACAATACTGGTAACATTTACATCAACAATACCACCACATCTACTTCGGTATCGAACGGGGCATTGGTCGTGGCCGGGGGACTCGGTATTGGTGGTAACACTTGTGTCGGTGGAAATGTGACTATTGCTTCTTCCGGAGCTTCTACTTCCGTCTCTTCGGGCGCTTTGGTCGTGGCCGGTGGGGTGGGCATTGGGGGCAACACCTACATTGGTGGTAATTTGTTCATCAGTGGCAACATTTATATCAACGGCATCTTGATTGGTAATACCATCGGAACCACCGGTGGCACCATAATCAGTGGTAATTTAATCACCAATATTGGTACGAACGCGTTTACCGCGGGTAATATCGTTGCTTCCAGCCTGAGTGTCGGAATCTTGACGGTTGGCACCATCGCGGCCAATGTTCTCTTGGCTTCTACCGTGCCTTCAGTAAGTGTTTCTACCGGGGCATTGGTCGTGAGTGGTGGGGTCGGCATTGGTGGTAATACCTATGTCGGCGGCAATGTCACCATTGTGGCTAATACAGTTGCCAACTCGACTACTTCAGGTGCACTCATTGTAGGTGGAGGCGTTGGGGTCAGTGGCAATGTCTTCTTGAAGGGCGGTGTCTTCGTCAGCGGAGGTGGATTTGCCAGCAATTCCGCTGTGCGCATCAGTACCTTCACCGGCGATGTCAGTTACAATGCCGGCAATGTGTATATCAACAGTACGACTGCTTCGGTTTCTGCGGGTACCGGTGCACTCATCGTGGCAGGGGGCGTAGGAATTGCCGGGAACATCTACATTGGCGGCAACGAGGTTGTGTACGGTAACACTTTCATTTACGGCTACACCTTGATTAGTAGCAATACGGCTTCCACTTCGACCAGCACGGGTGCACTCATAGTGGCCGGTGGAGTGGGCATCAGTGGCAACGCCTTTGTGGGTGGTAATATTTATGTTACGGCAAATACCGTTTCTGGATCTACTACTTCCGGTGCTTTGGTAGTTACGGGTGGCGTAGGAATTGGCGGCAATACCTACATTGGCGGCAATTTGTATGTTATTGGAAATATCTACATGAACGGAGTCTTGGTAGGAACTGGCACGGGTAGTGGCACAACTGCCAATGTCAGTTCTAATTTTGGTACGAATTCCGTTACTGCGGGTACGATCACGGCATACGGATTGAACTTACTCACATCTGGTATAATTACTGCTGGAACGATTGTGGGTGGTCCTTATTTTACTTTGGGTTCGATAACCACCAATACCATCTATATTCCTTCTGCATCCGTGGCGACCAGTTCGACCACAGGTGCACTTGTGGTTACCGGCGGTATTGGTGTGGGTGGAAACACCTATTTGGGTGGCAATGTCACCATTGTGGCTAATACGATTGCCAACTCGACTACTTCGGGTGCGCTCGTGGTGGGCGGAGGCGTCGGGGTCAGCGGTAATGTGTTCTTGAAGGGCGGCGTGTTTGTCAGCGGAGGTGGTTTTGCCAGCAATTCGGCCGTGCGCATCAGTACTTTCACCGGCGATGTCAGTTACAATGCCGGTAATGTCTACATTACTAATACCACCGCATCCACTTCGACCACGAGTGGCGCGCTCATTGTGGCAGGAGGCGTAGGAATTGCCGGGAACATCTACATCGGTGGCAACGAGGTTGTGTACGGTAACACTTTCATTTATGGCAACACCTTGATTAGTTGCAATATGGCTTCCACTTCTACTTCGACGGGTGCATTGGTTGTGACCGGTGGAGTAGGCATCAGCGGCAATGCTTTTGTGGGCGGAAATCTGTATGTCACAGGCAACATCTTTATGAATGGCGTGTTAATTACCGCAAATGTGTCGAGTGGTTCCATCACCGTTACTTCGAATTTAGGCACCAATGCATTTACCGCGGGTAACATTGTAGCTTCGAGTTTGAACTTGACCACCACCGGAATCCTGACCGTGGGCACCCTTGCGACCAATGTGACCATATCGGGCAATGCGATACTCGGAGGTAATTTGATTGTCGGTGCGAATACAGTGGCATCTTCCATTACTAGTGGAGCATTGGTGGTCGGTGGTGGTGTAGGCGTGAGTGGCAATGTGTTCTTAAAGGGTGGTGTGTTTGTGAGTGGAGGCGGATACGCCAGCAATTCTGCGGTGCGTGTGAGCACATTTACTGGCGATGTCAGTTACAATGCCGGCAATGTCTACATCAACAATACCACGGTATCCACATCGACTACGAACGGTGCGCTCATTGTGGCAGGTGGCGTAGGTATCGGTGGTAACTTGTATTTGGGTGGTATTGCAACCATTTACGGTAATACATCCATATTAGGTAATACTGTCATTGGCGGTGGTGTCAACATTGGTGGTAATACTTTTGTTGGGGGCAATTTGTTTGTGGGTGGTAACATATTCATCAATGGTATTCCAATCAATACAAGCAATATTGGATCCAATTTAGGTAATAATCCTTTCACGGCCGGAGCAATGATAGCCTCTGGTTTGAGCGTGGGCGTTATCACTGTAGGTACCATTGCCGCTAATATTTTCCTTGCTACTTCAGTTCCTTCTGTCAATGTTTCGACCGGTTCTCTCGTGGTATCAGGAGGTGTTGGTATCGGTGGCAATACTTATGTAGGTGGTAATCTAACCGTTATTGCTAATACGGCAGCTTCTTCCATCACTTCCGGGGCACTGGTCGTAGGTGGCGGCGTGGGCGTGTCTGGCAATGTGTTCTTGAAGGGTGGGGTGTTTGTCAGTGGTGGTGGATATGCCAGCAATTCCGCGGTGCGCATCAGTACTTTCACGGGTGACATCAGTTACAATGCCGGTAATGTGTACATCAACAATACGACGGCATCCACATCTGCATCGAGTGGTGCTTTGGTCGTATCGGGCGGTGTCGGCGTGGCCGGTAATTTGTATTTGGGTGGCAATTTGTTCATCAACGGTGTCCCCATGAACGGCTCCACATTCGCTTCCAACTTGGGAACGAACCCATTTACCGCGGGTAATATTGTGGCCTCCAGTTTGAATTTGACCACTTCGGGTACTTTGACGGTGGGTACGGTGGCATCCCGTATCCTGTCTGTTCCTTCCACTTACGCTTCCAGCAACATTTACAGTGGTGCGGTCGTGGTCGGTGGTGGTATCGGCGTGGCCGGCAATTTATATGTGGGCGGCGGCATTTACATGAACGGCATCTTGGTCGGCACGGGCACGAGCGGGTCCAGCAATTCGAATTTCGGTACCAGTACGCTGACTGCCGGTACGATCACGGCGGCCTCCCTCAATACGAGTGTCATTACCACTGGTACGGTGGCGGGTAATGTGCTCATGAGTGGCAATGTTATTATTGCCGGTAACGCAGTCTCAACTTCCCTCAGTTCCGGTGCACTCATCGTCGGTGGCGGAGTCGGTGTGGCCGGAAATGTGTTTTTGCTGGGTGGTGTCTTTGTGAGCGGCGGCGGATTTGCCAGCAATTCAACCGCGCGTATCAGCACTTTCACCGGAGATGTCAGTTACAACGCGGGCAATATCTACATCAACAATACGACTGCATCTGTTTCGTCCAGTAGCGGTGCATTGGTAGTAGTGGGCGGAGTTGGCATTGGTGGTAATGTGTACATTGGAAGCAACGCATATATTGGTGGCAATACCGCATCTACCTCCGTTTCTACCGGAGCGTTGGTCGTATCTGGCGGCGTCGGTATTGGTGGTAACACCTTCATAGGTGGTAATTTGTTTGTCACTGGTAACATTTATATCAACGGGGTTCTCATTGGCGCCGGCAATGTGATCAGTGGAAATTTGACGACGAATTTAGGCACGAATTCCTTCACCGCGGGTAACATCGTGGCATCTAGTTTGAATTTGACCACCAATGGAACTCTCACCGTTGGAACAATTGCGAGCAATGTGCTTATTTCGGGCAATGCCGCGGCATCTTCCATCACCTCTGGTTCCATGATCGTGGGTGGAGGCATGGGAGTGAGTGGTAATGTGTTCTTGAAGGGCGGCGTTTTCGTAAGTGGTGGCGGATTTTCTAGCAATTCGGCCGTTCGTATCAGTACTTTCACCGGCGATGTCAGCTACAACATTGGTAACATTTATATCAATAACACTACCGCAGCTACATCGACCGGTAGCGGTGCATTTGTTGTCGCCGGAGGTGTAGGTATTGGTGGTAATTTGTTTGTTGGTGGTAACACATTCTTGGGTGGAAACGCTTCGGTCGGTAACATCAATATTACCAGCACATTGCCTTCTGTGAACAGTAGTACCGGTGCGTTGGTAGTTGCTGGCGGCGTGGGTATTGGTGGCAACTTGTTTGTCGGTGGCAACATTTTTATCAATGGCGTTCCGATTAATTCCAGTACAATTGGTCCTAATTTAGGCACGAATACTTTCACTGCCGGTTCTATTGCGGCTACCAGTTTGAACTTGACCACCAGCGGAATCCTCACCGTTGGAACGATTTCGATTGGTCCTACATTTACCCTTGGTTCTATCGCTACAAATACCATCATTATTCCTTCCTCAACCATTTCTAACGGACCCACGAGTGGCGCTTTGGTCGTTACCGGCGGCGTGGGCATTGGCGGAAATGTGTATTTGGGTGGTAATTTGATCATTAATAGCAATGTGGCCGCCAGTTCCATCACTACCGGTGCGCTCATCGTGGGTGGTGGTGTCGGAGTAAGTGGCAATGTATTCTTGAAGGGCGGGGTGTTCGTCAGTGGTGGTGGATATGCTAGCAATTCGGCAGTTCGTGTCAGCACATTTACGGGCGATGTCAGTTATAACGCGGGTAACATTTACATTAATAATACCACGACATCCACCTCGACGAGTACCGGTGCCTTGGTCGTGGCGGGTGGTGTGGGTATCGGCGGAAACACCTATGTGGGTGGCAATTTGTTTGTCAATTCGACGGTTCCTTCTACATCAACTTCCACGGGTGCATTGGTAGTGAGTGGTGGTGTGGGTATCGGCGGAAACACCTATGTAGGTAGCAGTTTGTTTGTTTCTGGCAACATTTATTCGAACGGCATTTTGTTGGGGTCGAACCCATTCACTGGCTCCAACTTTGGTACAAACCCACTGACCGCGGGTGCAGCCACTCTGAATAATCTGATTGTCGCGACATCGGGAGCGATTACCGTTGGTACAATTGCTTCTGCTTCGAACATAACACTGGTGACCACTTTTGCCAATTATGTCACAATTCCGTCCACTTATTCTTCCTATAATTCTTCCACGGGTGCGTTGGTGGTAGGAGGAGGTGTTGGTATTGCGGGTAATTTGTATGTGGCCGGAAACATGTATTCACAGAATTTGAACTTGACAACATCGGGGGTTCTCACGGTTGGTACAATTGCGGCTGGACTGAATTTGACGGTGGGAACAGCTTCTACTAACAGTGTCGTGATCCCTTCTACCTATTCATCGAATAATTATAACAGTGGTGCATTGGTAGTAAGAGGTGGTGTTGGTATTGCGGGTAATTTGTATGTTGGGGGTGGCATTTACATGAATGGTAATTTGATTGGTACCGGAACATACGGTTCGGTAGGTTCTAATTTCCAGACAAGTCCGTTGACTGCCGGTGTCATCAATGCCACTAGTTTAATTCTGCCGACTAACGGGTTCATCACGGTGGGTACTATTTCTACCGGCAGCAATTTGACCATAGGCAGTAGTTCAACCAATTCGATTGTGATTCCTTCGACTACGGATTCGAGTAGCGTTGCTAGTGGTTCGTTGGTGGTGGGTGGTGGTATCGGCGTATCAGGTAGTATCAATGTGTTTGGTAATTTGACCTCCAACAGTAATGTGGTTTCCCAGGGCATTTCTACGGGTTCGATTACGGTAGGTACGGTGACCGCGACAAACATTATTGTTACTAATGTTACGAGCGGAACCATCTCATCTGCAACAATCAGTTCGACCAATATAACTGCGGGTGGTTTGTCGGTGGGTAGCATGACCATCGGCAGTGGCGGATTGACTGTTACAAATTTGAACGGTACAAATGTGAATATCACAAATATGACGGCGGGAGCCATGTCATCCGGTTATGTCTATTCCAATAATTTGTACATGCCCGCTTCAGGAGTCATAACTACGGGTTCTCTCATCGCATCTGGAGTCATAACTACCGGTTCTATATTTGCATCTGGACTCGTATCGCCTTTACAGTATATTGAAACTATCGTACCATTGACTTATGGCTCCGCTTTAACTGCCGGATTCCTTTCTGGAATGGTTTTTAATGTCAGCGGTACTGCTAGTACAGTTACTGGTTTAGCACTAACCAATGTTCCGACTACTGCAAATCGTGCTTATACTTTTACATTCATCATGAATACCACAAATTCCAATTATTATATTTCTACAGGCACCATTTCGGTCAATGGTACTTCGGTTACTTTGGGTGGAACCATCAACTCATCCACACCAAGTTATTACATTATCCAACAAATTAATTTATTCAATGTTGGTGGTACATTCAACACTGCAGTTACTACAGCTAGCTTCTTTTAATATGTAGGTTTTTAACATGATTTAATTTTGTTACACCAAATATTTTATTTATATTTGGTGTAATTTTTTTTTATAACTATTCATTGTATATAATGTGGAAACAATATGGCGGTTTATCACGATCAGAAAATTTTAATAATATATCTACCGATAATATTGTTGTAAATAATTTAACTGTTCAAAACTCCTTTGTATCAAGCATAAATAATTTTGTCTTTAATGGTGTTACGGTTGCATCCTTGACTTCTGGAAATTTGGTCGTGGGCAACACGACCGCGAATAATATTACTTCCGCAAACATAAGTGTTAATAATTTTGTTTCAACATCAATAGCTGGTGGAAACATAATAGCCGGCAACATTGTATCTGGTTCTGTCACTAGTGGAAATGTAATAGCAAATAATATTGTTTCGAGTAACATTACTACCGGGAACATAGTAGCAACATCACTGAATTTAGCGAACAATACGATCAATTTGACAAAAAATGGTGTTATTACAGCCGGTACTATTGCTTCTGGTAATTGCATAACTCTTAATGACAGTGTCATTATCACTGGTAATACAACTATTCGGGGCAACGGAATTATTCAAGGTAATATAATTGTAAGTGGTACAATTCAAAGTGCCAATGGTACTAACAGCGTTCTTATGGGAAATGTGTATATTGGTAATATCATTACCAACAGTATAAATTCGCAAACAATCATCGGAAATACCATTATTTTACCCGCGAATAGTATTTTCAATATTGGTAATATAAATTCTAAAAATGATTTGACCTTGTCTGCCGTTGGAAATATATTGTTGAATTCGAGTTTGGGCACAGTTATGAGTGTAAAATCAAACAATGTTCAGGTGTTGTCTTCCTTGATTACAACGAGTGAAACCACAGGAGCATTGACTGTAAAGGGAGGTGTCGGTATTGCAGGTGACTTGCGGGTCGGTGGGGGTATTTTTATGAACGGTGTTTTGGTTGGTACTGGGGGTAGTGGCACCGGCGGATTTTCCAGTTTAAATTTTCAGACCAATTCACTGACTGCAGGTACCATAAATATTAATGGTTTATATATTCAATCCGCGGGCGTAGTTTCGGCAACGCTTTCTTCGGGGGCACTATTTTTGTCACAAAATATGACCGCAGGCAACATTGTAGCAACCGGGAATATTATTGCCGGAATTGTATCATCCGGCACAATCATAACTGCAAATTTAAATATAGCGACTTCGGGTGTACTTACAGTTGGGTCCATGACCGCGACTGGTAATATTGTGGCGCAAAATTTGACCGCGGGCAATATTAGAGCGACTGGGAATATTATTGTGGGAACGCTGTCATCGGGTTCTGTTTTATCCGGGAACATAAACATGACTACTTCTGGATTTCTTACGGCTGGGTCGATCGCTGTGACGGGTACGGTCATTGCCGGTTCAGTGTCATCTGCCTCTATCACAACTACAAATTTGAGTCTCACCACTTCTGGTACTCTCACCACAGGGTCTATTGCTTCTGGAACCAATTTTACGATTGTAACATCGTCAACATCTGGTTCAGTAGTTGTTGCATCCAGTCGTTCTTCTGACAATACTGTATCAGGTGCACTAGTAGTGTCGGGCGGTATTGGTGTTGGTGGTAATTTGTATGTAGGAGGGGGTATTTATATGAACGGATTTTTAGTAGGAACTTCCGGCGGGGGCGGTTCGAATTTTCAAACAAATGCGTTGACTGCCGGTACGATTAATGTTTCTGGTATAACTATGAAAAATAACGGTAATATTACCGCCGCCGGTTCTGCCAATTTTACCGGCACAGTAACAATTACTTCTTCAATTAGTGCTTATAATATAACTAGTGGGGCTTTGATTGTTTCTGGGGGCGCAGGTATTGTTGGCAATACCTACATTAACGGTTGGTTATCTTCCGAACAGGCTTCTGTTGGTAATATTTTGACCAATGTGGCTACAGCAGGTAGTTTGGTTGCACAAAATATTACGGCAGGTAGTATAACTTCTACCACTTCAACTATCGGCAGTTTAATTTCAGACAATATTTCTATTGGTACTATTTCTACAGGTGTTATTGCTACGGGATATATGACTGCTGCCGGAATATATGCAACTTTGATTAACGGTGCAAATCATACAACTGGTGCTTTGTCGGCAAATAATATTACAGTTAATAACATTACGGCGGGGTCCATGACGGTTCTTACAGTTTCGGCGACCAATATTACCAGTGGCACTATTTCAGTAGGTACTGTTTATGCCGGTACTGTTTCTTCTGGAGCGGTAACGACCGGAAACATTGTTGCCTCTGGTATAAGTGTTGGATCCTTATCGGCGGGTTCCATTACTTCTGGTTTTATCACTACCGGTATCTTATCTGCTATTAATATTAGTAACACCAATATTACCACGGGTATCATTTCGGCGGGTACTGTCTCTGCGGGTAGTGTTTCTGCGGGATATTTGACCGTAGGTGGTATTGGCGCATCTATAGTAAGCATTGGAACCTTGACTGTAGGTAGCATCGGTGCAACTAGTGTAAGTATTGGAACTTTAACTGTGGGTATTATGACTTCTGGTAATTTATATGCCGGTAATATTATTGGTACCAACATAACGGGAGGTACTGTTTCCGCCGGTGTTGTTTCCGCGGGCAGCGTGTCTGCCGGATATTTGACTGCGGGTGGAATATTTGCTACTTTGATTAACGGCACAAATCATACTACAGGTGCGTTATCCGCAGCTACAATTATCGTAGGCAATATGACTGGTGCTAATTTATACACTACTAATATTACTGGTAGTAGCATAACGGGAGGTACTGTTTCCGCCGGTATTGTTTCCGCGGGCAGCGTGTCTGCCGGATATTTGACCGTGGGTGGCATCGGTGTTACTACTGTGAGCGTAGGGACTTTAACCGCAGGTACTCTGAATTCTACAAACTTCAACACTTCCAATATTACCACGGGTATTATTTCGGCGGGTACTGTTTCCGCCGGCAGTGTCTCCGCCGGCTATTTGACCGTGGGTGGCATCGGTGTTACTACTGTGAGCGTAGGGACTTTGACTGCAGGCAATATTAATGGGGGTACTATCGGTGCCGGTACTCTGAATTCTACAAACTTCAACACTTCCAATATTACCACGGGTATTATTTCGGCGGGTACTGTTTCCGCTGGCAGTGTCTCCGCCGGCTATTTGACCGTGGGTGGCATCGGTGTTACTACTGTGAGCGTAGGGACTTTGACTGCAGGCAATATTAATGGGGGTACTATCGGTGCCGGTACTCTGAATTCTACAAACTTCAACACTTCCAATATTACCACGGGTATTATTTCGGCGGGTACTGTTTCCGCCGGCAGTGTTTCTGCCGGATATTTGACCGTGGGTGGCATCGGTGTTACTACTGTGAGCGTGGGCACTTTGACTGCAGGCAATATTAATGGGGGTACCATTACCGCTGGTACTTTATATGCTACTACTATTGTTAACACCAATATTACCACCGGTACTATTTCCGCTGGTATCGTTTCCGCTGGCAGTGTGTCCGCTGGATATTTGACTGCAGGTGGTATTGGTGTTACCACCGTGAGCGCCGGGACTTTGACAGCTGGTTCTTCTTCACTCATTGCGCTCTCTACCGGATCCATCACCGCAGGTTCTTTGGCCATGGGGAGCGGAACGGTCACTGCCGGCAACATTTATGTAGGAAATGTCGTGGCCAGTAGTCTGAATTTGACAACCGTGGGTACAATTACTTCCGGAGCCATGTCCATTGGTAACATCACGGTGGGTTCCGTGACCGCCAGCAACATTACGGTCGCCAACAACATCACATCCGGGGCCATGTCCATTGGTAACATCACCGTAGGTTCCGTGACGGCCAGCAACATTACGGTCGCCAACAACATCACTTCCGGAGCCATGTCTATCGGTAACATCACCGTAGGTTCCGTGACGGCCAGCAACATTACGGTCGCCAGTAACATCACTTCCGGAGCCATGTCTATCGGTAACATCACCGTAGGTTCCGTGACGGCCAGCAACATTACGGTCGCCAACAACATCACTTCCGGAGCCATGTCCATCGGTAACATCACCGTAGGTTCCGTGACGGCCAGCAACATTACGGTCGCCAACAACATCACTTCAGGCAATGTTTATATAGGGAATGTTGTGGCCACAAGCGTTTCATCTGGACAATATGTTGAGACAATTAATCCGTTGTCTTATGCCGCTAGTATTACTGCGGGATTTTTATCTGGTACTTTGTTTTCCGTTTCCAGTGTAACTGGTGCAATTACCGGTTTAGCAATTACTGGTATTCCTTCTACACCTTACCGTAGTTACACAATGAGTTTCATTTTAGCGACTACTGTCAGCTCTGGTTATATTTCAACCGGTAGTATAACTGTCAACGGTAGTGCGGTCTCACTTAAAGGTACAATCAATTCATCCGTTCCAACTACTTATGTTTTACAGCAGGTTTCTATATTCAATATCAACGGTACATACAGTGCTGTGACAACTGCATCATTCTTTTAGATGATTCAATAATCTTATAAATTTCGTATTATTTAGTCATAAAGGTTAATTTATTTTATCATGAAATAATTCATGGTAAAATAAACATAATATTATATATATTCACTTTATAAAATGGCTCAATACAATCCAACCAATTATTACACAACATTGGGCGATTATAGCAATGTTTATGTAGACATGGGTACAGTTTATGTAGACTTGAGTTACAATCAAACTATTCAAGGTATTAAAACATACGGAACTGCACCCATGACCAATTATGCTAGCGCGCCCTATCAATTGGTGAATAAACAGTATATCGATGATAACTACAATACCATCAATTATAAAGTAACCATGCCGGTTGTGAATAATGCACAGGGTGCATTACAAAACCCTCTGCAAGGTGCCGGTATGGGTATACCAAACGGTTTTACCAAAAAATCGTTCACACCTTTACAGAATTTTACTATGATCCAAAGAAAAATGATCAATACACAAATTGATGCGCCAGCGAACCAGGATACATATTATACTTTCGGGGTTTCGAGACCCAGCATGTGGTTGGCGGGCGGAACAAGTCTTGTTACCGGCAATTCACTCGCGTACAGTTACGACGGTTTCAATTGGACGGGTATCCCAAGCACGGATATCTCCGGAGTAAGAGCATTGGCCTTCAACGGTTCTATTTGGGTAGCAGGCTGTGGGGGTCCCAACTCATCGGCGACTGATAACTTATATGGCGGTACCGGCGCAAGAACCACTTTAGCTTATTCCTACAACGGTTTCAACTGGGTGCCGAATTATTATGCTAACAGTGTTTTTAACACCGGTGTTTATGGATTAGCTTGGAATGGTTTGATTTTTGTTGCTGCGGGACAGGGCGGTAATGCTTTGGCTTACTCGTACGATGGAATACGCTGGACCGGTGCCACTTCTGGTCCTTGGGTTACTACTTCAGGCGCATACGGAACTTCTGTTGCTTGGAATGGCAGTCTTTGGGTTGCAACGGGTGGTTTTGGAGCTACCTCCACCACATGTTATTCTTACAACGGTATTGTTTGGCTTCAGAGCACTGCTAATAGCGCACCTTTTAATAGTATTGGTAATTGTATTGCATATGATGGTGTCCGCTGGTTAGCAGGAGGTGGAAATACTACGAATAGTTTGTATATGTCATTCAATGGTCAAGCTTGGAATGCTCTTACTATACCACAATCGCAAAATCCGGTTTTGGGTCTGGCATGGAATGGGCAAATGTGGGTTGCGGTAGGTGTAGGTTCGAATCCAATCGTCTGTTCCTATGATGGTTATAACTGGGTGGCTGCATTGAATGGCGGTAATGTTTTCAATACTACTGCTGGTGGCAGATGCATAGCCTGGAATGGTTACATGTGGGTCGCAGGAGGTGGCAATGGGGGGTCTACACTTGCCTATTCGTATAACGGCATCTATTGGTACGCCTTGGGCCCAAGTGTATTCGGTGGTGCTTGCAATGCCATCATTTGGGGAGGTCGCCGCGAAAATATCATTTATTACCCACAAAATCGTACTTTACTTCTCGGTAGCACAACTAGCGGTGGTCCCACAATACAGTACAGTAATCCCTATTTCCCCTACCAGGGTTCTGCAACAAGTACAGGTGCGGTTACCACGAATCTAGATTTTGTTACCACGGGCTATATTTCAGGTACCTCTTGGAATACATATTATGATACTGCATCCGCACTTTTCGCGCAGGCAAACGGTGCCGCCTGGAACGGTTACAAATGGATTGCGGTGGGTCAGGCGACGAATACCACCTATGGTTTCGGCAACACTATGGCTTTTTCTACAATCATTGGTAATACCAACATTGGTAATGCCGGTAATGTTTGGATCGGCATGCAGAACAGAATTTTTTCAATTGCGGGTATGAATGTTGCTTACAACGGTAACATTTGGGCCGCTGTTGGCCAAGGTGGTAATTCCATTGCCTGGTCGCCGGATGGTAATTCTTGGTTTGGGTTAGGTACCAACATTTTCTCGAATTATGGACAGACCATTGCTTGGAACGGTAGTTATTGGTTGGCGGGCGGTAACGGCGTGGGTAATACCATGGCCTTTTCTTATGATGGTATTGTATGGAGTGGATTGGGCAACGGCGTTTTCAATATTCAGTGCAATGGACTTGCTTGGAACGGCACGATCTGGGTGGCCGTGGGTTACGGTACGGTGAACACCATGGCCTACTCGACCGACGGTTTGAATTGGAACGGGTTGAGCAGGGTCTCTTTTACCACACAGGGTAACGATGTTACGGTAAGTTCAAGCTCTGGTCTCTGGTGTGCAGCGGGCGCGGGTGGTAATACCATCGTGAACTCAACCGACGGCATAAATTGGTACAAGACAACGACCGCCTCTACAACCCTGTTTTCTACTGTATGTAACTCGGTCGCATGGAACGGAAAGTATTGGCTCGCCTCCGGTGTCGGTACAAATACCAATGCTTATTCCTATGATGCTATGAACTGGACTGGTTTGGGTACAGGTTTATTTACGGGTGGTGGGCAGCGCGCGGTCTGGAATCAGGGCATAGGTAGCAATTATATCAAAAACAATTATTTGGTCAAATCAAATTTGAACACCAACTCTATTTTGACCATTTTCTTTGGTCAAAAATCCACCCTCTATTATTCTACGAATGGTATCCAGTGGACGGCCAAAGTACAGCCTTTTATTTATGATACGGTTGTCGGTATTGCTTATAATGGTAGGGTATGGGCAGCTACCACGAATGTTACCGCTTCACTGTATTCGTTTATTTATTCGGTGGATGGCATCAATTGGCTTTATGCAAAAACCCCGATCGTAGATAACTTGGGACCGGTATATACCAACGGAACCGTCTTTGTCGCAGGTTCTACCGTCAGCAACAATCAATATTATTCATATGATGCTATCAACTGGTCGATCAGTGTCAACCAAAGTATAACAACCTTATTGAATGTGTTTGTGTGGAATAACAACAATCATTTCTGGATTGGTATGGGTGGTAGCGGTGCCTACGGGGCTAGTGCAGTATCGACGAACGGTGTTGCTTTCTCGGTGGACGGTGTTGGTTGGTTCAACATGCCCAATTGCAACTTGACTAATTTTGTTTGCCGCAGTTTAGCTTGGAACGGTATTCAATTTGTTGCTGTCGGTGCCCCTTCTGTATCTGGAGCTCAAAATACACCACCCGGTGTAGGATCTTATTCTTCGCTCTGGGCTTCCAATGATGGACAACGCTGGTATTACGGTGTTTTATCCAATCCTGTCACAACTGGCGGCTTGACCTCTACGGATGCCTTTTCAAATACCACAGGTGGTACCAATGTTGGTTATGGTCAAAAGAGTAATAGTGGTAGAGGTGTGGCTTGGAACGGCAGATTATGGGTGGCTTGTGGTAGCGGTCTCCAATATGGTTCCAACACTTCCATTATTTATTCATATGATGGGTTCATATGGTTCAATTTACCGAATAACAGTGATCCTTTCGGTGCGACCGGTTCCGCTAACAATATTTTTTGGAATGGTGTCATATTCGTTTGCAACGGTGTATCGAGTACGGGAACTGGTCAGATTGTGTATTCGTACAATGGTTTGAATTGGTTTACTTCCCCTTATAACAACAACGGTACGGCTACTTTACAAACCACCGCCACGAGTACCTTTATGTCTAACAGTATGAACAATATTAACAAGGTACAATTATATTTCAACGGGCCGAATCAGTCTAAAACTTTGGATATTGTTGCAGATACTTATTACACTACGGGTTATACCAAGACCGCATTCTACGCTTAGATGAATCTTCTAAATCGCTAAACGATGTATGCTGTGGATTTAATTTGCAGATGAATCATTGTTATCAATATATCAAATAATTTAGGATAGGTTATTTGATATAGGTTTTTTTGGGAAGTTTGGATACACCCCCTAAAACAATACATACAACCGCACGATTATTTTATATAATCAATAATATATATATTATAATCAATGTCCAATTTTTTTATTACCGGTTTTGACACTACAATGGGTGATACCATTAACTATGTTGATTTAGGACAGGTCTTTATGGATATTAGTAATAATCAAATTGTTAACGGTTTCGTCTCTTATCAAAATAATCCCATCAATCGTTTGACATTCAATAATCCAAACCAGTTTGTGAACAAGTTGTATGTTGATAACAGTAACTTGGCCTCTGTCAACAACATTATTTTTCAGGCGGTGACATTTACTCCCATGTTGACACCGGTCAATTTTACCAATACGATTGAATATCCTACCAATGTTCTCATCACCAAGTCGGATATTACTTTCAAACAGAATAATCTTTACAATGCCCCGGCGAACGACCAAATTTATACTTTTGGTGCGGGTACGCGTGTTACGGGTGGGGTAGCGGGTGGGGGTATATGGGTGGCGGCGGGTCAGGGTGCCTATAGTTTGGCTTATTCGTATGATGGTATCAATTGGTACCCATCTAGTAGCACTGTATTTACTACTGCTTGTTATTCAGTAGCCTGGAACGGTTCCATTTGGGTTGCTATGGGTGCGGGTACCAACGGTTTGGCCTATTCTTATGATGGTATTAACTGGGTCGGTTTAGGTACCAGTGTTTTCCAAGCGCAGGCTGATACTGCTTTCAACAGTTTGTTTTCAGGTAGCTTTGCCTGGAATGGTATCATGTGGGTGGGATTTGCTTACCCCGCTACAGCAAATAATTTCATTTATTCCTATGATGGTATCCAATGGTTTGGTAACGGCAACGGCGGGTTGACCGGTTTTGTAAATCATGGTGGACAAATTGCTTGGAACGGAACTCTCTTTGTGGCAGCAACAAACGGTCAAAATGGTACGGGTGCTTCCAGTATAATATATTCATATGATGGTATAAAATGGTTTTATGCAATTGGTAGTAGTCTTAATAATGCTACCATTAATGCCGTTGCATGGAACGGAACCATATGGGCGGCGGTAGCGCCTGCTACTAATAGTTATTGGTCTAGGGATGGTGTCAATTGGAATGTTTCAACTACAAATCCACCGACTTTTGGTACTAGTCCTGCAGCTGTGCCAACATGGATGATTTGGACAGGTGAATATTTTATAGTTGTTGGAAATAATAATAGTCCTGCCTACTATATTTCTTACACTGGTATCTCGGATTGGCAATCGGTAGCAAATTATGTGGGTGCAAACACTTATCGACCCATTATGATCGCTTATAATGGTACCATGTTTCTTATGCCAACCACCACTAACAACAACTGTTGGTGCAGCTATTCTCCTGGATTGTACGGTTGGCTCAGTGCTTCTACCTGGCCGTTTACAAGCAATGCGTTCTTTGTCGCATGGGGTGGGCGCAAAGAAAATATTCTTTACCTTCCTCAGTCTCGTCTCTTGGCCCTAGGATCCGGGGTTACTAATAGTGTTGCTTACGCTTATGATGGTAGTGCTAACTGGATCGGTGGTAACCTTATCACATCTTGGGGGGCCGGTAGTGCTGGAATCTATTACAATTCGACCAGAACCATGGCCATGTTTTCCAGCGGCAACGGTGCCGCCTGGGATGGTACGAAATGGGTCGCGGCGGGTACTCCGAACCCTGTACCTGCTTACACTACTCTTTTGACGGTACCTTCTTCGCTCAACTTTCTTTCCAACACGGCCGGTGCCGGTAATGTTTCTTATTTTGCGCCAGGTACTGGTGCGAATCAGTACAGTTTTTTTGCACCTTCCATGCCGGGTTATTCTAATGCACTCTGGCCCCAATCTGCGTGGACCATCGAGGCTTGGATTCGTATTCCGGCGTCGAGTAATGCCAGCGGTATGGGTATAGTTGGTTCGCTTAACACAAATTTTGGTATTGGTACTACAGCCACTAACTATTATTTGACGGTTGCTGGTGCGAGTGCAAGTGATACTTTTGCCCTCAACGATGGTAACTGGCATCATGTTGCGGTCACGGTAAATAGCGGTGTGGTCAACGGTAGCTTTTACTATGTGGATGGTGCGCAAAGACCGAATGCATTTACTTCTACTTTGGTTCCTGCTAACTACGCCACGAATCTTTTCTGCGTTGGTACTTGGAGTACCTCTACATATGCCACTAACTTTATTGGTCAAATTGCCGAAATCCGCGTGTGGAATTATGCTGTTTCGCCCATACAAATTGCTACATATTGGCAAACCAATATTGCGATCAATTCGAGTGGTCTCGTTGCCTATTATAATAATTTCCCCACTGCACCCACCACGGGTACTATCGGTGCGGGTACTCCATTTACCAACACTGCCAGTGGTGGTATTAGTTTACAATTTTATTTGGGAGGTAGCGGTGCCAATAATGTCAATTATGATATCACAAACAAACCTACCATGTACAACTACACGGCTGGTTCTATTCTCGCCCCTCAACATACTTTGGCTTATTCCACGATTTACGGCAATACTTCGCTCGGAAATGCGGGCAATCTTTGGATTGGCATGGGCAACTATACCTTCAGTGTATCGGCGAACAACATTGCTTGGAACGGTAATGTGTGGGTCGGGGTGGGCCAGGGCGGTAACACCTTGGCTTATTCGCCCGATGGTTTCACCTGGTTTGGTCTCGGAAATACAGTGTTCAATGGTTGGGCTAACAGCTTGGCTTGGAATGGTTCGTTTTGGGTAGCGGTTGGTTACGGTGCGAACACGATGGCTTATTCGCCAGATGGTGTTCAGTGGACAGGCTTGGGTGGCAACACATTCACTGCTTCAGGTAACGGTGTGAACTGGAACGGCACCATGTGGGTGGCTACCGGATCCGGTGGTAACACACTGGCGTATTCAATGGACGGTCTCAACTGGACCGGATTGGGTAGAACGACTTTTGCGATTCAGGGCAATGATGTGGCTTCCAACATTCAAGGTACCATGTGGGTGGCCGCCGGACAAAGTAGCACTGTAAGTGGTATCGGCAATGTTCTCGCCTGGTCTTCGGATGGTATCAACTGGAATAAACCCACCGGTAATATTTGGTCTACACAAAATATTTTTACCCTTGCGGGTACTTCGGTAACCCACACTGGCAGATATTGGATTGCTACGGGCATTGGTGGTAACACGGTTGCCTATTCGTCGGATGGTAACACTTGGACGGGTGAGGGTACCAGTGTTTTCAACTATAATGCCAATCGCGTGGTCTGGAACCAGGGTCTGGGTAGCGTTACTTTCAAGACCAACTATACGACAACGACGGGTTTGGCTTTGACGGCAGGCACATCGAGTCAGCCGCTTTGGGTGGCGGCCGGCAGTCCTTATGGTACCACAACAGGCGGTTTCATCACCGGCAACACCTTGGGCTACTCGCGTACCGGTCTCACTTGGTTTGGACTTGGTAACACGGTCTTTTACACGGCGGGACAATTCGTGGCTTACAACGGTGTTCGTTGGGTTGCGGGTGGCGTGGGTGCGAACACCATGGCCTACTCGAATAACGGCATCAACTGGTTCGGTCTGGGCTCCACCTTGTTCTCAGTCAAAGGTATTTTTGCGAAATGGAACGGATATATCTGGGTGGCGGTGGGTCAAGGTGGCGTTAATGGTAATACCTTGGGCTGGTCGGTGGACGGCATCAACTGGAACGGTGTTGGTAACGGTATTTTTAGCAATTATGGCGCATCTGTCGAGTGGAACGGTATGATGTGGATTGCCGGTGGTAATAACGCTGGTAATACCGCTTACGGTAATACATTGGCTTATTCTTTCAACGGCATCAACTGGATCGGACTCGGTGGCAATCTTTTCTCGTCTTCTTGCAACTCTATTATATGGACCGGGTATATGTGGATGGGTATTGGTGGTTCCTCCAATTGGATTGGTACCGCGACTACCCCCGGAAGCACGGGTAACACGCTCGCTTACTCGATGAACGGATTCAACTGGTTTGGTATCACCAACAGTTTCTTTAACGGACCGGCAGGGTACGGTCAGAGCTTGGCGTATAACGGCAGGATTTTTGTCGCTTCTGGGTTTTCGGGTAACTCTGTTTCGGCAAATGTTATATCTATGCCGGTTAGCTTGGGAGGGGCACAGGGTAATACTTTGATTTATTCTTTCAACGGGTTTAACTGGAGTATGGCTCCCGGTAGCATCAATGTGTTTACAAATGTGTGCTACACTACCAAATGGGACGGCAAAATATTCATTGCGGGTGGACAGGCTTACAGTACCGGCATTGGGGGCGGTAATTCCATCGCTTATAGTTATAATGGCAACACATGGATTGGTATTGGTAACAATGTGTTCTCAGGTAATGTGTTTGGCGTGGCTTGCAAGAATTTATTCGGCAACAAGATTCAGTTGGATAATGCATTTGTCAGCAAATCCCAGGCATTGGAAATTGTCTCCGATTCGGTGTACCAGGCGGGCCACACGGGTTCCTCAGTTTATGTGAATGCGCGTCCCTTCACCAGCACCGTGAATCCTTTGGTAATTAACAGTAATTTTGCCACTCTCCTTTATCCGACTAACACATCTAACTTGGTAAGTAGTATTTTTGGATGGAGTGTAGTGCCATTACAAACTGGTCAGAACTTGCTGATTGCGAACGGTACGGGCGGTGCATACGGTTTCTTGAACTGCCCTTCTCCTCAATTTTTGATCATACAAACTATTATCAATAGCCCGATCATATTGACACAAACTATTTTTATCAATCCAGGTACTTATACACTGTCTTTCTATGCTGCTCCCAGAAGCAACTACAACACAGCCGGGTTATACTCTCCTACTCACCAATTGACCGTCACGCTCAACAGCTTTGGTCTTGTTACCAATTTCACTTCGAATACCAACCCGTGGACGCAATTCAGCTTCCAGTTTACGATCACTACGCCGGATAATTATGTGTTGCAGTTCCAATCTTTCAGCACCTTAATCACCGATACGAGCATTGGTTTAACTGAAATTGCTATCTTTTAATCGCGATATTTGGTATTCGATTCATCTTTAGGTACGGATATATTTTTATCATTTTGAATAGATAATTTTTATTTTATCGTTGTGTACATAATAAAATAAAAATATAAAAATATAATATATTATGGCTATCTATAATAAAACCAATTATTATAGCACACTCGGCGATACTGTTTATTACACCGATTTAGGACAAGTTTTTCACGATCTTTCTTATGGTAATGTAGTGAACGGTGTAAAAACATTCGCTACCACGGTAATTTATACGGGTAATGCGATTTCTACACAAACCCCCGTTTTTCAGTCCCAAATGGTCACCAAAAGATATGTCGATTCTTTGCAAAATCAGGATCCGTTTTATAATATATATTATACGGGTTTTACCAAAAATACGGTACCTTATACCAATCAAGTTACAAGTTTGCTTCTGAATGTAACTACTACGGTACCTACTGTAACTACCATCACACAGGGTAATATTTTGGCTGTGATGGATACTCCACCGAACAACGATCAAGTCTACACCTTCGGTGCCTCTAAAACCGGTTTATGGATTGCCGGAGGTCAACAGAGCACTTCGGGTTTGACTGCAAATGTACAGAATTTTACCATGGCTTATTCGTATGATGGTGTTTACTGGATTCCCTTGACCAGCTCGCCCTTTACATTATTATGTTGTGCGGTGGCGTGGAACGGTTCCATTTGGGTTGCCATGGGTGCGGGTCAAAACAGTTTGGCTTGGTCTTATGATGGCTTTAACTGGACCGGTTTGGGTCAGAGTTTATTTCAAATCAATGTGTCTGCTACAACCCCTCCCTACGGCGCCTTTGCCTGGAACAATCTCATATGGGTCGCGGTGTGTACTACGGCAACACTTGGTAACAATTTCTTGTATTCTTATGATGGTATTAACTGGATTCCCAATGCTTCGGGCGGCTTGCCTTCTTTGCCTATATCAACTTGGACCAATGTGTACTGGAACGGGTTTTTGTTCCTTGCGACGAGTTATGGTCAGGGTTCTTTTTACAACATGGCATATTCTTATAACGGTATTCAGTGGTACTACAATACCACGGTACCATTGTCTGCTAACATAACGAATATGGGCGCGGCGGCGTGGAATGGGTCTTACTGGACGGCTGCTGGACAAATCACTACAACTCCTTACATACTGACCTCTGTGGATGGTATTAGATGGGTTACAAATCCTTCTGGTTACAATTTCCCGACGCTTGATGCTTCGGAATATTTTACTTCTGTGGTTTATAATGGCCAAATTTGGCTTGCTGCTCTGTCAGGAAGTAACACCAAATTTTTATACTACTCGTATGATGGTCTTTATTGGTATGTTAACTCTACCTACACCAACAACCAGGTATTTCAAAATGTCAATAACTTGGCCTGGAACGGCTTCATGTGGATCGCTTCCTGCAAATATACGAGCGGTTATTTCTCGTTGGCTTATTCGTATAACGGTATTCAGTGGTTTGGTTGCTACAACCCGCAAACTGTCTATAATCCTACCAGTATATTTTCGGTAGGTAGTTTCTGCGCCGCCTGGGGAGGCCGCAGAGAAAATATCCTCTATTTCCCCCAGAATCGTACTTTGGTTCTCGGCGCGGCTCCCGTGACGGGTAATACCATTGCTTATGCATTTGATGGTAGTGCCAACTGGACCCCCAGTCTTTACAACGTTAACGCCTACCAACCTTGGAATGCATCTGTTACCAGCAACTTTACTCAACGCTCTCCTTTTCTCTTCTCGAGCGCCAACGGTGCGGCCTGGAACGGTTACATGTGGGTAGTCGGCGGTACGGTCAACCCGGCGCCTTATTATACGGTGGGTAATGTTATCCCTTCTTCACTCAATTATACTTCTAATGCTACCGGCAGCCAGGTCTCCTATTTCAGTAATACAACAGCATCATCAGCATTATTTGGTTCAAATAATCCTCCGAGTGCTTATACCATTGAGGCCTGGATTCGTATCCCGGCCTCCGGGTTCAATAATGGTACTAGTGTCGGTATTGTGGGTAATTTTGGTGCAAATGTGGGTATTCAAACCACATACAACGGTACCTACACTTCTGTTTATCTAAATGCTCCTAATGCCACAGTTTCTGATAATTATCCCTTAAACGATAATACTTGGCATTATGTGGCCGTAACTGTACAGAGTGGTGTGACCAATGGAAGTTATTACTACATTGATGGTATCCAGCGCCCAGTCCCTTTCACATTAACAACTGCCGCCGCAACAACTCTTTTCTTGGTTGGTACTAACAATACTGGTAATAACTCAAACAATTTTATTGGTTGGATCAATGAGATTCGCGTTTGGAATATTGCGCTTTCTCCTAATCAGATTGCTTCTCAGTGGAATACATCAATCAATCCTGCTTCGGCGGGTTTAGTTGCCTATTATGCTAATTATTCGAACTTGCCTCAGGGTACAACTACGGGTGGTGCAATAACTACTGGTTTGAGTATTGCTAACAATACTACGGCTTTACCTACAGCCGGTACAATTTTGGCTGCTACAGTGGGAGTGGCCAGCGGAATCTTTAACGAAAGACCTACAGTGGGTAGCTTGTCGGTGGGTACCGCAAGTGTTCCACCTTCCACGAATTTTTTCAATTTTAACTCCGCGGTAACTCTGCCTCCACATACCTTGGCTTATTCTCATATTCTCGGTGGTAATACGGTGTTGGGTAATGCCGGTAATACTTTCGTCGGTATGGGCAATTACACATTCAACATCGCCGTAAACAATGTTCAGTGGAACGGTAACCTGTGGGTGGCCGTTGGACAATCGGGTGGGTTTGGTAACACTATTGGATATTCTCCCGACGGGTTTACCTGGTTTGGTTTGGGTAACAGTGTTTTTAATGCTTGGGGCAACAGTCTAGCTTGGAACGGTACCTATTGGGTAGCGGTGGGTCGTGGTGCTAACACCATCGCTTACTCTCCTGACGGTATTCAGTGGACGGGATTGGGTAACGGTATCTTCACGGTATCTGGTAACGGTGTTGCTTGGAACGGTACCTACTGGGTCGCCGTCGGTTATTCCGGTGCTCTGGTCGGTGGTACGGCCGTTGGTAATACCATGGCCATTTCACCTGACGGTATTACATGGACGGGTCTGGGTAGCTTTACTTTCACTACTTATGGTAACGATATTGCTACCAATAATACCGGTACAATGTGGGTGGCGGGCGGCCAAGGTGGTAATTCAGTCGCCTGGTCTTTGGATGGTACTTTGTGGAATCGTTCTCAGACTGCCAATAACATTTTTACAACGGGTACTGTTAGTACCAGTGGCATTAACTACCCCAGTGGTTGGTGTAACTCGGTCGCCTGGAACGGCAGATACTGGATCGCGGCCGGTTATGGTTGGGCCAACAACGGCATGTACATGAACTCCATTGCCCATTCGTCGGATGGTAATATTTTTATTCCTCAAACCAATATTTTAATTCATGGACCGGCGAATCGCATCGTTTGGAACGGCAATCAAGGTGTGGGATATCCTTTGATTAAGACGAACTACACCACGACTCCAGGTGCCGGTAATACTTTTGCGATATGGTTGGGTGGCGGATCCCTCGTGACTCCTGGTGCTACCAATACCGGCAACACTTTGGCCTTTTCTTACAATGGTCAGCAATGGTTCCCTATGGGTCCGGGTGGTGGTTCCTCCACTTTCACTAATGCATGCACCAGTACGAATCCCAACGGCGCTTACTGGATCCTCACCGGCAATTGCTATACGGGTAATGGTACTAGTTATGTGGGCGCGATTGGCAACACGCTTGTGTATACGACGAATACTATGGTAACCACACCCTTGGGTAATTCAATATTTTATATCAGCGCCAACACTGCCAGATGGAACGGGTATATCTGGGTAGCCGGCGGAAGCTGCGCTAGTGCCATTGCAGGTAATACCATGGCTTATTCGTATAATGGCATACAGTGGTTCGGCTTGAGTAATACGGTATTTTTCAACTCCTGCAACTTTGTCGCTTGGCAAGGAACCTACTGGGTTGCCTGTGGTCAAGGAGCCAATACCATGGCCTATTCTTACAACGGCATCAACTGGACCGGCTTGGGGAACTACACCTTCTATAACTCTTCCAGTTCTGCGGTTTGGAACGGATTTTTGTGGGTTGCTACCGGTTATTCAGGTGGTTCTACGGTGACTCCTGTCGGAAACACCCTGGCCTATTCTTACAATGGTGTCAATTGGATCGGCATTGCGGCTTCGACAGCACCGATTTGCGTATCGGCTACCAGTGTGGCTTGGAACGGTTCTCTCTGGGTAGCCACGGGACAAGGTGGTAACAGTTTGGCCTATTCCTACACCGGCAACACTTGGGTCGGCG
>Ga0304728_1000758_pt1 | contig 25813 bp, 38 predicted proteins | sample C_130625_MF_Meta_FD_190476 | JGI IMG/M metagenome (GOLD analysis project Ga0304728, IMG submission 190476) | Freshwater microbial communities from Lake Croche, Canada to study carbon cycling - C_130625_MF_MetaG (v2) (version 2) | ecosystem: Environmental > Aquatic > Freshwater > Lake | place... | reverse complement strand
CTAACACAATAGGGTTAGCGCGAGCAACAGTTCCCGCGCTAGTGGTATATGTTGTTGCAGGAGTAGTAGTGCCAGCAAGGTATGTATACAACTTACCGCCAGTCAGGACTGCGCCAGTATTTGTAAAAAACTGGGCCGCAACGCCGCCCACGGGGGAAAGATTGACGGCCATTTAGGTCACTCCAAAAGAATTTGTCCACCGTCCTCTTGGACGAGGTTGTCACCATTTTCGCACAACAAATTGCCTACCGAAGCACCCGTATCAAGCGTGCCTGAAAACAGAGACACAATGCCTCCTAGGCCAAGACCTACTGCATTGCGAAGGGCGACACCAAAGCTCATTGTTTATTAATTGGTTTGCAGTACGCAGTACCGTCACTGCTGCCAATTCGCAAAACACTGACGCGCCAAGGTGCGCCGCTTGTGCTGAGTGTCAGAACAAAAGGAATTGGCGTGTAAGCAGGGATTGGTGTGCTGGCGCTAGTGGCAACCGCGCCCACACCAACTTCAACGTAACAAGGCACATCGCACCAAACCAAAACGCCTTGTGGGCCAGCGCCCCATGCGGTTGTGTTGCCTGCACTTGCCCCAGCAGTTGCGGTGTAAGCGGGGAAATCCGCTTTGCTCATCGGGTTAAGTAGTTCCATCATGTTTCCTTACGCCAAGAATTTCAATTTGTACAACGTGCGAAGATAGATTTCAACGATATTATCTATCAATTGTTGCAGTGATGTATCGGTTTTATCACATACATCGTATCTTGCGGCTTCAATTTCGGCAAGAGAATCCTGCAAAAATTCAATGATATTGGATGTTTTCTTGGCTGAATGCAAAGTAATTGGGCCAATCAAACCATGACGGCCTTGGTAGGCTTCAGCAAAGTCGTCAGCCGCGCCAATAATGCGGTCATAAAAGATGTTTAAAGCCACATGCTTGCTGTAACTGCGGGTGTTCAAGTGAACACTGTGCGTTACATCACGGGCTAGGAACAAAATTCCTATAAATTCTGCGGCTTTCATTGTGGCATCCCCATTTGTTGGTCAGGCTGTGCATATTCAGCACTTTCAGGCATCATTTCGTTAGGTTCACGGCCAGGCATCTCGCCTACTAGATCGCCAGATGTAATCATGCCATGCACCGTGCCCATGACAATATCTTGAATCTGCTCTGGCGACATAGAAGCCTGAACAGCAGATAAACGCTTAGTTTCAGCGTCATAAGCCTTAACTTGAGCTTCAAAGTCTTTGCGTTCCATGTCTTGCATCTCAATAGATTTGCCGACATTGGTAATCATCTGGTGCATTTGCTCCATCTCTTGGCCCATAGCTTGAATTTGTTGCTGTGCAGCCTGCAATGCGGGGTCTTCGTTGCCATCCGCCAAGAATTTGGGGTCAATCGTCTTGGCAAAACGCTTGGACATTTCTTGGGCGCCTGGCCAATCCATGTTTTTGACGAACAAGTCACCGGCCACAGACCACAGTTGGGGATTACCCTGTAATAACTGAGCCATAGCTTCCAGCGCTTCTTGGCGCTTGGTTGCGTAGCCTGGGCCAGTTGTGGCCACCACATCGTATTTGCCAACGCCTGGGTTGTAGATCTTCTCAATCACAATACCTTGCTCATTGACAATCTTGTTGACGGGTTGTGGCTGGTCAGGGTTGATCTTGACCATCTTAGTTTCACCATCTTCACCAATAATGCGAGCAATACGTTGCGTGTCGTAAATCTTGGGGATTAAGTCCACCAACTGACGAGCCACATGACGTACGGCACGAGTCAAATTGTCACCATAGTGAAAAGTACCTACATCACCCTCACGCTGGCGAGCCAAGATGGCTTTACCAGAGCGTTCGTTGCTTCCCATGCCCAAACTGGCGTTATATTGGCCAGTCGTGGACTTAATGTCCTCAGAAGCGCCAGCCTTGGCTTGCAACAGACCGCTGGAAGCCATTGGAGGCTGTGCCCGTTGGGGTAGTGGCAGAACTGCGCCTTGGCCGTCTGTAACGTCAGGATTGACCTCAAGATACGGCCAATTATTTGTGTTGGCTGTTTTCCATTTATCTTCGTAGCCCTCAAATTGGCCACCGTATCCAATAAATGGCGCTTTTGGCGCCAAGGCCAGCATCTCGGCTTCTTGTGAAACCCAATAGTTGTACATGCGCTGGGCATCTTTGGCGTTTCGCACCAAGCCAGACACGTACAACCGGCCATCGACTTCAAATTCGTTACCAACAACGCGGATCACGGGAATCCATTTGCCTGCCCATTCTTTTGATTCAAGAATTTCGTAGCCATTAATCTTGCAATACTTGACCCGTGGGCGCTCGGCCACACGTTTGTTGACTGGTTTGCCAAACATGTCTTTCAACATCTTGTCTTCAGGCGTGCCTTCAAAAGCGGTCTGATTGCCTGGGTACAAATTCAGCATTGTCTTGTCGTACTCAATGTAGTAGTAGCCAGCGATACGCACTGTGTCTTCGTTTAGCCAGTTGCTGATCGACTGATCGCCTACACCAAGGGACTGGAGCGTAGAAATAGGAGCTGCGTCAGGGTACTGGCGCTCGTATTCTGCTTTTGTCAGGTCTTCTGTGATAAAGCAATACGTTGCATCTGCACCCGTTGGGTCTTGGATCAATGGATCCATGTAGACCGAGAAAGAGTTGCGAATACGGCCAATCTTAATGTCTTGATCGAACGTATTTTCTTCGCAATATTCGGTGTATAGCGTGATGTAACCTTCGCCATAAGCCACCTGATTCTCGCAGGCCGTGTCGTATGCCACGTCAGCGTCAGAGATGTACTCAATGTGGCGAATCATGCCGTTGAAAATGTCGGCCACTTCCACGTCAGCGTTGTCATCCACTGGAATAACTTTGGCGCCTGGGCGGTTCTGACGCATGTCATTCGTCACTTGACGAACGTGTTGCGGCAGTTTGTTGATTGTCAGCGTTGGGCGTGCATTAATGGTCTGGCCTTGCACCGCGCCACGGGTGGCCAGTACGTCAGCAGGCCATTGCCAGTGATTGTCAGGTGAACCGGCATAAAACCGCAAATCGTCCATCTCATCTTCACGGCTTTCAGCCAAAGAAGCGACGGCCATGTCCAACCGCGAGCGAGCCGTGGTCAAAATGTCTGAGTCAGACTTAGGTGGTTTGCCGCCAGCAGCCACATTGGCTACTGCGACCATTCCGGTTGGATCAGCCATTATTTTTTCTTTGCAGGTTTAGCAGCTTCGCGCTTTACTGAATACGCAATTGCTACTGCTTGCTTGACGGGTTTGCCGGATTTTACCTCAGCGGCCACGTTTTTGCGAAATGCTTGGGGTGATTTAGATTTAACGAGTGGCATGATTATTTTTTCTTTGCAGTTTTAGCTGAATCTTTAAAGTCTTTGGCAGTAGGTGCGTTTTTGCTACCAACTTTGTTCATTTTTTCGCCAGAACCGGCTTTTATACGAGCCTGTTTTGCATGAATATTGGCATACAAGCCGGGTTTAGTTGCCATGATTAACATTTCCATCGTTTAAGAGCTGCTTTAGCGCGTTCGCCATCTTTGGCGTTGGCGGCTACGGCGCCCATTCTTGCACAAAATGAATCTTTGCGACCCTGATCTGCTTTGGTCTTAGGGCTAGGTGCTGGCGCTTTGAGGTGCGAGCCAGTCTCACGGTTGTACTTCTCACGTCCTTTGGCTGTCAATCCAGCGCCTTTAGACACTGGCAACTTCTCGCCGCGTCCTACTGACAAAGAGACATTCTTTTTTGTAGCCATTACGAACCCATCCATGAGGTTGTCACCACGCTTCGGTCACTGTACGTGCGGCGCTGCGTGGATTCACGCGCCTCACGGTGGGCCACGGGAAATGCAAATGTCACGCAGATCGCGTCAGCCGCGTCAGGTGATGCCAAGCCCCGTGCTTTCATGTCTTTTTTCGACTCTAAAAATATTGTACCCTTAGAGTCGGGTTTCATCATAGGTGAAATTAGATCAGTTTTAAGAAATCTGTCAAGCGGTATTGATGCCGTCTTGAGCCAATCTTTCATCTTGCCCCACATTTCGGCTCTTTTGTTGCCGTACATAATAGGGTTGACCGACTTGTTGCCAAAGTTGATGCCCTTGACTTTGTAGCGCTGCTCTTTCAAGCGATCCACAATGCCTGCACCCAATCCGCCTTCGTCGATTACAACCAGCGCGGGTTTGTATTCTTCAATCGCTTCGATCACATGGCCAACGACAGTCATAGTGTCGTCGCCCCGATGGCGCTGAATTGAAATAATGTCGCGCCCTTGCCGCACGGCAATAACTGTTGCATCCGCGCCAAACCGCGCAGGGTCTACGCCAATGATGATTGGTGCCGTCTCGTCCTTATACTTAGGCCGCTTCATTGCGTCGTCAACTAAATTAGCTGATATAAACTGATCGTCGCCCTCGGATGGGAACTGACCGTACACCTCAACGTGCGCCTGTGATGAGTCAGCGCCGTACTCGTCGATGATCTGCTGGTAGACCTGTTTGTCCGTTCCCTCGACCGTTCGGGCGTCTACTACTTTTGTAGTCCAGAACTCGCGCTTTGAATTAAACGCTTCGTAAAAGTACCCAGTGTTACGCCGTGGGTTACTAAACGCCATCCAGAATCGGTTAGGCGTGTTCTCAGTAAAGAAACCAGATGTCACCGCCCAGATGCTGTCGTCAATACCTGACGCTTCGTCAAACACTACCAACACACCATCGTAGTTGTGTACGCCAGCGTACGCATCAGGATTTTCCGCTGACCATAGCCGCCCCTCGACGCCCCAGTAGCGTGTGCCTTTTTTCAAGTCGCGCTCGACCAGCTCAGTCAACCACTTGGCAGGCATCAGCCTGGTGGCCGAGACTTCAAACCAGTGGCTGTTGAGCGACATTGCTATCCACTTGGTTATCTCGGCCCATGTGACACTTCGCAACTGTGATTCACTGTTAGCCGAGATAATGGTCGTTGAGCCAATCCGCGTGGTCAACATCCAGATCGTAATCCAGCTAACCAACGCCGACTTGCCAATACCACGGCCTGAACTGACGGCATGTCGCAGGGTGTCAAAGTCTACTTTGCCTTGGTTCTGCTTAATGTGGTCGCCGACGCTTTGCAAGACCTCGCGCTGCCATTTGCGTGGGCCTTTGAAATGCTCTAGCGGCGTGCCGGGCTGACCCCAAGGAAACGCAAACATCACAAACGCCAATGGGTTGTCCTTGATCGCTGGCGCCCACAATCTGGCCATCAACTCTTGTTCGTCTTCAGCGCTGTATATGGTCGATTGCATCTATTGGTGTCTCTATTACTTGGGCGTCTGTTACGTCGATTACATCCAGTATGCGCTTTTGCGCTTCGGCCAGCGCGCCAGTGATTGAAATGCGCTGATCGACTTCGACAGAGATAGCCTGCTTGGCTACCCAGCCGTGTTGATGTTTGAGGATTTCTAACGCCGCTTTGGAGTCGCCGTTTAGCGCGGCTTGGTGCATCACTTTAGAAAGCTCAATCTCGCCATCAGCTTTGCCTTTTTGCGCGGCGATCTCGACCACGGGGTCAAGTTGCGTAAGTTGCCGGTACTCGGTAGGCAACATGCCTGCGGCCAACGCAAGCGCGTCGCCTTTGAGGCCTAGCCTTGCGGCGTCATATACCGCTTTCAAGCGCGACTCTGTTGCTTCAACCTTGCGCGGCGTAAATGGAATCGAATGGAACATGTGTTCTCCATGCAGTTTGCACGTGGCTGTGAGTTTACAACAAAAAATAAAAAATTAAAAACTAAAGGCAGTTAGCAAATTGCTGTAAGAAAAAAAATTGTTCGTGACCCATTCGTTTTTGTTGGCCCTTTGCCGTCGGCCCTACCCCCTCCCCTCGGCCTGAATGCTTATTAGGGTTTACCCTGTGGGTCATGTGGACAATGTGGACAGTCTGTTTCAAGTCGCATGGCCATAACTTTGTGGACAATGTGGACAATAAGTTTTTACATTGTCCAACTTGTCCACATTTCCTTTTTTGTTTTTTGCGTGGACATGTTGGCGTGGACATTTGTGGACAATGTGGACAATGTGGACGTCGATTTAAAATCGGTGGCGGACGAGGCGTCAACTTGGCGTGACACACTGTATAGGTATTAACCCTTATATAAAAATCTTGAATTTTAGTTGCTAGAAAATGATTGTCCACATTGTCCACACTTCTCTGCAAACCGCGTATTTATTGACATTCCACGTGGGTCAAACTTTCATTTATACAGTGTCCACCCGTTATCCATCTATTGTCCACACTTAGGGTTTATCCCTATAAAATAATTGTTGACAATGCAAAGAATTGTTTTACAATACATTCACCGGCGCAAACAATGCAAAGGTAAAACCTAACCTCAACTAAGGATAAACATGAAAAGCAATTCTTGGAAAAAAGACTATTTGATTGTGTTGTTTGAAGACTATGACAACACATGGCGCGATGTGACTGTGCCTTGCACATTTATGCAAGCCATCCGATTCGCCCGCGCTAAGGGGTGGCGCATTGATGACAAGCGCGTGCGCTTAGTTACCCTGACCGAATTTGCAACACTTAACCAAAAGGCCACAGCATGAAAAAAGAAGACCTTTACGATATTTTGGCGGCAATTGCCTTTGCGCTCATGCTTGCCTTTTTCTTAACTTATAGGGGATAAAAATGGATAACAAATACAACGGCTGGACTAACTACGAAACGTGGCGCGTCAACTTGGAGATTTTCGACGGGTTCGACCCGTTCGACTACTTTTCAGATGATCAAGCCAACATGATGGATTGGCTGGCTGATGCGCTCAAAGATCACGCGGAAGCTATTATTTTTGAAAACTACGACCAAAAATCAACGAGTAGTCTCATGGAAGACTACGCCCGCGCTTTTATACAAAACGTCAACTGGCACGAAATAGCCCGACACATGTTCCTTGATTACGCAGACGAGGCAGACGTTGCCGCATATAAGGAGGCCACAGCATGAAAAAATTCATTGTAAGGGCATCTTATCAAGCCATGTGCCAAACCGAAGTTGAGGCCAACAGTTTAGACGAAGCGTATGAGATAGCTAAAAAGTTGGACGGAAGTGTGTACGACACAGTATGCGACCCCGACGACTGGCACATCGAAGACATTTGGGAGGCGACAGAATGAAAACCTACACAGTCACATTTAAATATGAAACCTACGCTCATTATGAGGTAGAAGCCGAGGACAGAGACGACGCGGAAAATATCGCCCTTGACATGTTGCAACGCGACGAAGGCGACTATTTACACACGGGCGAATGGACTGATACGGATATTGAGGAAATAACAGAATGAGCACGTTTGACAGAACAGTTATTACATTTCACCGAGGCAACGCCTTCGACATCAACGGCATGGACGCCGAGCCGTTCGGGACTTTCACAATGAATGATTTGATTGACCAGGAATTGATTGAAGCCGTATGCAACTTGGTGCGCGCCCACGTCAACGACACTCACAAAGACCTTTGCAATTTTAAATTAACACTTGAGGAATGGGACTGTTAAATGATTAACTTTGAACACCACGGCATCGCCGTAAAATGCAAGCCTGAAAACGCCGCCGCGTATCGCGCCGCCATGGACAAGCCGCCAAAGGCCAAGTCAGTTAGTGAAAAGCGCGACTATCCACAATGGCACGCTGAAATGAGCACGGCCGACTACTTGCAAAAATATTTAATATTGAATGACCGCCGCCGCATGATCCAATGTGGCCACGATTGCCCGAACATTTATAACATTCCGGCCATGTATGACGGCACCACGGCCGAGGTTTTGGAGGAATTAGACCCCGATTATGTGCCTACGGCTAAGGCGCGCAAGATCACGCCCAAACAAGCCATTATTCAAGCACTTGACGCGCTCAAAGCGGGCGACGTGGATATGGCTCAATGTATTTTGACGGAGGCGATTAAATGAACGAAGTTATTGCCGAGGCGCTCGCGCCTTTTCGCCCGTTGACGTATACCGAGCACTATTACATCGAATTAGGTTATCAGCACGAACTAGGCAAAGCCAACGAGCACGAATACAGGCGAGCACAGGCCGAAGGCCAACAAGCCCGCAGATTGCTCAACAGAGGCGCGATGGAGGCCATGATGAGATGATTTTATTAATTGCTGTTATACTGGCGGCACTGCTGGCGATTCTTTTGGACTTGTAGCAGTTGCCACACCTCACAAGCCCCTTCACAGGGGCTTTTTTTTATCTCACAATTTTTATATACACAGGCGTTTTCTCGCCCACGTACGCGCCCAAGATGTTGAATTCAAAATATTCAACGGCCTCGTCTTCAGTCATCTCACGCATCAAAATTTCAATGATCTTGTCGATGTCATAAGCCACCACGCCCGCGCGTTCTTCGACGCCAATAATGGCCTCATCAAAGCCATCAGCAAACAGCAGGCCTTCATAATCTAGGTCTTCACGATTCATTTTACTAACCTCACAGATAAGGGCGCGGGCACATCCTCGACAAGCCTACGCAATTCAGATTTAGACACATCGCACATCTCAGGCGCGCAGAAAATGTGTTTTTTAGTGTCAAACTCACGGGACTTCAGACGCCCCATGTCAACCCACCCTGCTTCTTTAAGCGCATGCAACAAGGCAGGCTGTGGCACCTTCACGCCAGACGGAGCCGCGCCTGCAAGGCGATCGCACAGCGCATGGAAAGGCGACGCCACCACGCCTTTTGAAAACTCGCCCAGACGCCCGCGCATAAGTTCGACAAGGTAACTTTCTGCCATGCTCATGCCATGCTCGACAAGATTCATTTTGAACTCGGTCATCATAGGCGCGGCACCTGCATTGAAGGCCGTCACATCACGGGACGCAAGCCAGCCACCGATAGCCGCGAAGCCGCCCGACTTGTACCATTTCCACATTTTCTCAGCAGCTTGGGGCGACATGCGCGGGGCATGTGACCAGACGCAAAACCAACGACGATCCTGCGAGTCCAAACTAATTGGCACAGGGTCATTCGAAAACGCCAACACAAACACGCGGTTTGCCATTTGATATGGATGCAGACCCTTGCGGTTAACTGTCAGCATCTCAGGCGGGGCGGCAATAATTGGTTTGAGTTTGTTTGCCAACGCCCTGCGCTCCTTGGCGTCAGGTTCTTTCAACTCATTCAAGATCAAAATTTCAGACTCAAGAGCGTAACCAAATTGAGACGACATAGTGTCATTGTCCAAGAGGCCACGATTTTTAAGGTGTTCACCACAGACTGCCCAAATGAAGGGTGCCCACATGGTGTCTTTGCCTGAGCCTTGGTCACCGCCATGCAACACGGCGTGATTGATCTTGATCTCAGGATGTTGCACCTTAAACGCCATCACATTGAAGATGTGTTCTAACTCGGCCTCGTCAGGCACAAGCGTCTTGCAATGCTCAAGCCAAGGAGTCACATCACCCGTGCCCACGACAGGGCGGGCGTCACGCCAGCGATTGCCATACAGGTCACCATCGCGCGCCACAATAACCGACTCACCTGCGGCATACGTTATGCCAACAAGTGCCTTCGCGCCATGTTTCTGACGATTCTCATCAAAGCAAATAGATGCTTCGATCTTAGGGTTTTTACCATGTATAGATTTGCACGCAATGTGACGGAACAGAGCGTTAAAGGTCGAGCGCGACACCTCACGACGATCTTGCATATCAAAATAAGATTCATCGTCTTGAATGTATGCAAAGCGTTCAAACCACTGCGACTTTTCAACGCGGCCTAATTCTTTGCGCTCAACTTCAGCGATCACGGCAGACGCGTCATCTGTAAACATGTCAGATGGCGTCAACTTAGACAAGGCTTGATCCATGGCCAAGGTCAGTAGCTCATCACGTAAGCCTGGGGCGTGTTTCGGGCCACCATTCTCGGCCACCCATTTCAAGAACACGCCAGAGTCAAATTCAAGGCAATGGCTGTGCAGGCAACAATAAGCGCGGTTGGCGGGCATGTAACGGCCTTCGGGGTTGCCATCGCTATGCTCACCAGAGTTAGGGCAGATCACGCCAGCCCAGCCCTCTTGATTAGGCTTGGACAACAGCAGGCCTTGGCTAGACAGCCACGCCATCACATCATCTGCGCCGTCATCTGATAGACGGATCGGGCGCACGCCAACAGAGTCGGCAGGCGCGGGCGTCACGTTAAGCGCTTGGCAAATTTCATGCAAAGTAAACTCACGTGATGGCTCAAACTCACGCAAAATGGCGGCAAAATTATTGCGGTCAGGCTTCAAGTTAATCGAGTTAGGCAGGCGAAAGTTACGCACGGCATTGATAGCGCCTGCATCGGTGTAACCTGCATCGGCAATCGCTTTAATGGCCGCGCTGAAGTCGGCCTTTGTAGGCTGCTCAGAAAAAACATAGCCCCACTGAAATGATCCCTCAGACGTTTCAATCTTCCAAGTCGGCTCAAGTGGCGGGATCTTGGCCTTGGTGCCCACGTCATCAAGCACCATGACAAGCACGTACTCGCAGTTGGCCGCTGACGCTGAGACATGGCCATCTTTGAAGCGGTCAATGATAAAGCTGGCGGTGTTGCCGTAAATCGCCCAATCGTCTTTGATGCGTGCGGTGGGTAACATAGCAGGCCATGTGCATTTAATTGCGCCATCCGCATGGAACTGCATTTCGCCGTCTTTTAGTTGGGGTTTTTGACGCACGATAAGCGCTGTCTCGCCCTCCGGTGCAAGGGACGTTAGGAATTCAAGAAAGTTCATTTGCCATACCTTTTCATAGTTTCAACTTCAGCATCGAGTGGCAGGCCTTGCGCCCACGCTGGTGCTGTACACATCACACGCTTTAAATTCTCTGCTGCGCTTGGGTCAGCAGTTTCGACCACAATCTCGTCATGCACGTGTAACACGACGTCATCAAGTTGGCGCAAGGAGTGCCGCAATAAATCGTTTGCGACAGCCTGAGTGACATTTTCACACGCCAACCCTTTCCACAACCTTGCACGCGGCCATTCTTTTGCATCTTGTGCAGGCTTCCATGCCGCTTTGGCATAACTGATGCCGTCCGATTCCAATTTGGCATATGGGTAACACAAAATGCGGCCAGAAGGTAGGGCATACCATAGGTGTTGCCCATCGAATAAATATGTTATACGGCCAGCTTTGAACTCGCGGCCTTTGTTTCTCATTGCTCTGGTGTAGGATTCTTCAAGCGACGTCCAATAAGGAACAGCCCAGGTATTAGCACGACGCCAACCGTCCACCATTCGCTTGGCGACGGGTTCTGGCAAAGATATGCCATAAGCCCTGCCCATAGCAGCGAAAGCGCCAACGCCTCCAGCGAACCCGCAGGCCAGCTCTTGAACTTTACCAATCTGTCTTTGATCTTTGGTGACATCTGCCACGCGAACATTAAATGTTGCGGCCGCGTTAACTTTGTAAACATCCTCGCCCGTTCTGAAAAGTTCAAGTTTGTCGTCCCCACGGCCAGACAGCCACGGGTTAACGCGGGCTTCGATAGCCGCCCAGTCTGCGACGACAAAGTGCTTGCCTGTTGCAGGGATGAGGGCTGGCCTAAGCATTCCTTTAAGTACATCGGTAACGCGCTTTCCATACCGAGGCACGATTGAGTGCCCTCTGACCATAGCATTTCGTGCGGCTTCGGGTTCGTCAGCGCACTTGCGTGTGAAGTTGTGGACTTGGGCGCCGTAGGATGATGCGCGGCCTGTTGCTGAGCCGCCAGCAAATACGAACGCTCCTCGTACTCGTTGATCCTCCTCATCCGCCAGACCGCTGAGTCGGCTGAACTTTGCCACAGAGGACGCCCAGAGGTCGTCGGCGCATTGGATAACTTCTTGTACATCGGCTGGGACTTCATCTGGATTCTCCATCATTAAAAGGTTGGCACGGACTGTTTTGTCAATGGAATACTTGCCATCTTTTTCCATCAACTTCTTGGCTTGCTCGCCAACGCGCTCAAGCACCCACTCACGCATACGCGGCGACCTGACACTGGCGATTGCGCCGCCGGTGACTTCTTGCACGATCTGCTCGATCTCAACTAGCTCGTCAGACGCAAACTTCACGGCTGCTTGGCACAGCGGCACATCGACCAACACGCCTCGATCATTGATGCGTTCATTGACGTGATAATCTGTAAGTTCCTCGTCAGATAAGTCACGCATGGCTTTGCTGATTGCACGCATGGCACGCACGTCTTGCTCGCAATACTGGATCATCTCAGCCATAAGTTCTGGCGAGTCTTTGAACGGCGGCACGCACATCAAGCGAATTAATTGCGCGCCCCTGTGATCTTTTTTCATAGAGGCGCCAGCAAAGCGGCCAACGTCTTCCAAACTGCCAGGCGCACAGTTGGCGCGGGCTTGTGTTGCGGTGCAGTAAAACTGCTCTAATTTGAAGTTAATCTGCAACACGTACCAAAAGATCAAGCGCTCGAACGCGGCGTTATGCGCCCTAATCTGGCCAGTGTAGTTGCGTACGCTTTCAGGGAATGGCTGGGTAGGTACCCACGTCGTGACTTCATCGTCATCAAAAGCGTAAGACATGCACAGTACATCGGTACTTGCGTCTTGCGCGTAGTTGTACACGCCCTTGGCGCGTAAGTCGCATGTACTGCGAGTTTCAAAATCAACGTATAACATAAAAGGCGGGGGCTTCGATTTGGGCTTCAATAAATCACAGTGGAAAACCAGAAAAAACTGTGAGTCACCATCCTCGAATGCTGGCTTAACAGCCCCCTAATCAATTAAGCGTTACGGCGGCGACGTGCAGGTGCAGCAGGCGCTTCTTCAGCGGCTTCAATTGCAGCAGGCGCTTCGCCATCCATAGACATCCATTCAACAATCTCAAACACTGGCGTGTAGATTTTGCCGTAAGATTTATGGGCGTAATGGTCTTTCTTCAGACGCACGACTGGCACTGGTTTGGTTTGATCTTTTTCGACCTGCTCGGCCAAAGCCACGGCCAAGGTTTGAACAGAGCGCTTGCCGCCCACTGACGTGGTTGTAAAACGCGCTTCCATACCCTTGTCTTCGCCTGATATACATTTCAGCGACATACCAACTTGAGTTTCCCAGCCTTTTTTGGCTTGAGGGGGTGCCTCATCCAACTCAGGCAGTGGGTTGCTAACGCTGGTCATCTTCTCGCCCAACACTTCGCCATCACCCCAAGCAATAAAGCCGTGGACAAAAGAGAAAGGATTGACAGCCCATACAGCGTCGTCTTCCACTTCAGTTTGATCTGCACCAAAGACCCAGTGACCTGTCTTGTCCATCTTGAGGATGACAACACCGGCTGGGCCGACTTCGGCTTGGATCGAACGCAAAGCGCTAGACAAGGTTGAAACGGCTGGCAAGTTTGCCTGGGAAAATGTAGTTAAGTTCATAATTTACCTTATTGAAGTTTAGAAAGGGCAGCGGTTAATTGCTTACCCAAAAGCATCACTTCGGGTCGTGGGTCATCCACGCTTGCCAAAGTGTTACCTGAAGATATGGCCACAACCAAGTCATCTGGCAGGCTGATTTTGAGCTTTTTAAGCGCTTTCTCAGCTTTTGCAGGGGTGACTAAAGTTGTTTCCAACACCTCAGATTCTGTAAGGCCAGATGCAAGCAAGGCGGCCTTAGCCTTATGCTCATCGTGCCATGAACGAATGGCGCGCTTGGCCACAAGTTTGTGTTCTGTCAGCTTCACGCCAGACTCAAGCATTTGCAATGCAAGGGCGCGAAGGTCTTTGATCCAGTCTTCCAGCATATCAGCGTTACGCAAAAGTGTGCTGATCTGATCTGCGGGCAACGCCTCAATCTGAAGTTTAAGCGCGCGATCTGCGGCGCCTGTCATCTTGGGGCAGATGGGTTTGGCCGCGCACCAACGGCAATGGTCGCCCACTGCAAGTTTCGCGTCAGGTTTCTCAGACTGCTTGACGGCCTGCACCAGCTCCATCTCAAACTTGGCGATGCGCGCTGGCGTGGTTTTCCAGCGGCGCACTTCAGGCGGCTGGACAATGACCATTTCAATCTCAGTCACGCCGTCAAACGCCCACTGCGCTTCAGGTGTACGCATGGCAGCGGCGGCGTAAAACATCAGTTGCGGGTTTTCTTCGACTTCAACCATAACGCCGTCTCCGAACTTCCAATCAAGAACAACCGCACGGTTGCCCAGACGACCGATGAGGTCAGTAGAGCCAAATACATTGGGAAGCAGATCGCCAAAATTAACGCGTGTCTCAGCTTCGATTTCCATGATTCTTTGTGGGTCGATTGCATCAAGTGCCTCAAGCGCAGGTTTGATCTTGTTGTCGATCAACTCTTGCGTTAAGACTTGATCTTCGTAAGTAGTTCCCAAGTAAAACTCAGGCGGCTCGTCACCCATAATGAGTTCGGCCATGACGTTATGTAAGAGCGTGCCTTCGTCAGCGTATTTGCTAGAAGGCTTAGGCGGCATCTTCTGCACCAACGCCACACTGCCTGGGCAGTTGATGACGCGTTTTGCTGTAGAGCCGCCGACGATGTTTGAGTGTTGCACTTTACTGTCCTGTAGTTAATGAGATTTGATCTTAGCACAAAAATAATAGTTGTGCAAATCTTTTTTACATGTTATGATTTCAAACATGAGAGAAAAAGAAATTGAAATTTACTTCGACTGGGCGGTGCAAAGCATTGGCGGCAGGACTTGGAAGTTTACATCGCCTGGACGCAAAGGGGTAGCAGATCGCATTGCGTGTTTACCCGATGGTCAGACATGGTTTGTGGAATTGAAAACAAAAGGTGGCAGATTGTCGCCATTACAAAAATTGTTTGAAGTTGACATGATGCTGCTGCGTCAAAAATATATGTGTTTATGGACTAAGGAACAAATTGATGCTTTCATTGCGTCCGTATCAAGAGACAGCCGCTGACTTTCTCTACGAGCATGACCGCGCCATGATCTTGGCGCCGGTCGGTGCTGGTAAGACTGCCATCACGCTGACTGCCATGTGGGAAATGATCCGCGACGGCCACGTCAAGCGCTGGCTGGTGCTGGCGCCTAAGCGCGTCTGTACCGACGTATGGCCAGTCGAGCGCCCTAAGTGGGCAGATCGCCTAAGCATGGCTCTGTGCGTTGGCACACCTAAGCAGCGCCTAGACGCCCTCAAGACAAACGCCCAAGTGGTCGTTACTAACTACGACAACTTGCAGTGGCTGGCTGAGCAGAAGCTAAACTTTGATGGCGTGGTGTTTGATGAGCTGACACGCCTCAAGAACCCGTCTGGCACGCGCTTCAAAGCATTTTTAAAAGTCGTTGATCCCATGACTAAGCGTTGGGGCTTGACTGGATCGTTTACCAGCAACGGCCTTGAAGACGTCTTTGGCCAGTGCAAGATCGTTGACCAGTCTTTGCTTGGCCGTTCCAAGGGTGCGTTCATGCAGCAATACTTTGTACTTATCAACAAAGACTTTGGCGAATGGGCGCCCCGCGTGGGGGCACTTCAGAAGGTCATGGACGTAATTAGGCCTGCCACATTTGTCTTGGAGGCAGGTGAGTATAAGAACAAATTACCCGTTTTGCATACCGTTGAACTCAAATGCGACATGGATTTAAAACCATACAACACTCTTAAAAAAGACTTTGTGCTAGATGGTATTACTGCCATAAATGCGGCGGTCGTAACGGGCAAGTTGCAACAACTGGCGTCTGGGTTTGTTTACGATACATGTATCACACCCTCAGACGTGCCAGGTCAATTTATACGAGAGCAAACGCCTATGTGGTACAGCACACATAAGTTTGACCGACTAGAAGAATTATTAGATGAAAACCAACATGCCAACACAATCATTGCGTACACATATCAAGAAGAACTTGCAGAACTCAAGAGGCGATTTAAGGTCACGACACTTGACGACGAGCGCGCCATTGAGCGCTGGAACGAAGGCAAGGTACGCCTGCTGGCCGTGCATCCGAAGTCGGCAGGCCACGGTCTTAACCTCCAGCACGGTGGATGCCACATGGTATTCCTGTCACTGCCTTGGTCACTTGAACTCTTTGAACAAACCATAGGCAGGTTGCACCGCAGCGGCCAGAAGCACGACGTGTGGTGTTATGTCATGTTGACTAACAAAACAGTTGATGAAAAAATTTGGGCGGCCTTGCATGACAAGCGGGCTATATCTGATATTGCAATGGAAGAACTTAAAACATGAGCTGGCCATTTCCACCGTTTCCCAACCCCAAGGACAAGGGCAACCGAGTCCCTAAATTTAACCCTGATAACCATGAGGACGCACCACTATGACTGACTGGACAAATGAGGAAGAAGAAGCATTCAACGATGTTGAAAAGCATAGCAACCTTGGCAAGCAAATATTGCAAGCGCAAGGCCAGCCCTACCATTGGGAAGCCGATGCCATTAAAGCAGCGGTAAATATCGAACGCGAGGCATGTGCAAAATTGTGCGACCTTATGTGGAATGAATGGTTTTATGCGCCTACTGCGGAAGACTGCGCTAAAGCCATTCGAGAAAGGGGAAACAAATGATTATCAAACGAGATATGGCTTTGGCTAGTTTGACCAAAGTATGCGAAGAAAGTCTGGCGCTTATCAAACAACTGATTGACATTGATAACGCTACGTACGCGCAAGGCTACGAGGACGGCATGGCCGCGCAAGCTAAAGTCCAGCATACTTTAAAACCTTGGGTTGAGCTGACCAGAGGCGAGATTGAGGCTTTTCCAGACAATTTAAGCAAGGTTGAATTTGCTTGGTTTGTTGAAAGACAATTAAGGGAACGAAATGAAAAGACTTGATCTGTGGAAGGCCAAACTCAAAGCGGCCAAAGCTGAGCTACGCATTAGAGATCGTGACGTTAACGCCGCCATGCGCGCTGTTAATCGTGTACTTACAACAATTGAAGAATTGGAGAATAAAATTGAACGACACCTGGCGAAGCCTTAACAACAAACTTAGCAGTTTGACAGAGGAAGAAGTCCTCAGACTGCTGAATGAAGAACGGAAGAACGCCAAGCGCGTCTCCATGCTCCAGCGCTTACACCAGCGCTATAACACCCTGCGCGTTGCGCGCGAACGAATCGAATTGCTTAACGAGGCAACACAACCATAATGCCAAGACCTAAACCACCCGAACCACTTAAAGGGCGCCAGATTCGCCTATGCGACCGGCACATAATGATTTTTAACGAGCTTGGCGGCATCGCTTGGTTGCGCCAGCATCTGGACGCCAAGGCCAAGTTCCCAAAAGAATACTACCGAAAGAAAAGTGATGACCAACAGACCTGACTTTCGCTCATGGAGCCAAGCCAACTTGGCCAAGTTTGCTGAAGACGTTTACGCCAAACTGCAAGAGCAAGATGACATCATTCAGCATCTTCAGTGTGACTTAAAAACAGCACTTGAGGCATATCGGGCGTTAAACACAACTGACACAAAACAAGCCTAATATTTGATCGCAACAATCGGTTGCGTAAGGAGAAAATTATGTACACATTGGAAATTAACATCGGCTGGATTGGTGAAGAAAAAGTCACCATTACTTCACATGATTTTGAAAAGCTACAGATCATTCAGGAATTTATTGAAGCCCAAGAAGCAAATGATTGGGCAATGGAATATGAAGATGCTGACGAACTTGAGATTGAGTTTGAAGAAGACACCGAAGAAGAAGAACTAGCTGCGGAATAATTAAATGGGGCTTACTTCGCTAAGAAGTAAAGCCCCACATTACTAAACGCATACCCAGCGTATACGACTGCCATATACGGGTTTCCCCTAAGCAACTGTTCCACCGCAATATATGCGTAGATTACCCCCGTAAGAACAATTAACCAAGCACTCATATAGTTTTATCCTGTATTGCCCTTATAGGGGCTAAAACGCGCTCACATCAATCACTTCGCCCCTAAACTGAATACAGCCTTCACTAAACGAATGGACTAACTCAGGCCAAAGCAACTCACCATTGAAAAAGGTCAGCACTGCAAAGCCTGACCTATGATTGTTTGGATTCAATTCAGCATACGTAAACTGAGGCCCATCTGGTTCGGCTAACGTCCCCGTATCCACCCCGTAGCGTGTGCCGTTGTAATCATTGAAAGGCGTAACTTTTAAGCTGTGTAAGTGGCCCGTGACCACGCTGACGCCAGCGTTGACGGCGTTGTTGTGTGTGGCGTGTACGCCGCCCTTATATCGGTGCTTGACAATTACTTTGGAAGTAGGCCAGCAAGCCCAACAGAACTCCCAATCAGGGATGTGGTCGGTAATCTTAAATCCCAAAACGTCTTTGTACTGTGGTGCGTGTTGAGCAAGTCGGTTAGCAAATCGAGCGTCATGGTTGCCCCAAGTGTGAATTAATTTGACATTGTGTCGCCCTGCCTTGGCAATTTCTTCAATCTCACCCAAAGCGCCCTGACAAGCCTTTAGTTCTTGAATAACTGTGGTGGCGGGCTGATCGGTTGGGTCGTGGCGGCTAATAGCGGCGCCGTCGAATGAGTCGCCGTTAGCTATTACGGCTTTTGGTTTAAACGTCTCTATGGCCCATAGGAGTCCTTTAAAGGCGGTAGAGCGTTGACCAGGTATAAAGTGTGCGTCAGAGAACACGATGACTGTGCCATCCAGTATCCCTAGGTCAATCTGCCGTAACGGGGAAAATGATTTTTGTCTCTCATCGTACAAAGCGCCTCGGTGGTCTGCCGCTGGCAAAGCACCATGCTCTTTTTCCATCCTGCGCCTGCGGTAGGCAACAGCCCGATCAGTCACGCATAAAATTTTGGCAATCTTTGAGGTGGATTGATATTGATCCCACAGCGCCAAAAATTCTTCATCGGTGCAAGAATTCAATCCATTAGTTGACACCATTTGAATCCTTTGAGAGCAAGCGCTCAAGTAAATTAATCACTCTATGCTCTTGCTTGTCTATGTCATCTTGCGATGACTTAGGGTCTTGAGCCGCAGCCAGAAGATCGTGCAGCATCACATGAAGCAATTCATGCAGTGCTGTGCAATCAAGGGATTCGTGGGTTATTTGTTCGGCGCCAAAGTCACCTAAACGGTAGGTGGCCAAACGGGCGCTCTCATTGAATTCGACAGAAGCCATTGCTTGCTTGGCAGGCTTCAATCCTTTTTCGATACGCCAGTCGCCGAGGTTAAGGATTTCTTGCCATTTCTTAACGCATAGCGCAAAGAAACGTGCATCTTCGGGTGTCGGTATGTTTGACATTTCAACACCTTATACAAAGTTTATGACGCTTTTATTTAAATAAATGGCCTAGTGCCTTGTTTATCAATGATTAATGCTTGCTTACGTGGTTTGTCTGCAATACTAATGTGCGTCCAACGGTCAAACTCACGGATGATTTGATCGTAGGGTAAACCCGAAGCAATGATTGTTTTGACCACTTCGTCTGGCGTCATGCCGGGCACACGGATGTCTGCGGCAGACCCCGTGCGGTGCTGAGATTTATCAGATGAACCCACTGCATCATTTACGGCCTTGCTCCTGAAGGCAGAGTTGATCATTACAGGCTTATCGCCCAATACAGTTTTGACGTCTTCAAGAAATTCTGCGAGGCGTTTGAGGTTTTCCAGTTCTGCATCATTCGGCGTATTATCATATTTGCGGTGGTCAGTATGCGTCAGTTCTTCAAAAGTAAAGTTTGGTGAGAGATTCATTTTTTAACTCTTTCGGCAATCTTTTCCATTGTGCGTCCGCCAAAATAGAACGACATTACCAACATGCCCCATTGGCCTAGCAGCTCCACATAGGCGCCGCGCGTCTCAAGTTCAAAGATAGAGGCAATGGCAAAGCCAGAATAGGCCACCAACAAGAATACAAGCGTCATAGGGCGAATATTTTTGGACAGCCATGAGTCACTAGCCATATCCGCTTCAGCGCGTCTGGTGACGTTTTCTTGCTCTACTTCGTACAACTTGGTTTCGTTGGCCATCTTGGCCAGCTCGCCGTCCTGCGCCATCTTAGCCAACTCCATCTGAGCTTTGGCTTTTTGCTCAGGATCGGGAATCAGTTTGTCAATGAGCTTGTTGCCCACGCTTAAAAGTGCATCTAGTCCAAACATATTTAATCCTTATACAAATATTGCAAAACGTCGGTGATTGTTAATATTCTCCAACAAAATTGTATTTTCTCTAGCTCGCTTGTTGTAAAGCTCAACTTCTAATTCTTGCGTTTTGATAGCTAGTTTTTTACATTCAACAGCTAATTTGTAATCTGCTAGTTTCTTTTCCATCGCCTTGTCAAATGCAACCATTCTTGCGTCATAGTTGGGCTGAACCATTGGATACCATTTGTTCAGGGTTATCATTTCTTTTCCCTCTCAACAGCTTTAGCGTAGTAATACAGAACTTTGCTTCTTAATTCTGCACTGTCTGCCGTTCCTGCCCATGCCGCAAGGTTATTCCAAATACCCGCTAGTTGCTCAGAGGAACAGTTATCACCATTTGCGGTGAGCCACTCCGACAATCTTTGATGCCTCTCCAGCGGGTTTCCCAGCCAACTCAGAGCGTAAAAGTCTGTAACTGTGCAAGGTGCTTTGGCATTTGCCCAAAAAACCAATGATATGAGCAGTAACCAAAACCAGCGCATTCATTTGTCAACCTTGTTATCAAGTTTGTCAAAAATCTTGGCCAGCATATCTTTAACCTCACGCATGTCAGCGCGGTAGTCGTCGCGAGTGACGTAGTTAAAAGGCATAGACCGAACGTCAGAATCTAAACGCTCAAGTGATCGGTAGATGTTGTTCAATACCCAGCCACCCAAAAAGCCAGCCAAGCTGACCGCGATGTTGAATAAAACTTGAGTGTCCATTACTGTGCCATTTTGGTAAAGTTAACGAACTGTTATTGTTCCAACATCGGTAGATGGAATAAGCGCGTTTTGGTTTTTACGACGTGGGGCTAAAGCATTTACCGTAGCGCCAGCTTCAGCACCCGTGACTCTTGATTCAGCAAGCGCCCTAAGAACTTCGTTGCGCTCCACAGTAGGAAGCGTGGCCAACAACTCATTTGCGCTTTTGCCAGACATCATACCGTTTGCAACGGCTTCAAGTGTTTTGTCGTTAACACGGCCGCGCAAAATGCCGGACACTTTGTTAATGACCGCAGACGTTGCATTAACACCAGGTGCGGTAATCGCTCGCTCTTTCAAAATGCCCGCCAACGCTTCTGCGCCGTCTTTGGCCAACTGCGCCATTGTTGCTTCGCGTTTCAATTCGCCAGAAACTTTATTAACCGCCGTCATTTGCTCAGGCGTCAAAACTTCATTGATTCCGCCAAAGCGTGGGTTTTGATCTGCTTTTTTAAGCAATGCAGATTCGCCTTGGCCAAGCGCGTTTAAAAATTGAGTAGGTTTTTCAGCCGCCGCGCCAGAACCTTTAAGGGTTTCTACCATCTTATTCAAAACTTGCGCTTGATTGACTGGCTCAGACATTGAAGCGTATTGAACACGGGCACCGCTGTACATTGGCGACAACTTATCAATTGCACCTAACAATTGAGATTTAGTGTTTTGCAACGCAGCCGTGCTGTAGTTTTGCAAAGCAGTTGCAGCAGTTGGACTTTTAAACTGCGCGTCAATTGCTAACTTCATGTAATGCAAACCTTCAAGCGTACTCATTGGGTCTTTGCCCAAATCAACGCCTTTTGTTGCGGCCAATCGTTTAGCTTCTGTTTGTGCGGCAACAATAGCAGGGTTATTTTTTAACGCTTGCAATTCAGGCAAAATCTTTGCCTCAAAAGTTGGGCCAGCAGTTCCTGCTAAAGAACGAGACTGTTGTTCTTGCGCCGTTAATGCAGCCAAACGTAATCTATCTGCTTCTCTTGCGGCAGCATAGTTTGCAGTTGCGGCCGCTTCGCGCTCAGATAATGCTTTTGCTAAATTAGGCGTAACTGCTTCAAGCGTATTTACGCGGCCTTGCACATCGGCAGCTTCTTTAACAGCTTTAGCAGAAGCGACGTTGGATGTAGGCGCGCGCTGACCCATAGCTTGCCATACGGGGTTAAGAACACCTGCTTCTTGAATAGCTTGCGCTGAAGTCAGGCCAGGCGCTGCATTGGCATTAGCCGCTTGAATAGCGGCCAAATCATTGCCAGCAATCTCACGCATGATTTTGCCAGCTTTGACTTGGATCAAACGGCCAGTTGCAGCGTCCCACATCCAGCCTAATGCTTTAGCGGCGGCGGGAATAACAATTGGTGCCGCGCCACCTAATGTAGCGCCAACAACGCCGCCAACAGCTTGGTCTGATAGTTTAGTTGTGCCTGGTTGCGCTACACCTAATGCCGCACCTTGCTTCATGCCTTCAAGAATTTGTTTGCCAGTTGTCATGGCGCTTGATGGTTGCATCATGCCGGTCATCAACGTGCCAACGCCACCCAAAACGTCAACAGGTTTGACGCCTGGCGCTTCGCCGCCAGCCATGCCGCGCTCTTTAGCGGCTTGAAGATCATTCCACCAATTAGCGATTGCTTTGCTTACAACGGGTTTCTGGCCAATCTTTTCGTTAATGTAATCGCCCACGTTTGCGCCAAGTTGCACCGCGCCAACCAAAGGTGTTGCCATGCCCATCAACATTCGGGCTGGGGGCGATGCTAACGCTAGTTCGCCCATTGTTGGTTTTTTGCGCTCGCCTGGTATGCCAGTAGTAGTTGGCGCCGCTGCTGGCGCCGCGCTAAAAGTTTGAGACGCAAACGATTCTATTTGAGCAGGCGTTGCATCATCAGGCCCTTCAAAAACATGGATGGCGCCATCAGGGCCTTGAACACGGTATTTGGTAGCCATTATCCGCCCTCTTTACCAAGATATGTAAACCCACCAGTTCCTTGTGTAGCCGCAGGTTTGGTTTTATTTAGCAAGCTAAGAACATTAGCACTATTACCGCCGCCAGATTTATATTGTTCTGCAAGACCTGTACGTTGGCCGTCCATAAGTTGTTGGTAGCGTTTAATCATGCTACGCAAAGCGTCAGGATCCATAGCTGAGTTAACAGTGTCTTGAATGGTTTTACGATCACCCAACGCGCCCGCGCCGCCAAGAATAGCTTTTACAAGTTCATCGGCAACAATAGCTTTAACACCGTTAAAATCTGTTGGCGCGGGAGAACCAAATTGCGACGCAATTGTGTTGCCTAATTGGTTAAACGCTTTTACGTTACCATTTTGAAGCGCGTCAATTGTGCTATTCAAAACTTTTAAGTGATCATCCGCAACATTAATTGCTTTAATAGTGCGTGACGGCACACCAATAGTAAATGCAGTTTCAACACCTTGCTTGGTTTTGTATTGTTGTGCGTCATATGTGGGGTCAGCGGCTTGCACAATTTGCATCAATTGAGATGAACGCGTAGTGTTGCCTGCTGGCGGTGCGGCGCGATGTTCCAAAATAGCGTTTACTTGACCCGCTAAACTTTTTGGCATGACAGACAATAATTCAGGGCCAGTCAGACCACTATTAATTGCTTGACCCAAAGGCATTTGTCTACCGCTGATTGTATCCGCAACAGGAGCGTTTGCTGGCGTTGGGGTTGGCGCCGCAGCACGGGGAGCGCCTGCAACGCCTGGCGCGCCTCCACCGCCGCCCATGCCGCCGCCACCCACGCCGCCAGGAGCCGTTAATGGAAACACGTTTTGCGCGTTATTTAAATTAAATGGGTCAGCTTGAAGCGCGCGCAAACCTAATCCGCTTGTTTCAACGCCCAAACGACCTCGGTTTGTTGCGGCGTTGCTAGTTGCGGCGTTTGCTTGCTGTTGCAAAATTGGTAAATGCGAAACTTCATACGCGGACATAATTTTAGGCACGGTCGCGGCGTATTGATCTTTAGCATCCATCAAACTTAAAACTTTGTTGACGCGCCAGTCTTTAAATTCTTCGGGCGTTGTCATGCTTTGAAGTTTATTTATTTCTGGCCCGGCAGTGACCATATCAAAATAGCCTTTTTTAACTCCTTCGACTAATTTTTGAACAGCGGCGGCGGGATTTGGAGACGCGCCTACTGATTGCCAACCATGTTCTAGCTTATCTTTTTGAAGTTGAAATTGTGTTTTTTCAGTTTCGCTTTTAAGTTTGGTCAAATCTGCAGCGGCTTTTAATCGTTCATTTTCAGACTTTAAAATGCCTGGAATGATGCCACCTTGACCACGTTGAGCTGCTTCTTCTACCAGTGCATTTACGTTTAGGCCGCCAGTGTTTGGGTTGAAATGTTTGGCGTATAACTCATTTTGCGCGATAGCGGCTTGGTCTGCGCGTTGAGCAGAACCCAATTGAAATTGCGCCAATGCGTTTTGATTCTGAGCGTTTTGAATTTGTGCGACTTGGGCGTATTGCGCCAAAGGATTGGCTAGTTCAATACCTCTAACGCCAAGAGAAATGTTTGGATCGAGAGCCATGTTTGTTCCTTACTTTAATCTAATAAACCGCCGTATCCAGAAGGATACCCACGATTTTTTTGTAGCGCGTTAAGTAAAGCATTATTTTGAGTGTAATTTAGATAAGTACCCAAACCGCCAGTAACAGCGTTGGCCATACCAACTTGGCCAGCCGCGTTAGCAGCCCCTGCGTTAGTAATCATATTACCTACGTTAGCCGCATTAGTAGCGCCCGCATTGTTTGTAAAATTGGTAGCGGTTTGGCCAATACCAGCCAATGCGGCTTGACGGTTATACAACTGATTCTCACTAGACACGCCGGTGTTGTATTCAGTCAGCGCGCGATTAAATGCGTTTTGATATTCTTGCGAACCCATGTCTTGACCAAATCGAGTAGCGGCTTTTAACGCGCCACCAGAAATCAAACCACCACGCATGGCGGCGCTGCGATCAAGCGCTTTTTGGCCTTCAGATAAACGAAAACCGTAGCCTGGATCAGCGTTAAATTCATAATTGCCAAACTTAAACGCGCCAGGCACATTACCAGAGGTGCGTTGCAGTTCAGCCAAAGCGTTAACACCCGCCGCGCGGTAAGGCGCTTGATCTTCACGTGTCTGTAAATATTGCTGATTTTGAAATTCAGCCGCGCGGTCAGCCGCAGCAGCTTGAGTAGATGCGGCGCTTTTAGCGGCGCTTCCGCCAAGTAAAGAACTTCCAATAATCGCTGCTGGTATCATCCAAGGCATAATTTACTCCTGAAGGCACTGGGCCAGTTCACGGGCTTGCGTTTCATTGCCCGCCACTATTAACACTTCATCAATTTCGTCTGTATCTGTGCAATCTGTGGCGTGAATACAATACCACACAACATCGGTAAGCGATTTTACGCCATGATGTTTATTTGCTTCAATAGTTATACATGCTGGCGCGTCAATAATTTTGCGCTCATCGTCAACCATTAATTCAATTGAACCACTGGCAAGGATCGACAGATGATCAAACTTGTGCTTATGCTGCACAAGAACATGCCCCGCAGGAATACGTGTTTCCTTGGCGTATACACCTGCACTAAAGTGGTGTTCGATCATTAAGTCACCTCGCGTCCAGAAACGCGGATATTGATTGCGCTGGCTGTGCCTGCGATTGTACTGATAAAGTCGCCAACGCCAAGGACTTGGCCAACCAATTCAGGAAATGTGTAAACTTCAGACGCCTGCAAAGTTTTGGTCTTGGTAATCAAGTTGGTATTACCGGCAGAACCAGATACTGTGACCAAGTTCACGCTGATTGTGGCGGCAGAGCCGCTGATGTTGGTTGCGGTGAACTTGTCAATAATAGCCGTAACGCCAGTCGCTGTGTACTGGGTTGTTTGGGCGTTTTCGGCGTATTTTGCCGGTACTAGGACTTTAACTGTAACAGTCATGTTTT
>Ga0304728_1000754_pt1 | contig 25847 bp, 16 predicted proteins | sample C_130625_MF_Meta_FD_190476 | JGI IMG/M metagenome (GOLD analysis project Ga0304728, IMG submission 190476) | Freshwater microbial communities from Lake Croche, Canada to study carbon cycling - C_130625_MF_MetaG (v2) (version 2) | ecosystem: Environmental > Aquatic > Freshwater > Lake | place... | reverse complement strand
CACAAGGAAGTATTGGTGCACAAGGAAGTATTGGTGCACAAGGAAGTATTGGTGCACAAGGAAGTATTGGTGCACAAGGAAGTATTGGTGCACAAGGAAGTATTGGTGCACAGGGTGCAGCTGGTAATGCAAACTTACCAGTTGATGCTGCTGGTTTTTTATATGACAATGGTATTGGTAATTTAAGTTGGACTAATCCAAAAACATTGAATAATGGCACTTGGACATTTGCATTGTCCACCACTGGTGTGGTAACTTTAAATGGCACTGTATTTTCTTCTGGAACAGGCGGCACTGGATTTACAACTACATCTTCGTTAATCAATAATATTAGCACTTCTACACTAAAAATTGTAGCACCACCATTAACAGTTTATGGATCCATATCTGATGTTCCAGGTAATATAGCTTTTGACAATAATTTTATCTACTACTGTACTGGTACATTTGGAAATGTTTATCAATCACACCCTATTCAATCAGGAACTAATAATTCTTTTGTGTATGTTAGACAAAGCGATTTTTCCGTTGCTCCGCAATCAGGTTGGATTTTACAAAATGCAGCAGGTGGCCCAGTTTATACCATAACTTCAGTAAACACTGGTGTATTTTTCTCGCCTCCACCAACAGTATCTTATTATCAATTACATATTGCAACCTCGTCTTTAACTTATACCACTAATAGTGTATTTCTTGTCAGTGCTAATTCATCGACAACGCCTATCTGGATCAGCACCCCTTGGAACGCTACCACTGCTAGTGATGTAAGGGCATTGATTGCAAATAGTTTAACCAATGTAGTCAAAACTATTGTAGCAGGTACAGGCACAGCAGTTAGTGTATCCGGAAATACTGTAACAATTTGGACGACATCCACAGGTGGAATTGCCAACTTGACCAATTTATCTAGTGATATCAGTTTCAGTAATGATGGAGTTGGTGCTCCTACTTTTGTTACTACCAGTACTGGTACTAAGATATCGTACTATCAACAGGAGAGTGCTACCACAGTTGACTATGCCACTGGCATCGAACCAGGCGGATTATGGACTAGTATTCCCAGTGCAACAAGTAACTATGCTTTCAAATGGTATGGAGGTACAAGTACTGTGGCCACTTTAACTGGTACTGGGACATTATCTGCTGCTAAGTTTGTAGGCGATGGTTCAAGTCTAACTAATGTTACAGTAACACAACAGGCCAACATTGTGGGTGTGCAGCCTAATGTGACCTTGATAGCAGGTAGTTACTCATATCTGTTTAGCAACACTGGTACATTTACCATGCCTTTCGACGGTGATATCGTAATGACTGGTACTAATAGTATCCTATCAGTTAGCGGAACTACACTACTCGGTGGATACACACAAGTTGGTGGATATTACTCAACATTAGGTGTCAAGTATCCGGGCGGCAGTACACAGTATGGAATAACACTACAACCTGCGGCTGATAATACTAATGCTATCACATTCTTAAATGCGGATGGAACAAACATCGGTGCTATCACACAAACAACATCAACAGTGAAATTTACTGGAGACGGTAGTGGATTAACTGGGGTTGCTTTAAAAACTGTAGGCACATGGACTGTTGCTATCGGAACAGGCACCTACAGCATCACAGTTCCGCAAAGCGGCACATATCAAATATGGGTTAGAGGTAATATTCCTAACGGTATCATAGTATACAACGCTACAGCAGCAGTTACCAACAGTAATGTGCCTGTTGTAGGTGCTCAGTATGCTTGGGTCTACAGCGGCGGTGGAACACCTATTGACTTTATCAGCATACCTAATCAGTTTACAGGTACAAACAGCACTATAGTTCGTAGCAGTACGGCTCCAAGTGCGACTACTAATAGATTTGATTTTGGAATTAATAATACTAGCGGATCAACACAAACAGTCTACTGGGGCTATGTCACACTATGATCATCCAAGGTATAACTCTAACCAACACCAGCGTGTACGATGCATCGTTCAACAGTAACGGTACATTACTATACTTGGATGCTGGAAACTCTACTAGTTATTCTGGCGGGGGGTCAACCTGGACAGATCTTAGCACTTATCAAAATAATGCCACTTTGACTAATGGTCCGGCTTTTACCAATGCCAGTTCTGCCAGTTACTTTAGTTTTAATGGTAGCAACCAATACGCTCCAGTGACACAGTCTAAATTCAATGTGACCTATACAGGCAAGACCACAATGTTTTCAATCAGGACTGTTAATGCTAATACTGGTAACGGCATTTATCGTTGCCTGTTTGGCGGCGACAATCTTAGAAACTTCAATACCTATATGTATCATGTGTCTGGAAGTACTTGGCAACTGCATTTTAGTTCCAATGGCCAAGGGGGAATTAGTAATTCTTTCACAGTGGTGGACAACCAGTGGGTAGTCGTAGCTATAACACAAACTGTCAGCGGAGTACTGACTTATTATATCAACGGACAACAGTTGGGGTCACCTCAAACTGGTATAACATTTTCACAATATCTGAGTGGCGGGATAGAAGCAGTGGCTCGAGCAGACAACTATTGGAGAGGTGATATTGGGATATGCGCAATTTACAGTCGTGCGTTAAATAGCGACGAAGTATTACAAAACTTTAACTCATCAAAATTGAGATACGGACTGTAACAATAAATATAGAAACAGGAACATAAAATCATGGCAGCATTAAACTTTCCACCAGAAGTAACTGGTCAAAATACTGGTACAACATACACCGGTAGTAACGGCGTAGCATACATTTGGGATGGTTACAAATGGGTTGGACACAGTCCTACATTAGCCCCTGGTACCAATAGTATCAGTAACAATGGTAATGTTGTCCAAGTTGACCAGTCGGGTAACTTAGTTATTCCTGATGGAAAAACTATTTTATACGCTGGCGGTGGCTCTCCTATTACTGGCGGAAATGTAGGCACAAGTTGGAATTTAACATCACAAGGTAATGGTTGCCCAATCAATGTCACATTAACTACAACTACCTTTGATGTACAAGTACCAAAAAATCATTTATTCTTTAGAGACGATGGATCTTGGGATATTGGTAGTTATTTTAACGAGACCTATATAACCGGAGATATTTCTGGTGGTAATGGTATTGGATTAACCACAGATCGTGGCACGGTGCTATTTGGTAACAGTCCTGAAATCTGTGGTCCTACCGGCTCATCACATTTCCACATAATGAAACAAGATCCTACGCTGGTGGATCTATTCTTTGGTGATGACTTTAACAATCTTAAACTACCAACAACAGGTGGAGTTTCTCTACAGGCGTTTAATACGCAAACCACTATCAGTAGCACCTGGACATTTGATGGTGATGGTCTACTAACATTACCAAGTGGCAATACTCGTATTGGTAGTTTTGACGGTGGTAACTCCGATAGTATTTTAGCAAGCACTGGTACTATTTTTGGTATTATTGCTCAAGGCGCTATGGGAACCGCTGGGTTACAATGGATAGAGGACATATCAAGTATAGGTTCGACAAGCACACGAACTGCGGGGATAGCAGTCAACCCTTTTGGCGGAACTACTGGTACCGTTCAAATAGTAACAGGAGTAACTACTGGTACTGGTGTTAGCAACACTTGGGAATTTGGCACAGACGGTAATTTGACATTGCCAACAGGTGGATCTATTTATGGCCTTAGTATTATCGGTGGCGAAGGCACCAATGTACAAGCCGACCATGCTACTGAACAAGTATACATTACAGCTTTCAATACGTTAAGCCAAACTTCAAACGTATGGACTTTTGGCAATGACGGCATATTAAAATTCCCGGGTGAGACAGGATATCAAGCAACGTTTGGTAGTGTTGCACCAATCGGCGACATATTACATAGTGTCAATAGTTTATATCTAGAATCAGAAGGAAATGTTAGTTTGACCAGTGGTGGTGGAGCAGGATTACTAGAGAATATCAATGTAAGCGATTTGGATGAACTTGTGCCACCTGGCGGAGTTTGGCGTTTGTTTATTGACGCTACTGACTATCCTAACTTGGGTGCGACACTTGAAAGAATAGGCACTGGCACCGTAACTACAGCATGGGGAACACCCATAACTGCTACAGTTACAGGGATCGATCTAGTGGATGGCGATTGGCAAATCCAAGTTGATCAAGATATTACAGCAGGGTTTGATGCTGGCCCAAAAGTAGTTACATTTGGTGTATCGTCTCAAACATATACATTTGGTCAGTATGGTTTGTCGTTCCCACAAGGTAGCATTTTTGGTACGGGCCTTGACAACGACGAGTTTATTTTAGACTCAGCAGGGAACAAATCTTTCTCGATCTACACTTACGGTGGTCCTGATACATATCGTTGGAAATTTGGCATAGATGGTGCTCTAACTGTAGCAAAAGATATTGTTGTAGGTACCAATGACGGACATATCTATATTGACAACGACCTGGCCGGTGCTTCAAGTATTCGTTGGGTAAACTTAAACCCATCAAGTGCAATGCTTAGAGTATGGTCTGATGGACGAAACGATCTAAACAATCAACGACTTGAACTAGGTTATGATCTACTAGGCGGTCTCTACATTACTACGACTCAAAATGTTGATGGACTTTACAATAATCCAGGAAATGATTTCAATTGGACATTTGGCGCAGATGGTACAACAACATTCCCAGACAACACAATCAAGACAACAACCAGCACCAAAATCACTGTACTCGGTGCTTCTGGTACAACCGGTACATACGCTTGGTATAATATATTTGGTGAGTTGAATAACAGCACCAGCACTCAAAATACCACAGACGGTAGCGTGGCCTATGATTCCGATGGTAATGTTTATGTGCTAGGTAGTACCACAGACTGGGCCGATGGACAAAACTTTGCCGGCACTAACTTATTCATAAAATACAGCCCACAGGGTGAATTACTATGGCGTAAGACTTGGACTGATCCAACAGGCGACTCGTGCGGCAGTTATAATGCCAGCATGAGATTTGTGCCCTTGGCAGGTACAGCCACTGCTGGCATTGTATGGGCCAGTAATGGACAGGGCTGGACTAGTGGTGATCGAATAGGCTATGTGGGTACCATGGACCTTGATGGTAATCTAGTTGACCTCTACGGAAACGCCCGTGCTCCACGAGCCGTATCTGACTATAGAATAACTGACATAGTGCTTTTAGAATATGGTGGCTTTGATGGTGCTTATATATCAGGCAGTTGGTGGGACAGGGCTGGAACTGGCGATAGTTATGCCTCAATAGGCGGCCTTGATTTTAACAATAATGCTATTTCTGGTACAAACTTTGTATTCATTCCAGCAGATCAACAATCTGGCTACGATGGAGCACACTTTAAGTCTATAAACGGTGTCGGCGGTGGACTATGGGCCACAGGATCCTACCCTAATACAACCTATAGTGGAACTACCAAAACCCCTATCGTGGGTATAATTGAAGCGGCAAACCCACCTATCCCCTACCTATTCACTATTGGCGAAGACTACATCTCCTATGATATGTGGATCGAAGACAGCAGTATGGACGATGCATACAATGCCTATATGCTGGTCAATGTTTACGGCTACAACCATTCAGTTCACTCGAGTGCAAACGATTACACGGTTGTATTGTCGAATTCATTAAGCACTGATCTTGCTATTGATCGCTGGCAGAAAAACATCACCCGAGTAGGAGTCAATGATGGTAGGTTTAGTACTCTTGGTCTTGGCCTGGTAAATTACGGTGATTATGTTTATGTATCAATGTATCTTGGTGAAACTGGTAATGACAGTGATCTTGCTCTATTGAAATTAAACGCAGCCACAGGAGAATTGGTATGGGCAAGAACCATAGGCAGTCCTGCCAACGAAGGCAACTGGAACTTTTACAGTGATGGGTGGAACAGTAGCAGTGACATTACCATAGATCCAACAGGCACCTACATCACATTCAGTGCCAATACACTAGATCATTCTACTAGTTCACAATATTCTAATAACCTTACCATACAGTATCCATTAAATGGCTCATTGTTAGGCACTTATGGTGACTTCACTATCACAGACAGTACCGCCGACTTTTTGGTTAGCAGTCACGATTTTACTGTTAACAACATAACCAGTTCAACAACAATCACGCAACTTTCATTGTCTGTATCAACTGCTACACTGACAGCATCTGCTACCACAGTGGGCTCAGGTTGGACCAACATCCGTCAACCAATGGGATATGATGGTCCTGTAGGATCTACACCAGATCAAACTTGGACATTTGGCTCAGACGGTAGTTTGGCATTCCCAACAGCAGGGGCAGAATGGCCTGTAACAGAATATTATGTTCCTACTCTTATCGGTAAAGATCAAATAAGTTTTGCCACATACAATGCTGAAAATAGCACAAGTTCATATGCCGTATCAACTCAGGATAACAAAAGTTGGGAGGTATTTGCCGAAGATGATTCAACACGGTTCTCTGGATGGGCATATCTAAGGGTAGAATTACCCACAATAGATACCCCAACTGTGTTTATTCAAAATAGGAAAGGCGTTGATGGCATTGACCATACTTGGGAATTTGACGCCAATGGTAAACTAACCGTACCAGGTGATATACAAGATGCCAACGGTTCTGTAGTTCGTGTTGCCAGCACCAGCACAGCACCCGCAAGAGTAGACGGACAACTTTGGTTCAACAATGTTGAAGGTAGACTATACATCAAAGACAATGGTGTCTGGGTTGATTCTAATCCTACAGTTATTCCACCACCTAGCACATATCTAGATGAAATTACAGTAGAAGGTAGCACATTCACTATTAACGGCTCTACGCTAACCATTGACAGCACTGGAACATTATTAGTCAACGGTGGACAGGTAACTGGCGGCAGTAGTGGTAATGTTGGGTTTGAATACGCAACAATACAAGAAGGCCTTTCAGGATTTGGTCCTGTAACCAGTATCACCGGTAATCATAACGATGGATTAAGCCTAACCAGCGATGATTGGGCACAGTTAATGTGGGTACCTGATACTAGGTCTGTAACCATTGGAGACATTGATGCTGGTGGTGCAGTATATAATTGGGCCTATGTTGGTAGTCAAGGCTTCCATATAGAAAATAAATCAACTTCAACTCGTAGTTGGTTGTTTGATACCGACGGTAACATAGAACTTCCCGGAAATGGTTTGGCAGAACACGGTCCTGCTAGACTTCAAAGTCACAATGGTTACCCAACCTTGATGGCCTATGGCAGCGGTGGAATGTTTGGTCTTCACGGTGGTCCTGAACTAGATTGGATGGACAGCGATTATCCTGATCGTGACTTCTTCAACAATACTACAACTCGTCATACTTTATATCTAAATAACAATGGATTATATGTTGGCATTAATGAGAACAATGTAGCAGGCCAGCCATCTGTGAGTTGGAATTTTAATCCAGATGGTAGTTTAACATTGCCACTTGAGGCTAAATTAAATTCAGGCGGTGTTGGCGTTGCTAATAGTGCAGAGTTTGGTACATCAGTTACGGTATCAACATCAACTGTTGTTAATAGTGAAATCTATATGGGATCCGGCTACGGTGAATTCCGTAGCATATACAACAAGGTAGGCGCAATTGAATCTGGATTAACCTACGCTGGTGTAGAAGGATTTAATTATGCCCAGTATGGAGATGTTAACTTCAGCGGTATGGTCAGCCAGACTCCTCATATAGATAGTATGTATACTATTTCTGTCAGCACAACTACTGGCCAGATCAGTATTGGATTTACACAGGATGGTGGAACATCAGTATCAAAAGATTGGATTACTGTATTAGGAACACTTAACGCTTACTACACAGTTAATGGTATTTTTGCCGATACTACTCAAACTGTTATAGCAGGTGGCGATGGTGTTTTGAGTAGCATTGTTAAATTAACAGATTCTGTGAACATTACCACTATTGATAGTATAACAACATCTACTCAGACATGGACATTTGGCCAAGATGGTAGCCTAGCATTTCCTAACGCCACGGGTTTTGCCAACAGCGAGATCTATACCACTAACGGTGGATTCCAAACAGTATTTGAAACATTTAGTACCGACAATCGCGGCCTGGGACAGAAACTCACACTAGACTATGATGATGCCGCAGTGAAGATACAATCGTGGCCTGGCATGGAATGGAAGTTTGGGCAGTTTGGTGACTTGATATTGCCAAAAGGTGGTGTACTTAATGAAACACCCGACACAGTTACTCTGAGTGGTACACAAACTGATGGTAGTATGAATGTAACTTATACTAGAGGCAATAGCACCGATTACTATGTGTTAGGTGGTTCAAATTGGAGTATTATATATAATAGCAGTACATACAGTCTTACGTATATTCCTCAAAGTCTAGTGTATATGCAGTCAACTGACCTAATTACTTGGACATTAGGACCCACTACTAGTCTTGACATTCAGACTCCTTCGACAGGAACACTTACAATTGGGTCAACTAAGATAACATCCAAAGATAAAACATGGAGTTTTGGCACAGATGGTAGTTTACTATTCCCAGATGGCGCCACTATAAACCAGAGTGTAATCACTGCGGCACCCAATGACTATCTTTATCTCTATGGCGGCGATGCTCAAGAAAGCAGTGGCCAATCCGTAAGAATCTACGGTTCAAATGCCCAAACTACTTCAACCAGCACGGTATACTATGGCGGCAATGTTAGACTCTATGGTGGACGAGGAGTCAATGGTGGTGAAGGTGGAGAGATAAGATTAAGAACCTGGGATGCCACTGACAATTCCAATAGTTGGTATTTTAACGCAGATGGTACACTATCATTGCCTGGTACTATTGCTTTCCAAGGCTGGAGCAACAACATCGGCCGATACAATAATATAACTTGTGCTACAGGAACAGCAACAGTTATTTGGACATCATCAGCACCTAGTGTAACCAGTATGCGAGTAACTGTTCACGCAGAAATACAACGAGGCAACGGAAACTACTGGGAAAACTTTGATACAGAAACTACTGAATTGTTAGTGGCAATAAGATACGAAAATAATTTACCAACACTAGCTCGTGTTGCGGTTATTGGTTCTGTGTCTACACTGGATACATCATTGGCCACATACGATGTTCGTATCAATGGAAGTTATTTGGTGGAACTTACTTGTACACCAAACCCGGCGGTAAATGAACAAGTAATAACCAAAGTTGAATACTCAGAATCAGGCTCGTCAAGTGGCGAAAAATACTGTTAATAACAAGGATTAAACTAAAATGACAAGACAAGCAAATAGATTACAAGACGGCCTAATTGTAGAGAATGGTAATATAACATTATCAACAAGTAGCGATATTGTTCGTGATGGTGTTAGTGTACTAGGGGGAGGCGGATCAGCACTGGCCAACTACGAAGAAGATAGCACAACATACAGCACATTAGGCGTTGGTAATCAACTAGAATACGGTGGGTATGTTTGGGTTAACTCTGACGGCGGCAGGGGTATGTTTGGCGGCACCACTGTTCGCGCCATAGCAGATGATATTGGCAATAACTTTTATATTTCATACAGTGATGAAGGCTTGGCCGCCGGTATACCTGATAGTGGTAATTATTACCACTGGAAGTTTAATGGCAACGACAACACTTTAGAAATGCCATCTGGCGGTGCATTTAGACCCGATGGTTCAACCACTACTAATCAAGTATTGAAAATAGTGCCAACAAACAACGAACGGGGAGATCACATACACCTAGTTAGTGGAAACATTGGCATAACCAGTATTTTCTTAGGCGACGATACTCAATATATTAGAACTCAAGCAGACGGTGCTATGGTTATTGGTACAGCCGATGCTTATCCTGATGAGGTTAATACTAACAGCAATCGCTGGATCTTTAACACAGATGGCTCCACCACATTTCCTAATGATACTATTTTAGGTACAGGATCAGATCCTAATGTATACATACAAACGCTGGCCAATGGCTCTACATCAACTTGGACATTTGCCGCAGGTGGTGCATTAACACTTCCTGGTTCAATCAATAATAGCACAAAAACTACTACTGGTAGTGGAGATCCAGCATACCCCATAGCAATAGATTTAACCAAGGCTGTTAATAAACTTGCAGATAATACAGGATCTACATATACGCTGGCAGACGGAGTTGAAGGGCAGATCATGTATCTAGTCCCTCAAACTGGTGCTACTATGACTGGAGTTAATGTTACAGTTAATCATGCTAGGATACTTGATAATAGCACATCGACCGCGTTGGTAGTTATAGATGCATTATTGGCTCCTTTTAATCCTGTATCCACCCCATTACCCACTATGGGAGTGACTACCTTAATTTTTACAGATGGTGCTTGGCAAGCAGATACCGGATTTTGGGATTACTAATGGCAATAACTATTCGTTCAGCACAGACCATACGCAATGGCATTACCATATTAGGTAGCGCCAAAGATCCTATCACAGTTATCACTGAAGGCCTGATCCTAAACTTGGATGCTCGCAATCGTCAAAGTTATCCAGGATCAGGAAACACTTGGTATGACCTTAGCGGCAATCATCATGATGCCACACTCTATGGCGGCATAACCTATGGTGGAGATTATGGCGGCGCACTGTCCTTTGATGGTTCAAATGAGCAGTATGCCCAATGTCCAGCAGACGTATATTTTACAGGCGGATCCTTTACCATACAGAGTTGGGTATATAATGTTTCCGTACAAAACTGGAACCGTATCATAGACTTTGGCAATGGCGCTGGCGCAAATAATGTCCTGTTGAGCAACAGCTTTGGCACGACTGGTGCTCCTGGTCTTTATATTGAAGGAACACAGTTCCAAGCTGATACTACCATAGCATTAAATGTATGGAATCAAATCTGCGCTACGTTTACAGACTCAGGTGGAGGTCTCGGATTTGCCAAGATCTATATCAACGGTCAACCACATGGCTCGGGAACCACAGGAGCCCCGCAGAATGCACAACGAAACTATTGTTATATCGGTCGATCAAACTGGGGATTTGGTGATCCCAACTTCCACGGTGGTATGGGAGCTCTACAGATCTACAGTCGCGCATTGAGCGATGCTGAAATGTTAAGTAACTACAATACAACCAAGAGTCGATACGGACTATAAAACAGGTAAATATCAATATGACAACACTAACATTCCCCGCAAATCCCACAACAGGACAGCAATGGGTAGCAGAAAATGCTGTTACCTATACCTGGCGAGGTGATCACTGGAATAGCACAACAGCAATCACCCAAGGAACAGCGAAATACTACCACGAAGGTGGTACTGCGGCGTTTGAATACACTCCATTATCAGATGGTTTATTAGATGGCGGCCTAGCAGATGGCAGTGAAGATCCGGGACCAGGACCAGGACCACTTCCAGGTTATTCAAAATTCCATTGGCGAGCAGACCGTCCTGATCCAAGAGATCATATATGGCAGTTACAACCGCTGTCGGCAATTCCTACCAGCATTGACCTACGACAATACGCACAACCAGTAGAAAATCAAGGACAACTAGGATCTTGTACAGGTAATGCTATTGCTGAAGCCATTGAGATTGTTGACAAGAAAAATAGTAAGAATTTAGAAATCAGTAGATTGTTTATCTACTATCAAGAACGCTTATTAGAAGGTACAATAAATCAAGACTCTGGTGCTTATATTAGAGACGGAATCAAAGCCTGCTATACATATGGTGCTCCAGTAGAAAGTCTTTGGCCTTATGATACAACCAAGTTTAGGGTTAAACCCAGTAATGCGGCTTACACAGATGCGGCCAATAGAAAAGTCATAGGATACCAACGCTGTGCAGATTTTGCCGCAGTAAAAAACGCCCTAGCCACAGGTAATCCAGTGGTAGTGGGATTTTTAGTCTACCGTAGTTTTTACAATATCACCAGCAATGGTATTATGCCTTATCCAAATGTAAACACAGAACAATTGTTAGGTGGACACGCTGTCTGTATCGTAGGCTACAATGACAACTACGGTGGTATAACAGGCAATGGTAGATTTATTTGCAAAAATAGTTGGGGAAGCACTTGGGGCAATAATGGATATTTCTATATGCCTTACCAAGTGATACAGAACACGGCCATGAGTAGTGATTTCTGGGTAATCAATGGCGTAAGAAATCCATAATTAGGAAAAAGAAAATGACAACAAGAATTAAAACAAGACACGACATAGCAGCTAATTGGACATCCGTAAATCCTGTATTAGCACTAGGTGAAGCAGGGTTTGAAACAGATACCCGTAAAGTCAAATACGGTGACGGAATTACAAGTTGGATGGACTTGTTGTATGCCAGCGAACCTAATCAATTTGACCATCAGTGGACAGATGGGTCTGACAACAACTCCTGGCACGTGGTCACAGTAACTGGTGCCAAAGAGTTTGAATACGAGACTCCCGGGCACAAGTACACAATCATTGCTAATACTGCTACATTGACCAGCGTTACCAGTTATAGCGTTGACAGCACTGTATATGACATGGAATATGTGGACATTGCTGTGGCCAATGAATCAAACATACATATCTATGTTAACAACGATCACGGTAGTCGTATTAGTGTTAATGGCGTAACTTCAGGTTCAACATATACATTTACTTTTGGTACCCCTATCACAGTCAACCCAGGCGACGAAGTTACTATTGAGGCCTGGTATCGTGGAACACAACAAGTTTGGGACAAGTACAATTACTTTCAAGATATAAATGTGGCCACTTCGGTAACCGCAACCAACACTGTAGTAATAGACACTACCCACTATCAACGAGATGAAAATTGGCCGTATATGTGGGAAACATCCTTGCCCGCCAATGTAACTAACCATAGTATTGTATTCAATGCTTGGCGTGGCGGCGGCAGTGATGCAAGAGCCGTTACAGCAGTGACTACGGCTTCCAATGGTACAGTTACTATTACATTTGACGGTGCCCCAAGAGATGTAGCGGCTATTACACTAGCAGATACAATTAACACAACACCTGCTAACTCAGGAGAAAATTATAATTATGTTATATTCAGTAAAACACAATTCCCAGAATTCAAAGATTGTGTCGGCCAATGGGAATTATATGAAAGCGACGGAACCTACACCGACGACACCGGCCACCCTTACTATGACGATCCACGATGTGGCTATGTCATAATTGACGGTGGTAGCCCAATTGATTTCCAATTCCAGGGCGACACCGACGCTAACGATAACTGGAATATCAATTTAAGAAACAATACTACTTGGACCAGCACTTCAACTCTAGAAATACATTGGTATCGTCGTGGTGATAGTATTTCGTTAGATGTTTATGATCTTACCTACGATGGTCTAAGCGATGGGTACAAGTGGTTCGACTGGCGCACAGATCTACCACAAGTATATCGTCCAGAATCGGGCAACGGTGTAACAAGTGGACGCATAATGGCACATTGCCAGGTCTCTGTACCTGAAGTAGAATATCGTGACCAACAAAGTTATAATTTAGACTTTGCTAATGATCCGCAAGGCTACGACAATTATTACCCATATGATCCAGTTCAGGGCGAGGACGCCGACAATATAACTTTATTTGGCAATAGTTCACCTTTTGATCGTTTTGATCCAAACGGTATAGGTTTTGTTAGTTACTTTGGTCCTGACGGTACATGGACCACTAGTACACGACTAAAGGTTAGAATCATCTACAAGATGGATCTAATTATTGCAAACAATAGCGACTTAGAATTCTACTGCTAATATGAAGATACGCCCTGCCAATACTAGGGGCTATCTTAATGTGGGTTGGATTACTAGCCACAGAACTTTCAGTAACAACAGTTATAGAGACCCCAGATATACAAACTGGGGTTCTTTACGAGTAATCAACGATGATGTCCAACAGCCCGGTAATCGTGTTCCCAATCATGAACACCGCAACTATGATATACTGAGTTATGTGGTAGAGGGGGAACTAGAGCATACTGATAGCCTAGGAAATACTGTTAGAGCCCGTCCAGGGCAGATACAGCATATGTGGTGCGGTAAGAGTATTTGGCACACAGAAGCGTCAGTGGGTACTGTACCTGCTAGATACTTACAAATTTGGATAACTCCACGAGTAACCCTTAGAGATAGTGATCCTTACTATGAAATCATAGACAAAGATCCCAATGTATTTGGTCCTGTTGACATAGGACTAAAGCAAAATATGCTGATCCAAGCGGGACATATTACGGGAACCCATACGCTAACTATATCAAATGCTTATATCTATGTTGTTAGCGGCACGATAATAGGCAATAATTTCAAGTTAGTAGAAGGTGATGGGGCCGAATTGAGCAGTGACTTAACTGCTGATTTTGACGCACATATCATACTATTTGAAGAATAAACATTGAATAATATTACTCAGATTTTCAGTGATCATACAGTTTAGGTAAATAAAGTATCAAAAAGAGTGCAGGGACAATACAGGCCTTGCCCATAAGGAGAATATATGTTAACAAAAGTCGTGGGTGGTACAGGATACTATCAACTTACATCAAGCACAGGAACCATGAATGTTAGTACTGCTTTATACGGTACACAATATGGTCAACTAAATCAAAATCTAGTCCCAAATAAAGTTAGAATTGCAGTTACTCGTGACACTGTTATTAACTTTGGATTAAATGCTGCTGATAATAACAGTGATGTTTTAATGCCAGCAGGGCACGTGGAACATTTCAAATTAGACGCAACTAATACAGTAACTTATGTGTTGGTAACTGGCCAGTCTCTAGGTGGCTTCATTTCAATTACCCCAGTGGCATAAGGAGATACAAATGAAAGCAAGCGACATCATACAAGGATTGGCAGAATTGATTGCCGTCATTCAAAAAGACCAACAAGCACAAAAGTTCCAAGAACCTGATAATACAGCCAAGTTGACCGTAGTTGCCAACACAACACCACAACCATCCGAAGCGGACAACATCTTGATGGTGCCGCCACTACAACAAAAAATTGAACTGTTGAAAAAATCTGTGGACGTTGATAACGAGTTTAGTAATGGTTTTGACCAAATTGATCAAGAACAAGGCAAATCACAGTCAGATGAACTGGCCCGTATGAAACAAATGGCAGGTATTGATCCAATAAAAGACGAACTAGAAGGTGACGAACCTCTAGATCAGTAAGGAGTAGATCTTGGCTATCACACAAAAGATTTATTCCAGTAGATCCAATTCTGTAGATTCCTTGACCTATGTGGGCGAGGCTGGTAGATTATTCTACGCTCAGACTACTGCTACTGGACTGGCTCCCACATTGAGATACAGTGACGGTGTCACACCAGGCGGTTTACCATTAACTGGAGGAAGCATAAGTGTTTCAGGCCTGCCACCAACCAATCCCGTACAAGGCAACCTATGGTATGATGATGAGGATGGTAGATTGTATGTGTACTACGATAGCACTTGGGTAGATGCCAGTCCTGATGTAGGATATAGTCTCGGTGTTGCCACAACAAGTACACTGGGTGGCATTAAATTAGGAACTGGATTTACTGCATTGGGCGATGGCACACTGAGTGTTAATACACAAGGCTCGGGAGTTGATCAATCACAATACTATGTAACAACCAGTACACGCACATTGTCAAATGGTGCTAATGAGATAGTTTCATTATTTGGTGTTGGTGCAGCGGTCAGCAGCAGCACACGGTATATGTTTAATGTATCGTTTGATGTTACCAATGGACCCAATAATGATCAATTACTATTCAACATCACAGGAACGTCTGTGTTGAGTAGAGTAACAGTTTATTCATATTCAACTATTGGCGGAGCACATCAATATCCAATTTATGAGAGTGTGACTAGTGATTTTACTACTGGCATTAATATGAATGGTGGAAACAACAGCAACAACGGAACGGAATACACAACAATTATTAGTGGATTTGTGGATGTTGTTGCAGCAGGAACCGTAAATCCAAGTTTTGGCTTTGTAAGTGCTGGCACCAATGTAGTTGTTCAACCAAATGCTGCCATGAAAATTTGGCCAATATCGTCTAATACTTTAACCAATACCATTGTTGGTACTTGGTCTTAATAAATAAAATACCAACTTAATAAGGTATCAAAATGAAAAAACTATTTGCAGTGTTAGTGTTAGCATTAACAGTATTACAAGCACAGGCTTGGACCCAACGTGCTCCACAAGATCCACAAACTTGTCGGGTACACGCCCCTTACGGTTTCCCACAAACAGCAGGTATTCAACCAATTTGCCGTCAAGCATATCTAGTTGGATATGATGCTGCTGCTAAACTACCCAAGTATGTAACATACGAACTATTGCCACAAAACGCATTAGGTTGTGTTGCCCGTACCAATGCATTCGTTGCTGATCAAAGTGTTCAAGGTGGTGCCCGCCCCGACGATTATGCAGGTACTGGATATGACAAAGGCCATATGAGTCCAGATGGCGACTTGAGTTGGGATGTACAGGTAGAGTACGAAAGTTTCCTAATGACCAATATGAGTCCACAAGCAGGTTCTTTGAATCGTGGTATTTGGAAACTGCTTGAAACAAGTGTACGTGGTTGGGCAGTTCAACGTAATCAAAGTTATACAGTTTACGTAGGCGGCGTATACAATGCACAAGACAAGAAGATTGGCACTGGCGTAGTTGTACCACACGGATTCTACAAGATTGTTATCAATAATCAAACAAATGAAGTTGCAGGTTGGGCATTCCCACATACTGCTCCATATCCCAACTTAGGTAACGACTTGACCAAGTTCCGTTTACCCATTACACAGATTGAACAAGCTGCTGGCGTAAAGTTTGCTTTCCCTGCTAATGCTAAAGAATTGGCACCAGGTGCAGAATGGCCGGTTGATTTCGGAGCTCTTACCCAGGCCAAAAGAAAAAAGTGCGGCGCAAATGCTTCCGCTGACTAATCCAAATGACTATCCAGTCTACCCAGAAGATGATGGCTACGATAGGCCTCGCAATCCTTATAGCCCTGTATGAGGGCCTGAGTAGATTTGGATTGGGTATGGCGGGAATACCATACCCAGATGATGAGATCTCACCTTAGGGACCGTTGTCGTCACGGGGGCAGGCTTGCTTGCCCAGGCGTCCGCGCAATTGAACTGTCAGGCGTACTTGACTCCGTATAAAGTAAGCGGAACTAAATACAACTATGCGAGCAAAAGAATTTACCATTAATGTGCCCATTACTATTAGTATCAGCGGCGACAACGATCCTGTGGTCAGCACAGGTAATCAAACACCGCAGGACGACACGGAATTACAACAAAATCCTGTAATGGTTAGTCCCCAACAACAGGAGTTAGAATTAAAAAAAGCCGCAGCAGGCAAAGATAGTCCTGTAATTGACAAATTAACTCAAGATCATTCAGTAGGCGAAGAACCTCCAGAAAAAAATGATATTATTCGTCAGTTACAAGCATTAATGTCAAGATAACCATATTGCCGTTATGCCTATACAAAAGATAAAATCTGGTAGAATACTCAACGTAGAGTCATCGACTTATGTAGGTAACTACGGGACCATATTTTATAATGAAGATGTAGGCGATCTTAGACTTAGTGATGGAGTTACCCCAGGCGGTATTCCTTTAAATTCAGGCAGCGGATCAGGTTCAACAGGCGCCCAAGGCGTCCAAGGAGCACAAGGAGCAATTGGTACTCAAGGAGCACAGGGACGTCAAGGTGCACAGGGCGTTCAAGGAGCAATTGGCGCACAGGGATCAATTGGCACTACTGGTGCACAAGGATTCCAGGGCGTACAAGGAAATGCCGGCGTTCAAGGAGCAATTGGCTCCCAAGGAGCACAGGGATTCCAGGGCGTACAAGGAAGTCAGGGACAAGTAGGTACTCAAGGAAGTACGGGTGCACAGGGATTCCGGGGCGTACAAGGAAGTCAGGGACAAGTAGGTGCTCAAGGAAGTACGGGTGCACAGGGATTCCAGGGCGTACAAGGAAGTCAAGGAGTAGTTGGAGCTCAAGGAACTCAAGGACAAGCAGGCCTCCAAGGTAGTCAAGGAGCAACTGGCGCACAGGGATCAGTTGGTACTACTGGTGCTCACGGTGTCCAAGGAGACATTGGAGCCCAGGGAAGTCAAGGAGACATTGGAGCCCAGGGAAGTCAAGGAGACATTGGAGCCCAAGGAAGTCAAGGAGACATTGGAGCCCAAGGAGCAACTGGTAATGCCAACTTGCCTACAGATGCAGTGGGTTACTTATATGACGATGGTAATGGCAATTTAAGTTGGCAATCAATTCCAAATGTAACGGTAACTGAAAGTGATATTGTTCCTGCCAGTGGTAAACCAGGTGATCTTTGGTGGGATACTATTTCTGGCAATTTATTCATATATTACAATGATACTTGGGTGTTATCTATTTCTACAACGGAAGGTCCGCAAGGAGCACAGGGTAGCCAAGGAGACATAGGCGCTCAAGGTAGCCAAGGTAGCCAGGGTAGCCAAGGAGACATAGGCGCTCAAGGTAGTGCAGGTGCACAGGGAGAAATGGGCGTTGGTTCTCAAGGGGCTCAAGGTGTTCAAGGAGCATCGGGGTCTTCTAGCGCATCTTTTAAAACAATTAAAGTCAGTGGTCAATCTGATCTAGTATCAGACATAGAAGATACCTTAGAATTCGTAGCAGGCAATGGAATTATTATTGAAACAAGTGCTATACCGTCTCCCTACAAAACGTTAACTATTTCTGCAGATAATAATGTTGACGGGGGCACGCCTTTTTCTGTTTACGGGGGTTCGCTGTCGTTTGATGGCGGGGGGATATAACAATGGCAGTAAAATTACAACTCAGAAGAGGAAGTTCTGCCCAATGGACAGCAGCTAATCCCTTGCTTTCAGAAGGTGAAATGGCTGTAGAGTTAGATACAGGTAAATTTAAAGTTGGCAACGGAATAAAACTTTGGAATCAACTAGAATACACTACAAATTTTGGAGACCAAGATGTAAAAAATTCAGTGGTCAATTTTTTAACGAACTCAACAGGCACAGTAAATTGGGTCTACAATACACTCACAAATCAAATAACTTCATCAGCTTCTTTATATAGTCTGAATGATGTTTATAATCTGTCAAATCCAGAGGACGGGTCCATGTTAATTTTTGATGTAAACATAAATAAATGGACGGCAACCACTACCATGGATAAACAGAATTTAGATGGTGGCTCTTACTAACTTAAAGGAATAAAAATGTCAGTAGCAGGATCAACGATTAAAATTAAAAGAAGTGGTACTTCAGGCGACCCAGCCAAACTAGCAGCTGGCGAATTAGCCTATTCTTCGTTAGCTGGTCTACAAACCAACGGTGGTGATAGATTATATATTGGTGTAGGATCTGAAACAGCGGGAGATGCAGCTAATCATATAGTAATTGGCGGTAAGTATTTTACAGATATGCTGGACCACGTTCCTGGTATTCTAACAGCAAATTCTGCATTGATTGTTGATGCTGACAAAAAATTAAATGATTTATTGGTTGGAGATTTAGAGTTAACTAGTAATGTTTTAAGTTCTACTGGCACCCTTAAACTACAAGCAGGTAGCAATACTATTCAACTTGCTTCAAATAATATAATTGCAGGCGGCAGTTATGACGGGAGTCAGTTGGCTCTTAGTTCAAATGCAAGTTTAAGTCAGTTAAGAGGCGGTAATATAAATTTAGTTGTTGGTGCAGCAGGGACTGCAACTAACACAGTAACCCTAAACAACGATGGCTCGTTAACAGTTCCAGGAACTATCAAGACCCTAAGCAATGGTAACTTAACACTTGCTCCAAACGGGACTGGTCTAGTCAGCATCAAAAATGCTTATACATTACCTGGTGCAGATGGTACTGCTGGTTATGTATTAACTACAGACGGTAACGGTACTGTATCATTCCAAGCAGCTTCCAGTTCTTTATCAATTAAAGATGATCTTAATAATACAGACAGTGTTAGTCTGCTAAATGATACTCTTAGTATCTTAGGTGGCTCAGGAATTGATACGTTAGTCACAAACAATACTGTGACTATTAGTGGCAAAGATGCTAGTACATCTGTTAAAGGTGTTGCTAAATTTACCGCCACAGATTTCAGCGTAAGCAGTGGTAACGTTTCTCTAGTAGCCAGCAGAGTTCAAGACATTGTTGGAACAGCATTGACAGCTGGTAGAAGTATTGATATTAGTTTCAACAGCGGTACACACATTACAACAATTGCTGCAAATTTGGCTACAACTTCAAGCACAGGTGTTGCAAGTTTCAGCAGTGATGATTTTGCAGTCAGCGTTGGCGGCGAAGTTACAATTAAAACTGCCGGTGTTGGTAATGCACAGTTGGAAAACAGCAGAGTAACTGTTGGTAGCACTAACATTAGTTTGGGAAGTACTAGCACAACATTGGCAGGTCTAACACAAGTTGATATTAACAACTTAAGACTAACTGGCAGCACTCTTTCGATCACAACTGGTACTCAAGAGTTGGTACTTGATCCTAGTAACGGTGCTAGTGGCGGAACTGTTAATGTTTCCAATGCTAAGATCACAAACTTGGCAACTCCAACAGCAGACAGCGATGCCGCTACAAAAGCCTATGTTGACAGTGTTGCCCAGGGTCTAAGCGTTAAGCAATCTGTACAGTATGCAACTACCGCAGCATTGAGTTCTTATGCATATGACAACGGTTCGTCTGGTGTTGGTGCTATTATTGAAGCATCTGCCAACGGCGCATTAAGCATCGATGGATCAACACCTACTGTTGGCGATAGAGTCTTGGTTAAAAATGAAACTAGTGTAAATGCAACTAACAACGGTATCTACGTTGTAACCAGAGTTGGTAGTGCTTCTACTAAATTCAAGTTGACAAGAGCCACAGACTTTGACAGTGGAAGCCCTAGCGGAGAAATTCCTAGTGCATTTACATTCGTTGAAAGAGGCACTGCTAATGCTGACACAGGTTGGACTTGCGTTACAAATTCTCCAGTAACTGTTGGTACTACTGACATTGTATTCACACAGTTCTCTGGTGCAGGGCAATACAATGGTGGAATTGGCTTAACACTTGATGGCAATACTTTCAATGTCAACACTGCTACTGGCACTGGTTTGTATGTATCAGGCGATACTCTACAAATTGACCCAACACTGGCTGGCAATGGTTTAACTTATAACACTGGCGTATTGGCAGTAGTCGGTACTGCTGATAGAATCACAGTGTCCGCTGATGCAATTGACATTGCTTCAACATATGTGGGTCAAACCAGTATTACCACAGTTGGAACTATTACCAGCGGAACATGGAACGCTACTACAGTTGCTGCTACTTATGGCGGTACTGGAGTTAGTTCATATACCACTGGTGATATTCTATACGCTGACAGTTCAAGCACGTTAACCAAGTTAGCAGCTGGCGCAAACGGCACAGTGCTACAGATACGAAGTGGCGTTCCAGTTTGGGACGTTCTAGACGGCGGAACTTACTAAATACTGCTGAAATAGGGGAATTTTTATTCCCCTATTATAAGGAAATTTTTATTTCCTAAATTTATTCCTTTTTAGGGTTCCAATGGCCAATAAGATTATTCTGAAAAAGTCATCTGTGCAGGGAAAATTGCCCCTTCCACAAGATTTAGATTACGGCGAACTAGCCTTAAACTATGCTGACGGCAAATTATACTATAAAAACACTTTAACTGAAGTTGTAGCTCTGTACGAGTCAGCCAATAATATGGGTCCGCAGGGATATCAAGGAGATATGGGCCCACAGGGATATCAAGGAGATATGGGCCCACAGGGATATCAAGGCGATTTTGGTCCGCAGGGATATCAAGGAGAAATAGGGGTAGGTACACAGGGATATCAAGGGGATATGGGCCCACAGGGAGTCCAAGGCGATTTTGGTACACAGGGATATCAAGGTGAATTGGGTCCACAGGGATATCAAGGGGATAGTGGGCCCAGGGGTGTTCAGGGATATCAAGGTGAAATGGGATTTGGTTTCCAAGGCATTCAAGGAAGTCAAGGAGACATTGGTGCTCAAGGTAATCAAGGTATTCAAGGAGATATAGGTTCTCAAGGTGTCCAAGGAGCAACTGGTTCTCAAGGAGTTCAGGGTGGAACTGGTGTCCAAGGAGCACAGGGATTCCAAGGCGTACAAGGAAGTACTGGTGCACAGGGATTCCAAGGAGCACAGGGATTCCAAGGCGTACAAGGAAGTACTGGTGCACAGGGATTCCAAGGCGTTCAAGGAGCAGTTGGAGCACAGGGATTCCAAGGCATTCAAGGATCAATTGGTTCTCAAGGAAACCAAGGCATTCAAGGAGCACAGGGCGTTCAAGGAGCACAGGGATTCCAAGGTGTTCAAGGAAGTACTGGAGCACAAGGTTTCCAAGGAAACCAAGGCATTCAAGGATCAATTGGTTCTCAGGGAAACCAAGGCATTCAAGGAGCAACTGGAGCACAAGGCAGTCAAGGTAACCAAGGAGCACAGGGATTCCAAGGTGTTCAAGGATCAATTGGTTCTCAGGGGAACCAAGGCATTCAAGGAGCACAGGGCATTCAAGGATCAATTGGTAGCCAGGGTAGTGTTGGAGCTCAGGGTAGTGTTGGAGCTCAGGGCGCACAAGGAAGTCAAGGACAAAACGGAAGTTTTGGTGGTGCCGCTTTTGAATTTATTTACAGTACTGATATAACAAGCACTGATCCTTCAACTGGACATATTGAATTTGATAGTCTAACATTTTCTTCAGCCACAGTATTGTACATTAACTATTACGATGATCTTGGCGATTACATTTATAACTTCTTACAAACAATTGATGATTCGACAAGTTCTATCAAAGGACATTTTACTGTAGCAGAGAAAGCAAATTTAAATAATTTTTCTTTGTTTGCTATTACTGGAAATCATTATGAAGATGGAACTCCAACTCCTAATCATTTCCACGTTCCTATTTCGTATTTGTCCGGATCATTGTCAATAAGTAATAGTTCTACTGTTATTGTTACTTTTGCAAGAACTGGTGATGCAGGAGATCCAGGGCCACAGGGATTTCAGGGCGTTCAAGGAAGTATTGGTGTGCAGGGCGCACAGGGAGTTACTGGTTCACAAGGGACAGTTGGAGCTCAAGGCAATGCTGGCGTTCAAGGAAGTCAAGGACAACTAGGCGCACAGGGAAGCCAAGGAGTAGTTGGCGCACAGGGTGCAGTTGGTGCTCAAGGAAGTCAAGGTCTGGGCGTTCAAGGAAGTCAAGGAGTAGTTGGTGCTCAAGGAAATCAAGGTCTAGGCGTTCAAGGAAGTCAAGGAGTAGTTGGTGCTCAAGGTGCAGTTGGAGCACAGGGTGCAGTTGGTGCTCAAGGAAGTCAAGGAAGTCAAGGAAGTCAAGGAGTAGTAGGTGCTCAAGGAAGTCAAGGACAAGTTGGTGCTCAAGGTAGTCAAGGACAAGTTGGTGCTCAAGGTGCAGTTGGAGCACAGGGCGCTCAAGGAGTAGTTGGCGCACAGGGCGCTCAAGGAGTAGTTGGCGCACAGGGTGCAGTTGGTGCTCAGGGAAGTCAAGGGCAAGTTGGAGCTCAAGGAGCAGTTGGCGTCCAGGGAAGTCAAGGACAAACGGGCGCTCAGGGAAGTCAAGGTTTAGGCGTTCAAGGGGCAGTTGGTGCTCAAGGTGCCCCAGGCAGCGGTGGCAGCGGCAGCTATCGAGTAGTAGCAGTTACGAGTGAAAGTGCAACTATTGATATAAATGCATCAACTACTGACTTAGCAACATATATAAACACTACTTTTTCAAGTGGATCATCTCTTACAATTAACGCACCCACTGGTTCAATAGTTGAAGGACAAAAAATAATGATACGTTTAAAATGTACTAACTATTTAAATATTACTTTTGATACAGTATATACTGGTTCAACAGATTTACCATTACCCACTGTAACTTCATCTGGTCCTAAATTTGATTATCTAGGATTTATCTATAATGGCACCAGCTGGAATTTACTGGCAAAAAACTTTGGATTTTAATTAGCAATAATATATGGCAACTAGAACGTGGAAAACTTCTCCGGGAACAACGGCTTGGGCTACTGCTAGTAATTGGGTCGAAGGCGTCGTTCCGGTTACTGGTGATGATGTTATTATCCCTGGCGGATACAATGGAACAATTGACTTTTCAACTACTGCAAGGAATTGCGGGTCGTTAACTGTGCAAAGCGGCGCCGGCGCTGGTGTTACATTTATAGGTTCAGGATCGTTGACAGTTGCGGGCGTTCCCGCTAGTCGTGTATTCATACTGCAAAGCAACACCAAATGGAATGCAACTGGAACGATATTATTTACAAATACATCGGGCTGTGATATAACAGCACCTGTAACATCAGCTATACAAGCGTCGTTTACATTAGGATCGTCATCTACTACCAATGCTACGTGGAAAATATTCAGTTACATTTTTGTAGCCAGCACAAGAACTCTAACACTAGGTGGCGGAAATCTTAATTTAAATGATAATACATTCGAAATTGGTTTATTTACTAGCGGTGTTTCGGTCCTGAGGTCTATAGCATTTGGATCTCTTGGTACAATATTATTGACCAGTGCAACTACTTCAACTGTTTTCAGTATGTCGACTGGTGGTAGCTTGTTTAGTTTTACAGGAATTTCATACATTGTAATACAAGCATCAATTGGCGGAACTAGTACTATAACTAGGACTATTAATACAACCGGGTTAACTGCATCGAACTGTATGAATTTTGCCATTAGAGATGATGTTGCTTTTACCAATAGTGGAGTGTCTTCTGCCACTGACTTTATAACAATAACCACAGGCGGTTATTTTTTAACCCTTGATTTGGGTGGTGTTACTGGTGGCTATGCTTACTCTCGGGCATATACTGGAACTTTAACCGCAGCCACTGTTAGATACATTGTTGGTCATTTATTTTTAAATAGTTTTCAAAAACTTGGAGCTCCAAGCAACACACATTCGATAATATTTGCCGACGGTGCAACTAGTTCAAATACTATAGTAGCCACCAATGGCAACATTGTTACATTGGGCACAGCAGCAAGTTACGCACAAGGGACTTCAATTACCATTGCTGCTTCTGGAATGATTAACTCAAGCACAGCCACTAATGTGATTACCTCTGGCACAACATATTTTGTTGCCGCTACCACCGTTAATACAACAACAGTTACTTTGGCCGGAAGCGCCTATTATTCTTATTATGATTATCAAGATTATAGACTTATTTTTTCAACCAGCACAGTCAGTGGAACTAACTCAGTTTCAGTCGGAACTGTTAAAGTAGCAGATTTTGACAACACTAGTAATTTGCCAACTATATCATTTACTGGATCTAGTTCTTATTATATTGTAAATGATTTCTCCACAGTCTATGATCTGTTAATTTCTACCAGTGGTATTGTTTATAATAAGGATCCTGATTATATCAGTGGTAAAACCCTTACAATAGGACGCAATCTAACACAAACAAACGGAACATTATGGAACGGTATTAGCGGTTCTATCAATGTAACGGGTGTTATTTCGTGGACCAATGGTACCCTTGCATTTATGGATGGTGAAAATAATGGGGGCGATTATATAACGTGTGCCAGTATCACTATCACTGCCCCTTATACAATTAATGTTGATCCCTACAACAATCTTACTGCAATAGCTCGCACTCTTTTGGCGGCTCAGGTAACTCTAAATACTGGTAAACCCACTATAACGGGCACCCCAACAATTCTTAAAGGCAGGAAATTTGGATTTAAACTTAATGCAACT